>Ga0070734_10003985_pt1 | contig 14611 bp, 10 predicted proteins | sample Coa_R1_8_FD_66444 | JGI IMG/M metagenome (GOLD analysis project Ga0070734, IMG submission 66444) | Surface soil microbial communities from Centralia Pennsylvania, which are recovering from an underground coalmine fire - Coalmine... | ecosystem: Environmental > Terrestrial > Soil > Unclassified ...
GAGCAGGCTTCCCGCCAATGCAAATGCCATTATCGAGTAAGAGAGCATGTTCACGCTCAAAAAATAAAAACCAAAAATTGTCAATGCCATCAATCCCAAACTTCCTGCAAGACCATCAACACCATCGATCAGATTAAATGAATTGATGATTACGATTACGGCAAAATATGTGAGCAACAGGCTGAACATTTCCGGTAATTGGTACAACCCTAAAAAACCGTGCATGCTTTTTATCTGAATGCCTCCATAATAAATGATCATGAACGCAGCCAGCACCTGACCAATAAATTTCTTAATTGCAGATATAATGAGGATATCATCTTTCAATCCTAGAAAGAATATAATGAGTGCTGCACCTATAAAATATTGAAATTCCGAAGCCTGATCGAAATGAATAGTCAGAAGACAGCCGAAAGCGAAGCCGGCAAAAATGCCGATGCCGCCAAGCGGTGTTATCGGAGAATGATGAATCTTTCGCTCGCCATCGGGCACGTCGAAAAGCTTCTTCATTTCAGCTACATTGATTATGACAGGAATAGCGAGAAACGTTACAGTGAAAGAAATTACTATGGATAGTAGAACATCAAACATCAGCCTCGTTTTGATTGGTACAAAAAAATTAATTAATTCATTCAGCACAATAAACCAATCCTACGTAAAAAACTTCACGCAAGGTAAAGGTATATTTTAAAGGGAACAAAACTTTAACCGTTAGAGAAGCAGCTGAGGAGAGAATGTCTACAACAAGATAGTGCAAAACTTTAATATGAGCAATGGTTGAAGAAAATAAATTCTTTAGTTTTGCACCAATCATTATTTCAAAAAACATTTATGGCTGAACTAAAATCTATTGCTGCACAAATCAGAAGAGACATCCTGAGAATGGTACATGGCGCATCCAGTGGGCATCCTGGCGGTTCATTAGGCTGCACGGAATTTTTCACGGGTTTATATTTCAATATCATGCAGCACAATCCTCAGTTCAGCATGGACGCAAAAAACGAGGACGTATTTTTCCTATCGAACGGCCATATTTCCCCCGTATTTTATGCAACTCTTGCTCGTTCCGGTTATTTTGACATCAAAGAACTTGCTACTTTCCGCAAAATCAATTCGCGCCTTCAGGGCCATCCTGCCACTCATGAACATTTGCCTGGTATCAGGGTTGCCAGTGGTTCATTAGGACAAGGCCTGAGCGTAGCTATCGGTGCTGCACTCACTAAAAAACTCAATAAAGAAAAAAATATTGTCTTTTCACTGCATGGAGACGGCGAATTAGAAGAAGGGCAGATATGGGAAGCGGTTATGTTCGCAGCACATCATAAAGTAGATAACCTGATTTCAACTGTAGACTGGAATGGGCAACAGATTGATGGGACAACTGCTGCTGTTGGTGGATTGGGAAATATCGGTGAAAAATTTGAAGCATTTGGCTGGACAACATTAGAAATAAAAGATGGCAACGATATGGATGAAGTTGTTGCTGCGCTCAATAAAGCAAAGGGATTGACAGGACAGGGAAAACCAATCGCAATCATGATGCACACCATTATGGGCAAAGGCGTTGATTTTATGGAGAATGATCATAACTGGCATGGAGTTGCACCAAATGATGAACAGTTAAAAAAAGCCTTGGCACAAATTCCGGAAACATTGGGGGACTATTAAATTCAAGTTAGCAATTTTGAGTTGACGATAAGACAACCTGAGATGTTAACTGCCAACTGTTAATTGCAAACTTGTTCTCAGCTTTTCAATTCAATCTGCTGGAGCGCTGCTTTGCGTGACGGAAACCATGATGCAATAAATGCAACCACCATAATGGTTGTGATCACTAATAAAAAATCTGTTGCCACTAATTTTACGGGATAATAATCGATCAAAAAAGAACCGCCTTGCAATGGCACTAATTTATATTTCACCTGAAGCCAGCAAATAAGTATTGCAAGCAGTATACCTAAAATGCCTCCTATAATTGCCAGTAAAAATCCTTCGCTCAAAAAAATTCTCTGGATATAGTTGTTATTTGCACCAAGTGCTTTTAACACATTAATGTCTTTTTGTTTTTCCAGAACAAGCATCGTTAATGCACCGACAATATTAAATGCAGCAACAATAAGAATCAATGTAAGCACTCCGTATATCACCCATTTTTCTGTTCGCATTACGCCATATAGACTCTTATTCTGTTCATATCTTGTTTCGATTTTATAATCCTTGCCAAATAAATTCTGCAATAATGTTTTTGTCTGTTCAGTTTCGTTGGCGTTTTTTAAAGAAATCTCAGCCCCGCTGAATTCATTTTCATTCAGGCCAAGCATGCGTTTCATGAAACCAATATTGGTAAATGCATAATTGTTATCAAAATCCTGCTGGATCAGGAATGTGCCTGAAGTAAGAATATTATTTGTGCTCAATGAAGATTCCAGGTCGTTTTTACTGATCTCGCCTGCATTATTAAATGCACTTGTTTTCTTAAACAAATAAACGGATAATGGAAGAATATTCCTGTCTGCCAAAACCTGCAACGCATTTTCAATCCCCGCACCAAGCACAGCAGAAGGCGTGTCAGCATTTCCGATTTCAAATTTTCCTGCTACAATTTTTTGTTCAATATTAGTAACGTGAATATAATTGCTGTCAACGCCTTTAAGATTCACGATCGATAAAGGATTGCCATTTTGCAACAGTGCTTTGTCTTCCACAACCAAAGAATAGGAACTGATGTTTGGCAAAGAGCCTAATTGCTTCAATTGCTCTTTTGAAAGTGTGATTGTCTTTCCTGTTTGCGGAGAAATTTTCAGATCGGTATAAAAAGAAGAATAAAGAGATTTCACCAGATCTTCAAAACCATTGAACACACTTAAGACAAGAATCAATGATGTAGTTCCGATGATAATCGCAAGTACGCTTACCCATGCAATAATATTGATTGCGTTTGTAGATTTTTTTGCTTTGAAATATCGCCAGGCAAAGAGAAAATTCATAGTTCATGGTTGATAGTTCATCGTGCAGTGCCTGAACTATTATCATCTTCTTTTATCTTTTTGAAAAGCACTTCCATTTTGTCAACATAATCTAAAGTGTCATCTACAAAATAGCTCAGTTGCGGCATGCTGCGAAGCTGATGTTTTATCCGGCTTACCAGTTCTTTTTTTATCTCCCAACTTCTTTCTTCAATTTTTTTCAAAGCTGCCTGCGTGTCTTTCACATTCAGCATGCTCACGTGAACCCTTGCTTCAAAAAGGTCAGGTGTTATTTTAACTGAAGAGATGGAAATCATGCCTCCATCAATCATGTTCAGCCCAAGTCTTTGAAAAATGTCGCTTAATTCCTGATGAAGAAGCCCTGCAACCTGTTTCTGTCGTTTTCCTTCTTGCATAACATTAATTGATAAGCCGTAAATTTACAGTTTATTTAATTGCCAATATGTCCGTTTTACCTTTCTCAGAACAGTTTTTGCTTTCCTTGTACCTTGCAATTAACGGCTTATTCAATCAATTGATTTTTTATCATGAAGAAATTTTCGCGGATCCTTCAATATGTTTCTCAGCCAAAATATAGGTCCAAGCTTTTTTTCTATTTGCTTTTCACGGTTCTTTCCGTCCTTTTCGGATTGATTTCCCTCGGCATGCTCAGCCCTTTTATGGAATTATTATTCAAAGGCAAGCAGATTGGGGTCAGTCAAAATTATATTTCAAGCAACACCATAGGCAGCTTAAAAAATATATTGAATGCCATTATTAAAAGAAGCCCGACAGAAGGATTGATAGTCATTTGTCTTTTTATTGTTGTGACCACCGCACTGAAGAATTTATTTCTTTATTTATCTTATTATATCTCATCGCCGATTCGCACGGCGACTATCACACAATTGCGGAGCGAACTGTATGAAAAGATCCTGAAATTGCCGATTGGCTATTTCACTGAGCGCCGCAAAGGCGACCTCATGTCGAGGATGACAAATGATATTTATGAGATAGAATCTTCTGTAGTAGCCACTTTAGAAGGATTGATCAAAAACCCGCTTACTATTTTAGGGTATCTATTTTATATGGTTTATTTAAGCCCAAAGCTTTCACTTTTCCTGATTATTTTATTGCCCGTCACTGCTTTTTTTATTGGAAGAATTAGCCGCTCGTTAAAAAAACAATCCCAAGCGGCATCAGAAAAATTGGGCGAAAGCTTATCTGTACTTGATGAAACAGTTTCAGGCATACGTGTGATAAAAGGTTTTAATGCTGAAGGAATATTAAGAAAAAAATTTTTCGGCATCAACGATTTGCTTTTTTATATCCGCAATAAAATGAATGCTCGCAGGGATCTTGCATCGCCGCTTACAGAAGTGCTTGGTGTAATTGTTTTAAGCATCATTCTTTATATTGGAGGAAGGCTTGTGCTCACCAACGATGTGAGCGCTTTGCCTGCAGGCGATTTGATGACATACATTGCTGTTTTTGCAATCATGATCAATCCAGCAAAAGATTTGTCAACTGCTTTTTTTAACATGCAGCGCGGCGCAGCAGCCATGCAACGTGTGGAAGAACTTTTGAAAGCACCGGTTACTATTGAAGAAAATGAAAATGGAAAATCATTCACATCTTTTAATGATAAGATCGAGTTCAGAGATGTAAATTTTGCTTATGAAGACGCGACCATTCTTGAGAATATTAATTTAAAAATTGAAAAGGGAAAAACAATTGCATTGGTAGGCTCTTCGGGCGCAGGAAAATCAACACTGGCAGATTTAGTTCCGAGATTTCACGACACAACCTATGGCGAGCTTTTAATTGACGGGATTAATATCAAAGACTATTCGCTCAAATCTGTTCGTTCACAAATGAGTATCGTTACTCAAGAACCCATTTTATTTAATGATACAATTTCTGCAAATATTGCATTAGGGAAACCAGATGCTACTGAAGAAGAAATTATTAATGCTGCAAAAATTGCAAACGCACACAACTTCATCATACAAAAAGAAAATGGATACCAGACAAATATTGGTGATCGCGGCAGCAAATTGAGTGGCGGAGAAAGGCAACGGTTAACCATTGCAAGAGCAGTTCTGAAAAATCCGCCGATATTAATATTAGATGAAGCAACTTCTTCTCTGGATACCGAAAGCGAAAGATTAGTTCAGGATGCCATTAATAAAATGATGGAAAACCGCACAAGCATTGTGATTGCACACAGGCTCAGCACAGTTCGTCACGCTGACGAAATCATTGTTCTTCAAAAAGGGAAAATTGTAGAACGCGGAACTCATGAAGAATTAATAGCACAAAATGGTTTTTATAAAAAGCTTGTTGATTTGCAGGAAGTGAAATAAAACCTCATTTAGTTTTAATTTATTTGTCGAAGAATTTTATAACTATTAATTTAGTTATAAATTAATATCTTGATGCTTAAACTTTTCTATTTCTCCTTCTGGTGCTTTTTCATTTCCCTGATCGCTTCAGCACAGAAAAAAGAATTTTCTTATGAACAGGTTTTCAAAAATGCGCCTGCTAATATCAGCAAGCCCTTACCTGAAATTGTGAGATGGATTGATGATGAACATTACCTTGAAAGAAAAACTGAAAATGGAAAATTGGTACTAGTTTCTGTTGATGTAAAATCAGGAAAAGAAATCTCTTACATAGAAAAACAAAATGAGATACCTAAGAAAGATATTGGATTTCCGAATGACGCAAAAGATATTTCCTATTCGCCAGACGGCAGTTGGGCTGCATACACGAGAAATCATAATTTATATCTGCTGAATATTAATACTGAAAAAGAAACACAGTTAACAACAGATGGCAATGATGATATTTATAATGGCTACGCTGCATGGGTTTATTATGAAGAAATGTTTGGAAGAAGCCGCAAAGCTTTTTGGTGGAGTCTTGATAGCAAACACATTGCATTCATCCGTTTTGATGAAACGCAAGTGCCGATGTATTCAATTTTCAATTCAACCGGTCAGCATGGTTCATTCGAAAATTACCATTATCCACAGGCAGGCAATAAAAATCCTGAAGTGAAACTTGGAATTGTTTCTGTTGATAATACAAAAATTGTTTGGGCAGATTTTAATGAAAAAGATGACCAGTACTTCGGTCCATGCATTTGGTCACCTGATGGTTCTTCGCTTTGGGCACAATGGATTCCACGAAGTCAACATGAACTGAAAATATTTGCTGTTGATGTTAATAATGGCAGCAAAAAGCAAGTATATGGAGAACAACAAAGCACATGGGTAACTGCAAAATATGATATCGATTTTCTGAATAACCATAAACAATTCATCATTAACAGCGACAAAAGCGGATGGAACCATTTGTATTTATACAATATGGATGGAACATTCGTCAATCAAATAACAAAAGGAAATTTTGCGGTAATCGGTGTTGAGGATATTGATGAGAAAAATAAACTGATTTATTTTTTGGCAGAAAAAGAAAATGCTGAGAAGACTGATTTATTCAAAATCGGTTTTGATGGAAAAGGTCTGGCAAGATTGACATTCGGAAATTATTCTCATGAAAATATTTCGTTTTCACCAACAGCAAAATATTTTATCACTACTTATTCGAACATTTCTTCTCAGCCGAAAATGGCGCTCGTTGATAATAATGGAAAAATAATCCGTGAGATTGCAGACAGCAAAGGAGCAGATTATAATAATTATGATTGGGCGAAAAAAGAATTGCGTTATATAAAATCCCACGACAGCTTATTTGACTTGCCAATGATTATTACTTATCCTCTTCACTTCGACCCGAATAAAAAATATCCAGTTCTTATTGAAATCTACGGCGGCCCAAGCCTCGGCACACTGCATGACAAATGGTCTGATGATTTGCGTGAACAGTGGTGGGCGAAAGAAAAGTTGATACAAGTCACAATGGACAATCGCAGCAGCGGACATTTTGGAAAAGCCGGTGAAGACTATATTTATAAACAAATGGGCAAATATGAGGTGGAAGATTTTATGGATGGAGCAAAATGGTTGCGCAATCAACCTTATGTTGACACGACAAAAGTTTGCATCATGGGTTTTAGCTTCGGTGGCTTTGTTGCTTGCATGGCATTAACTTACGGAGCGGATGTATTCACGCACGGCATTGCTTATTATCCTGTAACAGACTGGAGCTTGTATGATTCTTATTATGCAGAAAGATATCTAAGCACGCCGCAAGATAACGCCGATGGATACCTGAAGTATTCACCAATATATAATGTGCCAAACTATAAAGGATTACTACGCATTGTTCATGGAGACATTGATGACAATGTGCATATACAAAACACTATACAATTCGCTGATAAATTAGAAAACTTCAACAAGCATTTTGAAATGATGATTTATCCAGGCGAGCGCCACGGTCGCAGCCATTGGAGGGAACCTAAACGAACACAATCGCACAATGAAGACTATAAATTCATTTATGACAATTTGCTGAAAAAGCCGATGCCGGAAGTTTTTTGGAAGTAACTCTCATTCTAAAACTTCCTCACCATCACTACACCTGCAATCAATAAAATAACACCTGCAATTTTTCCGAGAGAAATTTCTTTGACTGCAACACCAAGCCATCCATATTGATCGAAGAGCAGCGAAGCAATCATTTGCCCAGCTATTACCAAACTGAATGCAAGCGCGACACCGAGTTTTGGCAGCAACATCACAATTCCGGCAACAAAAAAAGTCCCGAGCAATCCGCCGGTCCATATCCACCACGGGTTTTGCCTTGGCTGAAGCGCCTGTAGATTAAACTGCTTTGTCAATATCAGATAAAGAAACAGCGCAATCGTTCCGACTGCAAAAGAAACGAATGCTGCGTACACCGGGCTGCCGATTGATTTGGATAACCGGCTATTGATGGCTGCCTGCAAAGGAAGTATGGCCCCTAATGCCAGCGCGGCTACTACTAACAAAATTTTTGATTGCATAAGCTGAGTTTGGTTTTGCAAATTAAAATTATTGACATGAAATGTTTTTGATAATTTTGCAAGTAAAATATTTATTGAGATGCACATCGTCATTCCCGCGCAGGCGAGAGTCCCACTTTATTAAAATGAAAAATTTATTCGATGAGATTCCCGCCTGCGCGGGAATGACGGAAACTCGCTAAGTAAATTCAATCTTACTAAATTTCAATTCTAATACTCAAAATAAAAAAGGGACTGCTTTCGCAATCCCTTCAACTATGTGTGATTAATAAATTATTTGTTCATCAATTGTTTTGCTTCAATGCTCAATGTAGCATGCGGCACTGCGCGAAGCCTTGCTTTGTCAATCAGTTTTCCTGTGACGCGGCAAATACCATACGTTTTGTTTTCAATGCGCATCATCGCTTTTTCCAAATGGTCGATGAAAGTAATCTGGCGGCTTGCCATCTGGCTCAATTGTTCTCTTTCCATGCTCATGCTTCCATCTTCCATGGTCATGTAGCGAGCGTCATCATTATCTCCGCCCATTTCATCTTTGCGTGTAATCAAGCCTTGCAAATATGCCAGCTCTTTTTTAGCGGCATCTAGCTTTTTCGTTATCAATTCCCTGAATTCAACAAGTTCAGCATCAGTATATCTCATAATAGGGCCGTTGTTATTTTGTTCGTGTTGTGGTGTATCTAATACGGATTTGGTAAACTCCGGTTCGTATTTACGGACTGTTTTCGTTTTTATCTCGGGCATCACCACCTTAGTTGGTTTTGCCGGAGGAATTGGTTTTTGTGGCATTTGTTTCACAGGCAGCGGAATGCTTGGTTTAGCTGCTTCCTGTTTTTTTTCAGGCACTTTTGGCAAAGGTTTTTTAGGCAGCTCTTTTTTTGCAACCGGCTTAGGATGATGCTCCACCTTTTTTGCAACAGGCTTCGCGGCCACTTTTTTGGGCGCAACTTTTTTGGGAGCTGGTTTTGCAGCCGGCTTCTTCACTATCTTGGCAGCGGCGTGTTTGGCAGGCTTTGCAGCCGCCTTTTTAGCCGGAGCAGGTTTTTTGGGAGACGCTTTTTTAGCGGGTTTTGCCGCTTTCTTCTTGGTTGCCATGTTGTTAGGCTTTTTTAGTAACGAAAACTTTTAAGGGAATATCATTAACTTCAATTTCAGTGCCACCTGCAATTTCGGGCACAATCTCAAGATTATCTGCCAAAATTTCGGCGCAAATATAGTTATTAAATTGGGTTATGGACTCTTTTAGTGCAGCGGTTTCAGCAACTTTTACAAGTATTTTATCGGTAAGCTCGTAACCATTGTCTTTCCTGATTTTCTGTATCCTGTTCACCAACTCTCTCGCATTTCCTTCGTTCTCCAATTCCGGGGTAATGCTCACATCCAAAGCAACAGTCAGTGCGTTTTTGCTTGCCACAATCCAGCCCGGAACGTCTTCTCCGGCAATCTCCACTTCATTAGTTTGTAATATTAAGGGTTCGCTATCAATTAACAAAGTATAAGAGCCTTCTTTTTCCAGTTTTGCTATATCTTCCTGCGAAAAAGCCGCCAAAGCCACTGAAACCGCCTTCATTTTTGCACCGAGCTTCTTTCCGAGCGCAATAAAATTGGGTTTGATTTTCTTCTTGATGAAGCCATCCGTTTGCGTGAGATATTGAATTTCCTTCACGTTCACCTCGTTCTTTATAAGACCTTCCACTTTTTCAAGCTGGTCTTTCATCGCCGGATTTAAAACGGGGATTAATACCTTTTGTAACGGTTGACGAACCTTAATGTTCGATTTTTTTCTTAACGACAGGATAAGCGATGATGCATCCTGCGCCAGTTGCATCCTTTCTTCCAAAGCTTCATCAATAGCCGATTCTTTTGCTTTGGGGAAATCAGCATGATGAACAGACTTCACATTGTTCTTTCCGGTCACTTCGTTCAGGTTGGTGAAAAGCCAATCTGAAAAAAACGGAGAAACCGGAGCCATTAATAAGGCAACAGTTTCTAAGCATTCATATAAAGTTTGGTATGCAGATATCTTATCATGCTCGTATTCGCCTTTCCAGAAACGGCGACGGCAAAGTCGGACATACCAATTGCTCAGATGTTCGTCAACAAAATCTTCAATCAATCTTCCGGCAATCGTCGGCTCATAATCATCAAAGTTCTCTGTGGTTTTTTTTATTAATGTGTTTAAAGAAGAAAGAATCCATTGGTCAATTTCCGGTCGCTCGGAAACCGGGATGTATTTTTCAGAAAAACTGAAACCATCCACATTGGCATAGAGCGCAAAAAACTGATATGTATTATATAATGTACCGAAGAATTTGCGCTGCACTTCTTTAATGCCATCGATATCAAACTTCATGCTTTCCCAGGGTGAAGCATTGGTGATAAGGTACCAGCGCGTTGCATCAGCGCCAAATTGTTCGATGGTTTTGAATGGGTCAACTACATTGCCAACGCGCTTGCTCATCTTGTTGCCGTTCTTATCGAGCACCAAACCATTTGATACAACGGCTTTGAATGCGAGACCGGGATATTTATCGTCTCCGGCATGAATGCCGGATCTAGTCAAAACATCTTGCACTGATTCTTTGATTAATGAACCGATGGCATGCAATGTATAAAACCAGCCGCGAGTTTGGTCAACGCCTTCGGCGATAAAATCTGCCGGATAGTTTTGAGAGAATATTTCAATATTCTCGAAAGGAAAATGCCATTGAGCATAAGGCATTGCGCCGGAATCGAACCAAACGTCGATTAAATCGGCAACACGTTTCATCGGTTTGCCTGATTCGCTTGCCAATATTATTTCATCAACAAAGGGTTTATGCAAATCAAGAATGCCTTCGTGCAAATAATTTTTATTGACATCTCCCCCTAATACTTCATTAGCTTTTCTGATTGCAGCATTTAATTCTTCAATTGAACCGATGCAAATTTCTTCTTTGCCATCTTCAGTCCTCCAAATCGGCAACGGCGTTCCCCAAAAACGGCTGCGGCTCAAATTCCAATCCACCATATTCTCTAACCAGTTTCCAAAACGCCCTTCGCCTGTTGATTTCGGTTTCCAGTTGATGGTTTTATTTAGTTCAACCATCCTGTCTTTTAATGCAGTTGTTTTGATGAACCATGCATCGAGCGGATAATATAAAATGGGTTTATCTGTTCGCCAGCAATGCGGATAGCTATGCTCATATTTTTCAATCTTGAACGCACGGTTTTCTTTTTTCAGCTTCACGCAGATGTCAACATTCACATCCACATAATTCGGGTCGTCTTTATAATTTTTTACATAACGGTTGCTGAACTCACCAAGACCATCCACGAACTTTCCCTGCTTATCAACCATCGTTAAGATGCCGATATTATATTTCTTTCCAACCTTAAAGTCATCTGCGCCGAATGCAGGAGCAGTATGAACAATACCGGTTCCATCTTCAGTCGTCACAAAATCACCCAATAAAATTTTAAATGAATTTGGGTTATCCATTTTGTTTGCTTCAAATGGCAAAAGCTGTTCGTAAGAAATTCCTTCGAGGTCTTTGCCTTTGAACTCTGCTAATATTTCCCAGGGAAGAATTTTTCCGCCTGCTTTGTATTCTTCGAAATCGATATCCTCATCATCAACCTTAAAATATTTACCAAGCAAAGCTTTTGCAAGAATGACTTTAACTTCAAGATGAGTATAAGGATTGAAAGTGTTTACAAGCACATAATCAATATTTGGTCCAACAGTCAAACCAAGATTTGAAGGAAGTGTCCATGGAGTTGTGGTCCACGCTAAAAAGAAAACTTCATCGCTATTTGCGACATCAAATAAGAATTTACTCTTTTCATTTTTAATTGCCTTGAACATCGCCACCGCACTCGTATCCTTCACATCTTTATATGTTCCCGGCTGGTTCAGTTCATGTGAGCTTAATCCGGTTCCTGCTGCCGGCGAATATGGCTGAATGCTTACATCTTCATACAATAATTCCTTATTATAAAGCTGTTTCAGAATCCACCATAAAGTCTCGATGTAATTATTTTCAAATGTGATATATGGGTTTTTCAAATCAACCCAATAACCCATTTTTTGCGTGAGTTCATCCCACTTGTCTTTATAACGAAGCACCGCTTCGCGGCATTTGCGGTTGTATTCCTCAACCGAAATTTTTTTGCCGATATCTTCTTTGGTAATGCCCAGTTCTTTTTCAACACCAAGTTCAACAGGCAAGCCATGTGTGTCCCAGCCGCCTTTTCTCTTCACCTGAAAGCCTTGCATAGTCTTATAACGGCAAACCAAATCTTTCAAAGTCCTTGAAATAACATGGTGAATACCAGGCATGCCATTGGCGCTGGGCGGCCCTTCATAAAACACAAATGGTGTTGAGCCTTCACGAAGCTCGATGCTTTTTTCAAAAGCCTGGCTCGCCTCCCATTTGCTAAGCATTTCCTGACCAATGGACGGCAAATTCAACTGCTGATATTCCCTGTATTTTGCTGGCATATTAAAAAAGCGAGAAGTCTGTTAGAAAAATGTGTGCAAAGTTACGGAGAAATAAAACCCAAATGACAGAGGAGAAAGCGTTTACGAAAAATTAGTGGTACTACAATTCAAATTCAACACATTATTTGTTTTGTTAACCAATTGCTAATTGGTTTTCAGTTCTGCACAAATCGTTTTGGGTTTTCCACATTTAGCTGCTTTGGCACAATTTATGTTTTTAGAAGGAAGGACGATATCTAAGCTTTTGAAAAACCTCCAATATTCTCTTAAGAAACACAACTATTTGATTCTTATCTACTTCTGAATAAACGATTTCGAAACTTATTTCTGTAATTGATATTACATGAAAACTTTTTCTACGGTTTAGGGTTTAGGGGTTAAAAAGGGGGGTATTCCTACTCCCCTTCCTTTGTTTCCTGCCGTTAGACAAATCATCTAGTCCGTAACCACCCGTTTTTAATCTCTATATATTTTTAGGAAGAACCCTGTTACAAATTAGACTACTACCAATGCCTTGAATTTCCATTTTGGTTATGGCCAATTTCTGGAAAAACTACCTTTTTACCCCTGTCAGATAAAGCCTCCTTTAAAAGGAGGTTTTTTATTATTTTTTTGCCACAGATTACACAGAAAGCACAAATATTCTCTTGTCGCCCTTACATGAAAAACGAAAGCCGCTTCACTTCTTTTTTATCCTGATTGATTTGTAAATTTTAATTGCGCTCATCAATACTATTATAAAAAGAATCAAGCCAACAAATCCCCAAACCAAACTGATGCTTTGTTTAACTACTGCGAGCATCACAATTGCTACCAAAAAAATTGTCGCGACTTCATTCCAGATGCGGAGTTGTTGTGAAGAGTATTTGTAAATTCCTTTGAGTTGCTGTTTAAAAATTCTGTGAAGTGAAATGAAATAGAAGTATAAAAAAATAACGAAGATTAATTTTATTAATAGCCATCTTCCCGGTTCATCGAGCAACACTTTATCCCAACCATCATTAAACATTACGACAGGTCCGAGAATCAGAGTAATAATTGCTGATGGAATAGTAATTCCGTACCAAAGCCTTTTCATCATCACTTCAAATTGTTCATGCAGAATCTTCTTTGCAGGTTCCGGTTTTGTTTCGGCTTCGGTATTATAAATAAAAAGCCTTGGCATGTAAAATATGCCCGCAAACCAGGTGATGACAAAGATGATATGGAGAGCTTTGAGGTACAAGTTTTGAGTTTACAGTTTGCAGTTTGCAGTCCTCATATTCTGAATTTGATTATCGTTTTAAGTTCATTATTACAATATCATTTTTTATCTCCGTCGTTATAAGAATTAATCCATTTTGCTATTGTGCCTACCCAGAATGGATTTGTATTCAGGCATGGAATCATTTCATAACTTTCTCCTCCTGCATTCATGAAAGATTCTTTTCCTCGCATCGCTATTTCTTCCAAAGTTTCTAAACAGTCGCTTACAAAAGCAGGACAAACCACCAATAATTTTTTTATTCCTTCTTTTGGCATTTCTTCCAAACGTACGTCAGTAAAGGGTTGCAGCCAGCCTTTGCCCAGACGTGATTGAAATGAAATACTGAACTTATTTTTTGGGATGCTTAATTGTTCAGTGACCAATCTTGTAGTTTCAAAAACCTGGTGCCGATAACATGTTTGATGTGCAACAGAAGCGACATTACAACAATCATTCGCTTTCAAGCAATGATTTTCTGTTGGGTCACTTTTTCTGATATGCCTTCCCGGAACGCCGTGATAGCTGAAAAGAAGATGGTCGTAATCCTGTTGTAAATACGGGCGGATATTTGCGCTTAATGCATGAATATAATTTTCTTCGTTGTAATAAGGTTTAATGAAAGTCAGTTTGAAAGAATATTTATTCTTCGCGTAAATTTCTTTCGCATATTCAACAGCGGTTTCATAAGATGACATGGCATAATGAGGATACAATGGAACTGCAATCACTTCTTCAAGCCCAGGAACTTTTTTCAGTAAATTATCATATGCAGATTCAACTGTTGGGTTACCATAGCGCATTGCAATTTCAACAGGCTCTTTAACCTGCGCTTGCAAAGCTTGTTGCAATTGTTTGGTAAGAACAACTAACGGTGAGCCTTCTTTCGTCCAGATGGTTTTATATGCTTCTGCAGATTTCGGCGCACGTGAAGGAACAATAAT
>Ga0070734_10003986_pt1 | contig 14606 bp, 9 predicted proteins | sample Coa_R1_8_FD_66444 | JGI IMG/M metagenome (GOLD analysis project Ga0070734, IMG submission 66444) | Surface soil microbial communities from Centralia Pennsylvania, which are recovering from an underground coalmine fire - Coalmine... | ecosystem: Environmental > Terrestrial > Soil > Unclassified ...
CGCGACGGAGAATGGTCGGCACCACAGCAATGGATTCCACGTTGTTGACCGTCGTCGGACAGCCATAAACGCCAACATTGGCGGGGAATGGCGGCTTCAGCCGCGGTTGTCCCTTCTTGCCCTCGAGGCTTTCGAGCAGGGCGGTTTCCTCGCCGCAGATATACGCGCCTGCGCCATGATGGACGTAGCAATCGAAATCCCAGCCATGGACATTGTTCTTGCCGATCAATCTCGCCTCGTAAGCCTGATCGATGGCTGCCTGGAGGCGCTCGCGTTCGCGGATAAATTCCCCGCGCACATAGATGTAACAGGCGTGCGCGCGCATCGCGAAAGACGCGATGAGACATCCCTCGACAAGGTGATGCGGATCGTTTCGCATGATGTCCCGATCCTTGCAGGTGCCGGGTTCGGACTCATCGGCATTCACGACAAGATAATGCGGACGTTCCTTCACCTCCTTGGGCATGAAGGACCACTTGAGACCTGTTGGAAATCCGGCGCCGCCGCGCCCACGTAAGCCGGAACGCTTCATCTCTTCGACGAGGACTTCCGGGCCACCCGCAAGGATGGCCTTGGTGCCATCCCATAGTCCGCGCGCCCTTGCGCCGGGAAGCGTCCAATCCTCGAACCCGTAGAGATTGGTGAAGATGCGGTCTTTGTCGGCCAGCATTTGTCAGGCGGCTTTCGGGAGCGGGACGTCGATGCGTCCCTCGAGAACGGAACGAAAATTGCGGATGAGCCCCTGCACAGGAGCCGCCGCAGCATCGCCGAGTCCGCAGATCGTATGTCCGCCAATCTGTGACGACACATCCATCAGGAGATCGAGTTCGGCGCGCGTCCCCTCGCCTCGCGCGAGTCGGTCGAGAACGCGGTAAATCCAGCCCGTTCCCTCGCGGCAGGGCGTACACTGACCGCAGCTTTCATGCATATAGAATCTCGCAAAACGCGCGGTGGCGCGAACAACATCGGTCGATTTGTCCATGACGATCACATACGCGCCGCCGAGGCTCGAACCGGCGTCCTTGAGCGCGTCAAAATCCATGAGCACGTCGTCGCAGACCGACTTCGGGATCATCGGAAACGACGCGCCCCCCGGGATGACGGCGAGAAGATTGTCCCAGCCGCCGCGCACACCGCCCGCGTGGCGTTCCAGCAATTCTCGCAGCGGAATGCTCATCGCCTCCTCCACATTGCAGGGCCGGTTCACATGGCCAGAAATGCAGAAGAGTTTTGTGCCGGAGTTGTTTTTGCGCCCGAAAGAAGAGAACCAGGCGGCACCGCGACGCATGATCGCCGGCACGACCGCGATCGACTCGACATTGTTGACGGTCGTCGGGCAACCATAGAGTCCGACATTCGCCGGATAAGGCGGCCTTAGGCGCGGCAGACCCTTCTTGCCTTCCAGACTCTCGAGGAGAGCCGTCTCCTCCCCGCAGATATAAGCACCGGCGCCATGATGGATGACCAGATCCAGGTCCCAGCCGTGGACGTTATTTTTTCCGATCAGCCGCGCCTCATAGGCTTCGGCCACGGCGGCTTCGAGTCTCTCCCGCTCGCGCACGAACTCGCCACGGATATAGACAAACGCCGTGTGCGCCCGAATGGCAAAGGATGCGATGAGCGCGCCTTCGATCAACTGATGCGGCTCATGGCGGAGGATCTCTCGATCCTTGCAAGCGCCGGGCTCGGACTCATCAGCATTGATGACAAGATAGTGCGGACGCTCAACCGCTTTTGGCATGAAAGACCATTTGAGGCCGGTCAGAAAGCCGCCGCCGGACCGCCCCCTCAATCCCGACGATTTCACCTCTTCGATAATTGCATCGGATCCGCGCGCAACGATCGCCTCGGTGCCATCCCAACTCCCGCGTTTGCGTGCCTCCGGGAGGCCCGCGTCCCGATAGCCGTACAGATTGGTAAAAATCCGATCGCGATCCGCCAGCATCATGTCGGCGCTCCGGGTGGCTTCGGCTGCGGAGCATCACGCTGATCGGCGGCAGCGCCCCGTTTTGCGTTCGCATCCGTGATGGCAGGACCGGATGCGCGAGGAGTCTCGCAGAGCGTCCGATCCGTCAACGTCGTTGGTCCGCCGATCGGCTCCGAAGAACGGCGGCCGTTTTGTGGCCCTGGTTTCGGTGTCTCTCCCCGCCGGAGCGTTTCGAGAATGCGTTCTGTCGCAGGACCATCAAGGTCTTCGTAGAAGTCCTTGCCGATCTGCATCATCGGCGCATTCACGCAGGCACCTAGGCACTCGACTTCCATCCAGGAGAATTTGCCGTCGGCAGAGACGGTGTGCGGCGCCGCGGCAATCTGCTTTTTGCAGGCCGCCACCACTTCATCCGATCCGCGCAACCAGCAGGGCGTTGTCGTGCAAACCTGAACCAGGTGTTCGCCGACCGGCTCGAGATTGAACATCGTGTAGAAGGTCGCGACTTCGAGCACCCGGATGAATGGCATGTCGAGTTTTTTCGCGACCGCCTCGACCATCGGTTTGGTAACCCAGCCTTCCTGCTCCTGGCCGATCCAGAGTGCGGCTATCACGGCGCTCGCCTGACGGCCGGGCGGATATTTCGCGATTTCCTTGTCGATGCGTGCTTCGTTTTCCTGCGCAAATACGAAGCTTGCAGGCTGCCGTTCAGTCGGTGCCAATCGGCGAAAGCTCACCGGTCCACCTCTCCGAACACGATGTCGAGCGAGCCAAGTACCGCCGATACATCCGCCAGCATGTGCCCGCGGCACATGTAGTCCATGGCCTGAAGGTGCAGGTAGCTCGGCGCCCGCAGTTTGCAACGGTAGGGCTTGTTGGCACCTTCCGAGACCAGGTAGACGCCGAATTCGCCCTTGGGCGCTTCCACGGCGGCGTAGGCTTCGCCCTCCGGGACGCGATAACCTTCGGTGTAAAGCTTGAAATGATGGATCAGCGCTTCCATCGAGCGCTTCATCTCCGCCCGTTTGGGCGGCACAACCTTGTTGTCGGTCGATGAGACCGGTCCGGACGGCATCTTCTCGATGCACTGGATCATGATCTTGTTGGCTTCGCGCATTTCCTCCATGCGCATGAGGTAGCGGTCGAAGCAGTCGCCGTTCTTGCCAATGGGAATCTTGAAATCGAGTTCCGAGTAACATTCGTAAGGCTGTGCGCGGCGAAGGTCCCACCGCACGCCCGTCGAACGCAGCATTACGCCAGAAAAGCCCCACTTCTCTGCGTCGGCCCGATTGACCACGCCGATGTCGACGTTGCGTTGCTTGAAAATCCGGTTGTCGGTCAGAAGCACTTCGATGTCATCGAGAACCTTCGGGAAATGTTCGCAGAACGCGAGGATGTCCTCGGCGAGGTCCGGCGGGATGTCCTGATGCACGCCACCCGGACGGAAATAGGCCGCATGCATCCTGGAACCCGAGATGCGCTCGTAGAAGCCCATGAGCTTCTCGCGCTCCTCGAAGCCCCAGAGCAGTGGTGTCATCGCACCGACGTCCGTCGCCTGGGTGGTCACGTTCAGGAGATGGTTGAGGAGACGGCCGATCTCGCAGAAGAGCACACGGATATATTGTCCGCGCTTTGGCACTTCGAGACCGATGAGCTTTTCCACCGCAAGGGCGAACGCGTGCTCCTGATTCATCGGCGCGACATAGTCGAGCCGGTCGAAATAGGGGACGGCCTGTAGATACGTCTTGTGCTCGATCAGCTTTTCGGTGCCGCGATGGAGCAGTCCGATATGCGGATCGACGCGGGTAACGATCTCGCCGTCAAGATCGAGTACGAGGCGGAGCACACCATGTGCCGCCGGGTGCTGCGGCCCGAAATTGATGGTGATCTGGCCCTCTTCAGCGCCTGTGTCTTTCTTGATCGCAGGTTCTGACATGCCGCTCTCTACGCCTTGTTTCCGGGATTGCCGGAGGCAGCGCCCGGATCGAGCGCGACCTTTTCGTCACCCGGCAGGATATGGCGTGCGCCTTCCCAGGGGCTCATGAAATCAAAGCTGCGAAATTCCTGGGTCAGCTCGACCGGCTGGTAGACGACCCGCTTCTGCTCGTCGTCATAACGAACCTCGACATAACCGGTGAGCGGAAAATCCTTTCGCAGCGGATAACCTGAAAATCCGTAGTCCGTCAGAATGCGCCGCAAGTCCGGATGATCCGCGAAGACGATGCCATACATGTCGAACGCTTCGCGTTCGAACCAGTTGGCGGCTGGATAGACCTCGACACATGTCGGAACGGCTGTGCGTTCGTCGGTTTCGACCTTCACTCTGACGCGGAGATTCCTGGTCAGCGAAAGAAGATGATACACAACGTCGAAACGGTGCTCGCGCTGCGGCCAGTCGACCCCACAAAGATCGACCAAGATGGTGAATGCGCAGGCCGGTTCGTCACGCAAGAACTTCAGAACACGCACGATCTCGGCGCGCTCGGCAAGAATCGTGAGTTCGCCCACGTTGATATTCCAGGAGCGGATGGCGCTTCCCAGAGCTCCTGCGATCGCCGCGCCAGTTTCGGAAAGAGAGCTCAATGGCGCTACCGATCGATCGTTCCGGTGCGGCGGATTTTCTTCTGAAGCAACATCACGCCATAGACGAGAGCCTCGGCGGTCGGAGGACAGCCGGGAACATAGACGTCAACGGGGACGATACGATCGCATCCGCGAACGACAGAATAGGAATAGTGGTAGTAGCCGCCGCCGTTTGCGCATGATCCCATGGAGATCACGTAGCGGGGCTCAGGCATCTGGTCGTAGACCTTGCGCAGCGCCGGCGCCATCTTGTTTGTAAGCGTACCGGCGACAATCATGACGTCGGATTGCCGCGGACTTGCGCGCGGTGCGAAACCCAGGCGTTCGAGATCATAGCGTGGTGATGCCGCCTGCATCATCTCGACAGCACAGCAGGCGAGACCGAAGGTCATCCACATCAGTGATCCGGTGCGCGCCCAGTTGACGAGCGCGTCGAGATTGGCGACGAGAAAACCGCGGTCGGAGATCTCGCTCTGCATCGCCTTGAAGTAGGGGTCGCTGCCCGGGGCGATGTCGTTGGGCGCGAGGTTCACTCCCATTCGAGTGCCCCCTTCTTCCACTCGTAGAAGAAGCCGATGGTCAGCACTCCCAGAAACACAATCATCGACCAGAACGCGAACAGGCCCGTCTTGCCGAGCGTTATCGCCCAGGGAAAGAGGAAAGCGACCTCGAGGTCGAAGATGATGAAGAGAATGGACACAAGATAGAATCGCACGTCGAACTTCATCCGTGCGTCACCGAAAGCATTGAAGCCGCACTCATAGGCGGAAAGCTTTTCCGGGTCCGGCTTGGAAGGCCCGATCAGGACTGGAATGACCAGAAGCAGTAGGCTGATCCCGCCAGCAATTCCGATGAAGAGAAGGATCGGCAGATATTCGACGAGGAGGTTGTTCATCGGGTTTCCTAATCCGAACGCCGAGCTTTCGGACCCATGCGGGGCGGGCTGACGCCCTCATTTCGCAGTTGCAGTATAGGCTGGCAGGGCGCCGGTGCAACGCGGGTTTAGAGCAGGATTCGCCGCGGGAAAACAGGAATTTTGATCAGCGGGGGGCGCGCGCGAGAGTGCCCTGTTTGCACTGCAAACACGAGAGCAGTGGCTGCGGGTCGGGCTTCCAGGCTCTTTGGGTTTTACATGAAATGGCGGGAGCGACGGGGCTCGAACCCGCGACCTTCGGCGTGACAGGCCGACACTCTAACCAACTGAGCTACGCCCCCGCGTTGGGCGAGGTGCCCGCGCGGCGAAAGACGGCCCGTGTAAGACCGGGCTGGAGGCAAGTCAAGGATCGGGCGCGGAAGGCGCTGACGGGAAACACGCTCGCACGCGTGCCGTCAGACGGTACTGACCGGAATTGTCTTCAGCCCGCGGAAAAAAGGAAGTGTTCGCCATTGCGGCTTTGAGTCCACCAGAGACAGTTTGGGGAACCGTTCGAGGATTGCCGGAATCGCGACCTGCGCCTCCATCCGCGCCAGCGGCGCACCGATGCAGATATGCGCGCCTCCACCAAAGGACATGTGCGGAACGTGCTTTCGCGTAATGTCGAACCTGTCCGGATCTGCAAAAGCATTCGGATCACGGTTGGCCGCCCGGATCAACGGTGAGACCACTTGTCCCTGGTGGACAGGACAGTCTCCCACGTGCATCTCGCGCGGCGCGATCCGCGAGGTGATCTCGACGGGCGGTTCGTAGCGAAGGATCTCTTCGATCGCGTTGTTGATCAAACCGCGGTCCTGCAAGAGCTTCACCTTTTCCTCGGAATGTGTGAGGAAGAGCCAGATCCCGTTTCCAATCAGATCGGTGGTCGTCAAGTTCCCGGCTGAGAGCAGGCCGGTGCAGTTCTCGCGAATGTCGGCATCCGTCAGACCACCGTCCTCGGCCGCGATTTGAAGGAGATCGGAGACGAGATCGTCTGCTGGCTCTCTACGGCGCATTTCCATAAGCTTGTCGATGTAGTCGAACAGCGCGTTGCTGCCTTCGATCATCCGCGCCGTCTGCGCTTCCGTTCGCGCCGGATTGAAAAATTCGAAGCTGTCGACAGACCAGCGGCGAAAATCGGACAGCATGCTCTGGTCGGCGCCGAGAATGCGCGCGATGACATCGATCGGCACCGGAACCGCAAACTCCGCCATCGCGTCGAAGGTCTCACGATCCGCGAGACCCTCGAGAACGCCTTCAACGACCTCCCGCACGATGGAGCGCGATGCGGCAACGCGACGGTAGAATGCCTTGGCAAGCGGGCCGCGCACACGCGCGTGGTCGGGATCGTCCAGGAACAGGATATTTTTGACCTCGCCGCCTTTTGCTCCTTCCGGGTTGTTCAAGAGCGCCTTGAGCAAAAAAGCAGCTGGTTCGGCCTTCTCCGGATCCTTGAGAAGTGTGCGATCGGCAAGGAGTGCACGCACCGGTTCATAGCTTGCCAGCGTGAACATGCCCGTGCCTTCGTCCCGCCGGATCGGGCAGCTTTCGCGAATTGGGGCTAGGGCTGCTTCGGGGTTGGCGCTGTATTCCGGATTGAGGGCCGTGAGCCCAAGGCTCTCGGGAAGTTGGGACGTCATATTACCCTTCCTCGGTACGGACGCGCGAAGCCTAAGCCGCCCGCCCCATCTTCGGAAGAGATGCGCTTGTTTCGGCTCCTTTCCTGGAGCTAGCTTTTTGCATTTCCCGAACAACGGGGTTCATACAATGACCGATCAGCATGTATACGAAGGCGGTTGCACCTGTCGGGCAATTCGGTTCCGCATGGTGAGTCGTCCGATGTTTGTGCACTGCTGTCACTGCCGCTGGTGCCAGCGCGAGACGGGAACGGCGTTCGCGCTCAATGCGCTCATCGAAGCCGAGCGCGTCGAACTCCTCCAAGGAACGCCGGAAGTCGTGAACACGCCTTCGAACAGCGGCAAGGGCCAGAAGATCGCGCGCTGCTCCGCTTGCAAAGTCGCGCTTTGGAGCAATTATGGCGGCGCGGGCGATGTCGTCCGTTTTGTTCGGGTGGGCACTCTCGACGACCCTGACGAGTTCCCGCCGAACATCCACATCTTCACCATGTCCAAGCAGCCATGGGTCGTGCTGCCGGAAGGCACGCCCGCGGTCCGCGAGTACTATGAGACGAAGAAGATGTGGCCAGCCGAGAGCCTCGCACGGCGAACAGCGCTCCAGGCGGGTCGCTGAAAGAAAACGGGGCCGCCGGCAAGGCGGCCCCGTTCAATAGGTTCCGGCGCGCGCTACTCTGCGGCCTGCTGCGGACCCTCGATCTGAGCGGGCGCATTCTTCGCCTGCTCTTCCTGGATGACCCGGTCCCGTTCCGTCGCGACATGACGAATGCGGGCAATGGCACCACCAGTACCGGCGGGAATCAGCCGGCCCACGATGACATTTTCCTTGAGTCCTTCGAGCGTATCGACCCGGCCGTTTACGGCGGCATCGGTCAGCACGCGGGTTGTCTCCTGGAACGACGCAGCTGAGAACACGGAGCGTGTCTGGAGCGAGGCCTTGGTGATGCCAAGGAGCACCGGCCGGCCATCGGCCGCCTTGCCGCCCATCTCCTCTGCCTTCTTGTTCGCCTCCTGGAGCTCCATGAGGTCGACCTGCTCGCCAGCCAGAAGCGTCGTATCGCCGCCGTCCATGACCTCCATCTTCTGCATCATCTGGCGCACGATCACTTCAATGTGCTTGTCGTTGATCTTCACGCCCTGCAGCCGATAGACGTCCTGGATCTCCTTCACCAGATAAGTGGCCAGTTCTTCGACGCCCTTAATCCGCAGGATGTCGTGAGGGCTCGGATTGCCTTCGACGATGTAGTCACCCTTTTCGACGAAGTCGCCCTCACGCACGCTGATGTGCTTTCCCTTGGGGATCAGGTACTCGACCGGCTCCTGCTTGTCGCTCTTGGGCCTGACGATCACGCGGCGCTTGTTCTTGTAGTCCTTTCCGAACTCTACGTAGCCGTCGGATTCCGCGAGCACGGCGGCCTCTTTCGGCTTCCTCGCCTCGAACAGCTCCGCCACGCGCGGCAAGCCGCCCGTGATGTCGCGGGTCTTGGCACCTTCCGTCGGAATGCGGGCGAGCATGTCGCCTGCATGGACCTCAGCTCCGTCTTCGACCGAAAGGATGGCGTCGGGCGACAGGTTGTATCGTGCCTCGCCAACGACCGGAAGCGAGACCGGTTTTCCCTTCTTGTCCACGATCACGATTGCCGGACGGAGGTCCTGCGACTTTGACCCCGCTCCGCGGCTATCCATGACGACGCGGTTGGTGACGCCCGTCTTTTCGTCGGCCACTTCCTTGAGGGAAATGCCCGGCACCAGGTCTTCGTATTTCACCACGCCATCGGTTTCCGTGAGGATCGGCAAAGCATTCGGGTTCCATTCGGCGATGCGATCGCCACGCTTCACCGCGGCCCCATCGTCCACCCGAAGCCGCGCACCATAGGTGATGCGGTAAGACGCCCGCTCCTGGCCTTTCGGATCGAGGATGACCGCCTGCATGTTGCGGCCCATCGCGATCAGCTCGCCATCCGAGTTCTTGACGATGTTCCGGTTTGCGATCCGGATCTTGCCGTCATAACTCGCCTCGATCTTGGACTGACCCGCCACCTGCGCTGCACCACCAATATGGAAAGTGCGCATTGTGAGCTGTGTGCCCGGCTCTCCGATCGACTGTGCAGCGATCACGCCCACCGCTTCGCCGATATTGACCGACGTTCCGCGCGCTAGATCCCGGCCATAGCACTTGCCGCACACTCCTTCCTGGAGTTCGCAGGAGAGCACCGACCGGACGCGGACCTTCTGCACGTGCGCCGCTTCGATCTTTTCGGCGATATCCTCGGTGACATCACGGCCACGGCGGACGATGACCTCGCCCGTTTCCGGGTTCTTCACATCCTCCGCCGTCGTGCGACCCAGGATCCTCTCGGCGAGCGACGAAACCACCTGCCCGCCGTCGATTTCGGCTTGCACCGTCACGCCGTGCCGCGTTCCGCAATCTTCCGCCGTGATAATGCAATCGTTCGCGACGTCCACGAGACGGCGGGTCAGATAGCCGGAATTTGCAGTCTTGAGCGCCGTGTCGGCGAGACCTTTGCGCGCGCCGTGCGTCGAGTTGAAGTACTCGAGCACCGTCAGCCCTTCCTTGAAGTTGGAGAGAATGGGCGTCTCGATGATCGAACCGTCCGGCCGCGCCATCAGTCCGCGCATACCCGCAAGCTGCTTCATCTGCTGCGGGCTGCCGCGGGCACCGGAATGAGACATCATGTAGATCGAATTCATCTCCTCAACCCGCCCCGTATTGGGATCGATGCGAGGCTCGGAGATTTCCTTCATCATTTCCGATGCAACCTGATCGGTGCACTTCGACCACGTGTCGACGACGAGATTGTATTTCTCCTTGTCGGTGGTGAGACCGTCCAGATATTGCTGTTCGTATTCGCGAACGCGGTGACGCGTTTCGTCTATCAGTTTCGTCTTGGTTGCCGGCACGACCATGTCGTCCTTGCCGAACGAGATGCCCGCCTTGCAGGCCTCACGGAAGCCGAGCGTCATGATCGCGTCGCAGAAGAGAACCGTCTCCTTCTGGCCGCAGTGGCGATAGACCTCGTCGATGACATGGCTCACGTCCTGCTTGCGCAGCAGGCGATTGACGAGCTCGAAGGGAATTTTCGGATTCCGCGGCAGGATGTCCGCGACCATCATCCGGCCGGGCGTCGATTTCACGCGCCGGATGATCGGCTTTCCGTCCGCATCGACGGTCTTGTAGCGGGCTTCGATCTTGGCATGCAGCGTGACGCTGCCTGCAAAGAGCGCGTGTTCGATTTCGCCAGCGTCGTTGAACACCATGCCCTGGCCGGGCTCGTTCTCACGTTCCTGGGTCAGGTAATAGAGCCCGAGAACGATGTCCTGCGTCGGCACGATGATCGGTTTGCCGTTCGCCGGGCTGAGGATGTTGTTGGTCGACATCATGAGTACGCGCGCTTCCAGCTGCGCCTCGAGCGACAGGGGCACGTGAACAGCCATCTGGTCGCCGTCGAAATCGGCATTGAACGCCGTGCAAACCAGCGGATGCAGCTGGATCGCCTTGCCCTCGATGAGGACGGGCTCGAAGGCCTGGATGCCGAGGCGATGAAGTGTCGGCGCGCGATTGAGCAGCACCGGATGCTCGCGGATCACCTCCTCGAGGATGTCCCAGACTTCCGGCTTTTCTTTCTCCACGAGCTTCTTTGACTGCTTGACGGTCTGTGAGAAGCCCTTGGCCTCGAGCCGCGCATAAATGAAGGGTTTGAACAGCTCGAGCGCCATCTTCTTCGGCAACCCGCATTGATGCAGCTTGAGCTCCGGGCCCACGACGATCACGGAACGGCCCGAGTAGTCGACGCGCTTGCCGAGCAGGTTCTGCCGGAAGCGGCCCTGCTTGCCCTTGAGCATGTCGGCGAGCGACTTGAGCGGCCGCTTGTTGGCGCCCGTGATCACTCGACCACGACGGCCATTGTCAAATAGCGCGTCGACCGACTCCTGCAACATGCGCTTTTCGTTGCGCACAATGATATCCGGCGCCTTGAGCTCGATCAGCCGCTTCAGGCGGTTGTTGCGATTGATGACGCGGCGATAGAGATCGTTCAGATCGCTGGTAGCGAAGCGCCCGCCATCGAGGGGAACGAGCGGACGCAACTCCGGCGGAATGACCGGGACGACCGTCATGATCATCCATTCCGGCCGGTTTCCGGAATCGATAAAGGCCTCGACGACCTTCAGCCGCTTCACCATTTTCTTCGGCTTCTCGCCACCGGACGAGGCTGCGATATCCGCACGCAGCTGATCGCGCAGCTTCTCGAGATCGATTGCCATCAGCAATTTGCGAATGGCCTCGGCCCCGATTTCCGCGGTGAAGCTGTCCTGACCGTAGTCGTCCTGCGCCTTGTAGAACTCGTCTTCAGTGAGAAGCTGGCGTTCCTTGAGCGGCGTAAGCCCCGGTTCAATGACGATGTAGTTCTCGAAATAGAGGACGCGTTCGAGGTCCTTCAGCGTCATGTCGAGCATCAGGCCGATGCGCGACGGAAGCGATTTGAGGAACCAGATATGCGCAACCGGCGACGCCAGTTCGATGTGGCCCATGCGGTCGCGGCGGACCTTCTGCACGGTGACTTCGACGCCGCATTTCTCGCAGACGATGCCTTTGTATTTCATGCGCTTGTATTTGCCGCAAAGGCACTCGTAGTCCTTCACGGGTCCGAAAATGCGCGCGCAGAAGAGCCCGTCACGTTCCGGCTTGAACGTGCGGTAATTGATGGTCTCCGGCTTCTTGATCTCGCCATGGGACCAGCGAAGGATCTGATCCGGGCTCGCAAGCGAGATCTTGATCCGGTCGAACGTCGGCGCCTCTTTGGCCGCCTGAAAGACGTTCATCAGCTCCTGGCTCATCCGTCCGGATTCCCGGCGGCGATCCAGTCTTGTTTCCATATCAGCCATTGACGAGCTCCACATTCAGACCGAGCGAGCGCATTTCCTTGACGAGCACATTGAAGCTTTCCGGAATACCCGCTTCGAATGTGTCCTCGCCGCGTACGATCGCTTCGTAGACCTTGGTGCGTCCGGCGACATCGTCGGACTTGACGGTGAGAATTTCCTGCAGCGTGTAGGCCGCTCCATAGGCCTCCAGCGCCCACACTTCCATTTCGCCGAAGCGCTGTCCGCCGAACTGCGCCTTTCCACCCAGAGGCTGCTGGGTGACAAGACTGTACGGACCGATCGAGCGAGCATGGATCTTGTCATCGACGAGATGATGCAGTTTCAGCATGTAGATGTAGCCGACCGTCACCTGCCGCTTGAACGCATCGCCGGTGCGGCCGTCATAGAGCGTCACCTGACCGGTGTGGGAGAGACCCGCCTGGTCGAGCATATCGACGATGTCGCGTTCCTTGGCTCCGTCGAAGACGGGTGTGGCCACAGGCACACCTTCGCGCAGGTTCTCGGCGAGTTCGACGAGCCCCTGTTCATCGAGCTCAGCCAGACGCTCGTCATTGCCGTAGATGTGCTTCAACGAGCGGCGCAGCGGTTCGAATTTCGTGTCTCGCTTCACCTTCTGAAGGACATCCGCGATCTGCCGACCCAGCCCGGCACACGCCCAGCCGAGATGTGTCTCCAGAATTTGTCCCACGTTCATGCGCGAAGGCACGCCCAGAGGATTGAGCACCACATCCACAGGCGTGCCGTCCTCCAGATAGGGCATGTCTTCGATCGGAAGGATCCGGCTGATCACGCCCTTGTTGCCGTGCCTGCCAGCCATCTTGTCGCCCGGCTGCAGCTTGCGCTTCACCGCGACGAACACCTTGACCATTTTCATGACGCCGGGAGCCAGCTCGTCGCCGCGGCGAAGCTTCTCCACCTTGTCAGCGAAGCGCTTGTCGAGACGCTGCTTGGACTCGTCATATTGACGCCTCAGCGCCTCGATTTCCCCCATCGCCTTGTCATTACGAAGGCCGATCTGCCACCACAGGTGACGCGACGTCGCGTCGAGCACGCTCTGTGTGATCTTGGTGTCGGGCTGAAGCCCCCTCGGCCCTGAGGCCGCGGTCTTGTTGAGCAGGATTTCGGCGAGCCGCGCGAAGATGTTGCGCTCGAGAATGGCGAGCTCGTCGTCGCGGTCTTCGGCGAGACGTTCCTCTTCCGCCTTTTCGATCGCAAGGGCACGTTGGTCTTTGTCCACGCCGTGGCGATTGAACACCCTGACTTCGACAATCGTACCCGTCACGCCCGGCGGCACGCGCAAAGACGTATCGCGGACATCGGCCGCCTTTTCGCCGAAGATCGCTCGCAACAGCTTTTCTTCGGGGGTCATGGGCGTTTCGCCCTTGGGCGTCACCTTGCCGACGAGAATGTCGCCCGCATTGACCTCCGCGCCGATATAGACAATGCCGGCCTCGTCGAGATTCTTCAGATTCTCCTCGCCGACATTGGGAATGTCGCGCGTGATTTCCTCTGGCCCGAGCTTGGTATCGCGCGCCATCGTCTCGAATTCCTCGATGTGAATCGAGGTGAAGACGTCATCGCGGACAATGCGCTCGGAAATGAGAATGGAGTCCTCGAAATTGTACCCATTCCACGGCATGAACGCGACGAGTGCGTTCTTGCCGAGCGCGAGCTCGCCAAGATGCGTGGACGGGCCGTCGGCGATGATATCGCCCTGCTTCACGGCGTCGCCGACCTTCACCAGCGGACGCTGATTGATGCAGGTCGACTGGTTCGAACGCTGGAATTTCTTGAGGCGATAGATGTCGATTCCAGGCTTCGTCGGGTCAGTTTCCTCGGTCGCACGGACGACAATACGCGTCGCGTCGATCTGATCGACGATGCCGGATCGGCGAGCCGCAATGGCCGAACCCGAATCGCGCGCCACCACGTCTTCCAGACCGGTGCCGACAAGCGGTGCCTCTGGCTGCAGGAGCGGCACGGCCTGGCGTTGCATGTTCGAACCCATGAGCGCGCGGTTGGCGTCGTCGTTTTCGAGGAACGGCACGAGCGCTGCCGCAACGGAGACCAATTGCTTCGGCGATACGTCGATGAACTCCACCTGGTCGGGGGTCGTCATCACGAAGTCGCCGCGCTTCCGGCATGAAACGAGTTCGTCGGTGAGACGTCCACGCGAGTCGATGGTCGCGTTCGCCTGGGCGATGGTGTACTTCGCCTCTTCCATTGCCGACAAATAAACGACCTCGTCGGTGACGTGCTTGTTCACCACGCGCCGGTAGGGGCTCTCGATGAAGCCGTACTTGTTCACGCGCGCGAACGTCGCGAGCGAATTGATGAGGCCAATGTTCGGACCTTCCGGCGTCTCGATCGGACAGATGCGGCCGTAGTGCGTTGGGTGCACGTCGCGCACTTCGAAGCCCGCGCGCTCACGCGTGAGACCGCCTGGCCCAAGCGCCGACATGCGCCGCTTGTGCGTCACCTCGGAGAGCGGATTGGTCTGATCCATGAATTGCGAAAGCTGCGAGGAGCCAAAGAACTCACGCACCGCAGCCGCAACCGGCTTCGCATTGATCAGGTCGTGCGGCATAACCGTGTCGATGTCGACCGCGCTCATGCGCTCCTTGATGGCGCGCTCCATGCGCAA
>Ga0070734_10003988_pt1 | contig 14603 bp, 15 predicted proteins | sample Coa_R1_8_FD_66444 | JGI IMG/M metagenome (GOLD analysis project Ga0070734, IMG submission 66444) | Surface soil microbial communities from Centralia Pennsylvania, which are recovering from an underground coalmine fire - Coalmine... | ecosystem: Environmental > Terrestrial > Soil > Unclassified ...
GATTGGTGGGCACAGCAGGATTCGAACCTACGACTTCCACCGTGTGAAGGTGGCACTCTACCGCTGAGTTATGCGCCCCAAAACCGCTGCAGAAGTCCTTGATGGCTTCCGGCGAACCTTGTTTTTCAAGAATATCATCTGCCGCCCCACCAGGCCAGAGCACCCTTTTATCACCCCTCTAACCCCTTGAAAGACTTATCGCTACTACCTTCTCGCCGCATTACAATAAATCGGAGGATGTCCCCCCAACTCCCCAACCCCGGTCATCCCAGTTCATCGGCCCCCGTCTCTCCGGAAAGCTCCGAAGAGAATCTCCTGGAATTTGACTCAGGGGCGCAACCAGCCGACGAAGATGGGGTTATGGAGAATATGGCTACTCTGGCTATCAGTCCGAGTCTTCTCGAAAACCTCCAGGCTGCCGAGATCCACCATGCCGCTGGCGAGTTCGCCCAGATGGACGACGCAGCCATCATGCTGGAACTTCGGGCCGGCAACATGGCCGGTTTCGACTTCCTCATCCAGAAGTACCGCAAGCCGATCATCCATTTCATGTACCGCATGGTCCACAACCAGGCCGTCGCCGAAGAGCTCGCCCAGGAAGTCTTTCTCCGCGTCTATCGCGCCCGCGACACCTACCGCGCCGAAGCACGCTTCAGCACCTGGCTCTATCGCATCGCGACGAACCTCGGCGTCAACTATGCCCGCGATACGCGCCACGAGCGCAACGCCTCCACCATCTATCTCGACGAGACCGACTCCGAGACCGGCACCACCCCCGATGTAGCTGACTCCACTCCCAGCGCTGAGTCCCGGCTTCTCAACCGCGAACGCCTTAACGCCATCCGTCAGCACGTCCTCGCCCTGCCCGAGCGGCAACGTATGGCCGTCCTCATGCACAAGTACGAAGGCATGGACTACAAACAAATCGGCGACGTCCTCAAACTAAGCGAGTCCGCCACCAAATCCCTGCTTTTTCGCGCCTATCAGACACTCCGCGAGAAGCTGAAGTCATTTATTTAGGAGACGCGCAATGCACTCACTCGACGCGTCACGTAACAGGAACTGGAAAGGGTCACTATGATCTGCCACGACTGCCAATCCGCACTTCCCGATCTACTCCTCGATCCCGCTTCGCCCTCGAACACTGCCGCCCGCGCACATCTCGATACCTGCGCCGCCTGCCGTGAGGAATTCAACTCTCTTGAAGCCACCTTCGCCCTGCTCGATCTCTGGCAAGCTCCGGAGCCTACCCCCTACTTCGACCAGAAGTTGGGTGTACGCCTCCGCGAAGAACAGGCCACAGCCCCTGCTGGCTGGTTCGAACGCATGCGAGCACGGCTCTTATTCAACACTGGCCGTCAGTTCCGCCCAGCCCTCGCCGGAGCCCTCGCCCTCGTTCTTCTCGTCGGTGGTGGAACCTTTGCCGGTATCAGCGGCGCCCACTCCGGCAAGGTGGAAGCCTCAGCCACAGTCGAAGACCTGCAGATCCTCGACAAAAACGACCAGGCACTTCAGACGATGGATCAACTTCTGCAGGACGACAACCCCACGGAAGACGCCAACACGCCCCCCAGCAGCTAGCATTTGGGCATATTTTTTTATCTCGAAAAGGAGACCGGACGCAGTAATCTCTTTAGACAGTACAAATAGGCTTCCAGAGCGGTAACCCGGCCATCTTGCTACCCGATTTCTCATGTCTGCTTTCTATCCATCCCGGCGCATCCTTTCTTCGATGCTCGCTGCGCTATTTCTCGCGGCTGTAGTCTCCGTGCAAGCGCAGCCCTTGACGGGACAAAGGGGTGGCGCTCTCAAGGCCTCGTCCAGTCAGCACCCATCTACGCAGCCTTCACCACACGCTGGAGCCAGCCCCAAGCAGCAGAACCAGGAGCACCTCGCCCAGTGGATGGACCGTCATAGCAATCTGCCGCTCGCCGATCAGCAGCGCGCCTTGCAGCAGGAACCCGGCTTCCGCGACCTTCCCCCCCAGACACAACAGCGCATGCTCGACCGCCTCTCCCAGCTTAACAACATGACGCCTGAGAAGCGCCGCCGCATCATCGAGCACAACGAAGCCATGGCGCATCTCACGCCGCCTCAGCGTCAGCAGGTCCGCGGAGCCATGCAGCAGCTTGGCAGTCTCCCCGAAGACCGCCGTCGCCTGGTCGCCCGAGCCTTCCGTGATCTCCGCGAGATGCCCGAGCCTCAGCGTCAGGCTATCCTCAGCTCCGATCGTTTCCGCGGCGAGTTCTCCGATCAGGAACGCAACACCCTCTCCAGTCTCCTCGCGGTTGAACCCTTCATTCCCGTCCAACGCCCAAACGACGCTCCCGACTTCGGTAAGTGACCAACACAGGCACAATCCCCAAAAAGGAGAGATAGCCGCCCGAGGGCGGCTATTTGTATTGCAGATTTGTCGTGCAGAGGGAGGGCAGGGCTATGGGGAAAAGGACACTGTTTGCTTTATGGCCCAACATCCGGGATTCTCTCTGGATCATCCACGATCAGCCCAAAGCAGGAATTGCGGCAAAACGTATCGCGGACTTAACCAATCCAGTTCGTCGCCGGGACAATCTCCCTTCCCCATAGTGAGTTGTATTCTCCCGTCGCACACCGCCAACAGCCATACAACTTTCGAATCACCAAGTTACACACGCAGTCGTGCGTCTCTGTTGTCCTGAAAATCTACCTCCGCGGTTGCCGTTGCTTTTGCCTTTGTCCTTCTGGTTGTCATCCCGCAGGGATCTGTTTTTTGCCGTTTGCCGTCCCCTAAATTCACCCAAGAACGACATCATCTCCGCCAAAGCTGGCTCATAGCGAGCAGCGCGGCGGCCCGTTGCCGGAGCCTCTCTGTTTTGCCTTTAAATGCGCGCTCTTCCGCGTCAATCCGTGGTCGCCCTTGACCCCACCCCACCCCAGGGCATACCTTAGCACTATGCACACGCATCAAAACCTCTGTTGTTGTCGCCGCTCCTCGCAGGCGTACGCAGAGGCGTGTTGCACTCGCTAACTTAGCGACCCCGCCTCACATCCATCCCCCTCAAATTTAAAAAGGATCGAGCCCCCATGAAGCTCCTCGCCGGAATTCTCCTGCTTTCCACTGCCGTCTTTGCCCAAAGCCAGACCCCTATCGTTGGCGTCTGGGAAGGCAACGCCACCGTCCGCGGCCAACAGGTTCCCGTCCACCTCGAGATCACTAGCCCCGGGTCCAACCTCAAAGCCGCCCTCATCAACGGCCCTGAAAAATCCGTCGCCTCCAGCGTCACCTTCGACGACAACCACCTCCTGGTCACCTTCAACTACTTCGCCCGCACCCTCGACGCAAAGGTGGAGAACGGCCAACTCATCGGAACCTTCGGCACTCCCACCACGCGCTACCCAGTCACCCTCAGCTCCAGCTCTGCGACCAACTCCGCACCCGTCACCGAAGCCCCCAGCATCAAGGGCGATTGGGAGATCCAGGTAAAGAGCGCCAAGGGTGAATCCGCCTGGCAACTCCGCGTCGAACCCATCGCCAAATCCACAATCATCCATGCCGTCATCCAGCGTATCGACGGCGACACCGGCTCCCTCTTCGGCACTTGGAACGGCCAAAACTACACCGTCAGCCACTTCACCGCAGCCGGCCCGGCACTCTATACCTTCACCCCGCAACCCGACGGCACGCTAACCGTCTCGAACCTCCTCGCCTCAGAGGCCCAAAAGGCCCAGCAGCAGAACCTGACCGCCCGCCGCCCCGCCGAAGCCCGCAAGCAGAACCTCGCCGCCCCCACCGAGTCCACCCAGCAGACCACCGTCAAGGACCCCAGCGCGCCCTTCACCTTCAGCTTCCCCAACCTCGAAGGCAAGGTCGTCTCCAACACCGACCCGCAGTTTGACGGCAAGGTCGTCATCGTAGCCCTTGGCGGCTCCTGGTGCCCCAACTGCCACGACGAGGCTCCCTTCCTCGAAACCCTCTACAAGCAGTACCACTCTCACGGCCTGGAGATCGTCAACCTCTCCTTTGAAGAAGCCGACCAACTAAAAGACCCCGCTCGCCTCCGCGCCTTCATCGCCCGCTACGGCATCACCTACACCGTTCTCGTAGCCGGCGAGCCCGAGCAGCTCAACGAAAAAATCCCTCAGGGAGTCCGCCTCAACAGCTGGCCCACCTCCTTCTTCGTTGGCCGCGATGGTCGCGTCAAAGAGGTACACGCCGGATTCGCTGGCCCCGCAAATCCCGAAGGCCACGCCGCCCTCGAGCGCGAAGTCACCAGCCTCGTCGAGCACCTCTTAGCCGAACCAACCCCCACTCAATCCGCCTCGACCAAACATTAACCCTCCCCACAATTGAAAAGGCAGCCAAGGGTCGAAAGACCACGGCTGCCTTTCTCATTTAACAAGCGAGTAGCCTACTCATGCCGCAAGGCCACAACAGGATCGACCCGCATCGCCCTCCGAGCCGGAATGCAGCAAGCCGCAACCGCAATCGCAGTCAGCATTAACGCGAGCCCCACAAACGTAGCCGGATCAGTCGCGCTCACCCCATAAAGCAACTGCGTCATCAGGCGAGTCAAAACCATCGCCACCCCAAGCCCAATCACCACCCCCAGTAAAGCCAGCCTCGTCCCCTGCCACAACACAAGCCCCAGCACATCTTTTTGTTGAGCACCCAGCGCCATACGAATCCCGATCTCCTGTGTGCGCTGTCCCACCACATACGCAATCACGCCATAGATACCCACGCTGGCCAACCCCAACGCCAGCGCAGCAAATGCACCTAACAAAATCATCGCAAACCGCCGAGTAGCCATCGAATCCGAGATGACGCCTCCCATCGCCTGATCGCCAAAGATCACCTGCTCACTACTCATCTGTTTACTCGTGCGCCGTATCGAGTCGAACGCCGCCGCCATACTCCCCTCATAACGCACCACCACTCCTGAACCCGCCGGCGTCATCGCAACAAAGTCGTCCGGCATCTGCATACACGGCAGATAAAGCTGAGCCCGCACCGTATTCGTGTCATCCAGATCGAGTCCCCACTGCTTGACGTGCGCCACAACGCCAACAATCTCCAAAGTCTTCCCGGAATTATTCAGCACAATCCTTTTGCCGATCACGTTCTGATCCGGAAAGTACTGTCGCGCAAAGACCTCATCGACAACGGCCACCAGCGGAGAATGCGCGTTATCCTGCGCCGTAAAAAAGCGCCCACGCTTCAGCTGAGTCTCCATCACCTTCAGATAATCCGGCTCGACCAGATAGTCCACGGCCCAGTTCATGTCGTTTTCGTTGGCAGGCTTAGGATGGCCATCGAGCCAGAACAACTGCTCGTCATCACTGCCCATCGGAAACGCGCCCCACGTCTGCGAAACCGCAGTAACCCCAGTCGCAGATCCCAGCTTCTCATCCAACTCACGAAAAGCCGCGCGAATCCTGTCCGGCGGAGCCTTCATCATCGATGGCGGCATTGACACATTCAACGTGAGAACGCCTTGCGGATTGAACCCAGGGTCCACCCTCCAAAGCCGCGTCAAACTACGAACCATCAATCCGGCACCAATCAACAGCACCAGCGCAACCGCCATTTCCGCGACAACAAACGTACTCAACGCGCCATGATGCCCGCCACTCGCACCTCGGCCACCCTCTTTGAGCGCCGTATGCGGGTCAGACTGCGAACTCCTCAATGCCGGCACTAACCCAAACAGAACCCCCACGATCAGAGAGATCACCGTAGTAAAGGCAAGCACACGAAAGTCGAGCCCAATCTCCTCCGCCCGCGGCAGCGCAGCCGGCAGAAACTTCAGCGCAGCCCGCGTGCCCCATATCGCCATCAACAACCCAATCCCACCCGCTGCCATGCCCAGCAAAACACTTTCTGTCAGCAACTGTCGAACGATCCTTCCACGACTCGCTCCCAACGCCGTGCGCACAGCGAACTCGCGCCTGCGCGTAGCCGACCGCGCCAACAGCAGGCTCGCGACATTCACGCACGCAATCAGCAGCACAAAGCCCACAGCAGCCAGCAACACAAACAGAAAGGGTCGCACATAACCCACCATCTGCTCCTTCAGAGGAGCGATGCTTGCGCCGATACCGCGATCCGTATCCGGAAACGTCGCTGCAAGATTGCGCGTAACCACATCCATATCCGCGCGGGCCTGCTCCACCGTAACTCCCGGTTTCAGTCTCCCAACTCCATGAATCCCCAGCCCCGCGCCCCGATTCATCAGCAGAGGATTGCTCCACTGTCGGACAGGTGCATACACATCACTCTCGCGAAAACTAGGCACCCGCAGATGGAACCCAGCAGGAACCACCCCAACGATCGTGAAGTCTCTGCCATCCAGCGTGACGTTCTTGCTCAGCACATCCGGCGCTGTATTGAACTTCCGCCGCCACAGTCCTTCGCTGATCATCGCGACCGGACCCGCCCCAGCCTGTTCCTCAGCCGACGTAAACGTGCGCCCAAGAATGGGATTCACCCCAAGCAACGGAAAGAAATCCGCAGAGACGAACTCAGCATTCACCTGTTCCGCATCGCCTCTCCCCGTAAGGCTGAATCCATAACCACGCGAGACCGCCATCGAGGAAAACGCATGATTCCCCCTCTGCCAATCCAGAAAATTCGGGTATGAGATCGAGCCATTCTCGAAATGAGGTTTGCTCTCGCCCAGCGCAACCAGGCGATCCGGCTGTGGAAACGGCAGCGGATTCAGCAGTACCCCATTCACGATCGAAAAAATCGCAGTATTCCCGCCAATCCCCAGCGCCAGCGTCAACACCGCAACCGCAGTAAACCCCGGGGACCTCCGCAACATGCGGACGCCGATCCGCACATCCTGAGCCACCGTCTCGATCAGATGCCCACCCATCGCCTCGCGACACTCTTCCCGTGATCGCTGATACCCCCCAAACTCGATACGCGCACGGCGTTCAGCTTCAGCGCGGGTAAGTCCGGACTGTTCCAGATCATCGACACGGTATTGGATATGCGAGCGGAACTCCTCCTCTATCTCCCCTTGGATCCGGGAACGATGAAAGAGAGCGTCGGCGAGTGAACGAAGGTAAGCCAGGAGTTTCATATCTCCTCCGGTAGCGCAGCGAGAGCGGACGCAACAGCAGCAGCCAGCCGATTCCAACCCGCTGCCTCCTCGTCTAGCCTCTTGCGCCCCGCAGATGTGAGTTCGTAAAACTTGGCTCGACGATTGTTCTGCGAAGTGCCCCAACTCGCCGTCAGAAGCCCTTGGCGCACCAGCCGAAACAATGCGGGATACAGGGCACCCTGTTCTATGAGCAGTGCGCGGCCAGAGATTTGCTCGATGCGCAAAAGAACTCCATAGCCATGAAGAGGACCCAGAGAGACAGCCTTCAGAACAAGTAAGTCAAGAGTGCCTGGAAGAAGTTGGGCTTGGTTAGTCAATCGTCCCCCTAAGATGGTTAGGAGTCTAGTGTCATCTCCCCTAAGCAGTCAAGGAGAGCATCCGAGATCGCCAGCTTGGAATCTGTTGGGGCTCACTTGTGAAAATTACCCTGAAAAATCCTGTCAAGCCCCAAGCCGCAGATCCCCGCGCCAATCAAGGAGATCCGCGTGCCAGATAATTCCACCCAATTCTCTATCATTAACAGATAGACAGGAAGGCCTCGGAACTACTCCGAGGCCTTCCTTTTAGAATCAATAATTTACAAATAAGCTATTCAGCACCAATACTTTACAGGCCCCAAGAACGAAGTCCAAGGTCAAATCATTTTAATTCAATACTTTAAGCCGAAAAGTACCCGAGATGGGAATACCTAGTTCTTGAAGAAGTTCTTAGCAAGAAACAGCACATTCGCAGGACGCTCCGCCAGTCGCCGCATAAAGTACGGATACCACTCCGGCCCAAACGGAATATAGACCCGAACTCCATACCCCTCAGCCGCCAGCCGCCGCTGCAGGTCACGCCGCACGCCATACAACATCTGAAACTCGAACGCGCTCTTCGGAACCCGATGCTCTCGCACGAACTCCCGCATCTGATCCACGATCACCTCATCATGCGTAGCAATACCGCAAAAGACACCCGTACCGTTCTTTGAAAACGTGGCCAGCCGCTTCATCAGCTTGACGTAGTTCGCATCCACATCCACCTTGGCAGGAAAGGCGATCTCCGGCCCCTCCTTATACGCACCCTTGCACAGCCGAATGCGAATTCCCTGCCCCAGCAACCGCTCCGCATCGCCCTCAGTCCGGAACAAATAAGCCTGCAGCACCGTCCCCACGCGCCCTGGAAAGCGCGCCGCCAGCCGCTCCGTCATCGCAATCGTCGCCTCGGTATACGGAGACCCCTCCATATCGATCCGCACAAACGAATTCGCCTGATCGGCATGCTCCACCATCTCGCCGACGATCCTCTCCGCCAGCGCCGGATCAAAATCCATCCCTACCTGCGACAACTTCACGCTGACATTCGCCTTCAACCCGCGTTCCGCAATCGCATCCAGCAACTGGTGATAGATCTCCGCCGAAGCCCGCGCCTCCGACTCCTGCCGCACGCTCTCACCCAGCGAATCTAGGCTCACCGCAATCCCCTCACGGTTCACCCGCTCACAAGCACCCAGTGCGTCCTCCACCGACATCCCGGCGACAAACCGCCCTGACAACTTCCGCCCAGCTGCCGACCGCTCCGAGAACGATCGCAACTTTCTATTTTGAGAGAGAGCAATGAACAATGAACGCAGCAAAAAACAATACCCCTGTCTCCGCCATCAAGACGGCCAAAGATATTCTTTCACGCAGCACTACTCAGCGGCGAGACGGCCCTATGCAAACTTAGGAATGATTCAGAAGAATATCCGCAACCGGCAATGCGCTCTACTGTCGAACCTCAGCGCCCATCTTGGCGACCTGGGCCACATTCGCCCCGACCTTTGCCACCTGCGGAGTCACCATAGTGCTGGTGTCTTTCATCGCAGCAATGGCTTCGTCATAACGGCCAGCCAGCGAGTTCGCACGGATCCTTGCCATGTCTTCCAGCATCTTCATGCCGTCTTTCAAATAGCTCATTCTGCTGCGTTCGTCGTGTCCCCATGTCACCGGAACCTCACGAATCACATGCTTCAGCTTCCGCGCAATAAACAGGATCTCCGGATCGAACCCCCAGCGCTCGATAGTCTGCAGCCGGAAGATCACCTGCGCAGCCGACCGTTTAAACGCCTTGAACCCGCATTGCGTGTCCTTAAACGGTAGCCCCATCACCGTCCGGGTAATCCAGTTGAAACACCGTCCGAAGAACTGTCGGTACAGAGGCTGATGGATTGTCTGACGTGTCCGGTCCATCCACCGCGAACCAATCGCAACGTCCGCACCATCCTCAATCGCTGCGATCAGGCGCTCCGCCTCTTCCATCGGGGCCGACAGGTCCGCATCGGTAAACATGACAATATCGCCAGCCGCCTGCAGCAGACCGTTCCGAACCGAGTAACCCTTGCCCTTATTTCCAGGATTCTGCACCAGATGCAAACGCGGATGGTGTTCCATCCAACGGTGAACAATCGCTGCAGTATCGTCCTTGGAACCGTCATCAACGACCACAACCTCGGCATCCCACCCACGTTCAGCGACGCAAGACATCACCCGCTCCAGTGCGTCCTCTATCCGGGCGCTTTCGTTAAACGCTGGAATAACAATACTTAACCGCGGGTGTGCCATGAAACGCCAACCTTTGCCGAATCAGCTTGAGAGTCAATATGCTGGTAGATGGGAGAAAAAAGTTCCGCCGTTCATCATATCGCAATAATTTGACGTACGTGCAACCTATTCAGTCGCAAGATATCCACAAAATCTGCTTAATCTGTGTCCATACAGTCCTACCTGCCCTCTACGAATCACGCCACAAGATCCCCACCCTGCTAAACTTCACACCATGCCGGAAGACTTCCAATCCCCGACCCCACCGCAGGCGCCCCCGCCACCACCCCCTTCCTACGCCAGAACCTACACCGCACCGCCGACCTATCCTGCTGCGAGATATCCCCAAGCCTATCCTTCATCACCTTACGGGCCGCCACCACCCCGTCGCTCTCCCTGGTTCTACGTTGCCGTAATCGGAGGCTCTTTTGCCGCAATCTGTCTTGTAATGAGCCTGATGATTTGGACCACCATGCGCTCCGCCGCCCTTGGCCTGGGCAATCAGATCGGCGTCATCGACGTCGACGGTGTCATTCTCTCCGCCGAAACCCTCAACAGCCAGATCCGCAAATTCGGCGACGACTCCTCCGTCAAAGCCATCATCCTGCACATCAACTCCCCCGGAGGCGGCGCCGCTGCATCGCAGGAGATATACAACGAGGTTCTCCGCGTCCGCAAAGAGAAGCACAAAAAGGTCGTCGCCTCAGTCGAATCTGTAGGTGCCTCAGGGGCCTACTACATTGCCAGCGCCTGCGACAAAATCTACGCCAACAACGCCTCCGTCGTCGGTTCGATCGGCGTCATCATGGAATGGACCAACTACGGTGAGCTGCTGCGCTGGGCCAAACTCAAAAACGTCACCATCACCGCTGGCGAACTCAAGTCCGCAGGCGACCCCAGCCGTGACCTCACTCCCAAAGAGCAAGCCTACTTCCAGTCGTTGGTCGATAATATGTACACCCAATTCGTCCATGATGTAGCCGTCGGCCGCCACACTACCGACGACAAGATCAAGCCTCTCGCAACTGGCCAGGTATGGACAGGCCAGCAGTCTCTCCCCCTCGGCCTCATCGACAAAGTAGGCGGCTTCCGCACAGCTCTGATCGACACCGCCCGCGACGCCGGAATCTCAGGAGAGCCCTCAATCGTCCGTCCGGCAAGAAACAGACGTGGCCTGCTTGCCATTCTCACGGACGACGGTGAAGATCTCTTCCCCAACCCTAGCCAACTGCTCAATCACGCTCCCGGCTTCTATTACATGTGGAAGTAAGCCACGACCCTTCGGCACTTACTAACCCCACAAAAAGAACAATCGACAGGCCCCGGCAAAAAGTCGGGGTCTTTTTTCTTTCCGACGAGAACTCCACCCCCCTTTTATGCATCTCATTCCACTTATGTTCCTTCTTTGGTCACCCTCGCTTTTTGTTCCCCAGTACGCGCTCATCCCGTTTACAATCAATAACAACGGAATAGTTTCGATGCGACCCTTATCGCCCTCCCTAAGCACGAAAGGATCCCACTCATGACCAAAGCTGATCTCGTCGACAAAGTCACCGCCTTGGGCGATCTCACGCGCCGTGACGGCGAAGTTATCGTCGATACTCTCTTCGAAGCTGTCATCGGTGCGCTCAAATCCGGCGACAAGATTGAGATTCGTGGCTTCGGTAGCTTCCGTACGCGCCAGCGCAACGCGCGCACGGGCCGCAACCCCAAGACCGGAGCCAAAGTCGACGTGCCGGCAAAACGCGTCCCTTTCTTCAAACCATCCAAAGAGCTCCGTGACTCGGTAAATCCGTCCGGCGCCGCAAAGTCTGCCAAAGTCAATGCGGACCACATCGATCCCCACCACCCTCCCGCCATGTAAGTCCGGGCCGGGCCGGAGACACAAACCGGCCCACTCTGTTCAATCCACATCTTCGCGTAAATACACTCTTTCAAATCTGCGGGTCGGGCAGATTTACCTCTGCACTATACTGGGACGACGTGGAGATTTTTCTCAATCTCGTGTGGCTGTCTGTCTCCCTTCTTCTTGCCATCGTGTGGATGCGGTCGGAGAGTCAAGCCCGTAAGAAGTTAGAGTGGAGCACAGTGATCGCGCTCCTGCTTCTTCTTATGCTTCTCTTCCCCGTCATCTCCATCACGGACGACCTCGCCGCAATTAATACGGCCGCCGAAGTAGAGCACACCATGCGACGCTACGAAGCGCCTCCGTCGCAGATGGCCTCCGTCGCTCTCCTCGATGCCATCGTTCTCCTGACCACGGTCATGATCGGAATCGCCTTCTCCGGCACCTGTTTCACCCGAGTTCGCCCCTCCGCCTTTGCGGCGAAGCTTCTCGCTGGTTTTGTACGGGCCTCCGGCGTTCGGCCGCCTCCCGTGGTATCCCTCGCCGCTTAGTTCCACTAGGAAGATCGCATTCTTCCATCGTTTACAGGCAATCTCCCAGACTCAACCTGAAGGTAGGCATGACACTGAAAGCCCTTCGTGCACTCTGCGCAGCCATGTCGGTAGTTCCTCTGGCGCTGATGGCACAAACGCCACAGCCGCCACAACCATCCGGCGCAATTACTCCCATCACGTTACAACAAGCAGTTGACCGTGCCCGCGCCGGTAATCCCAGCCTGATCGCCGCCCGCCAGCACGTCTCCGCCACGCAGGCCAACAAGATCACCGCCGGCCTTCGCCAGAATCCGACTCTCACACTGCTCGGTCAAGGCGTCACCTTGCCGGAAGTCAACAACAACGGCGGCAATCCCTACTACTATTCCGCGAACGTCTCCCGTCTCTTCGAACGCGGGCAAAAACGCCGCTGGCGCCTCGACAGTGCATCTGCAACTGCCGATGAAACCGAAAGTCAGTATCACGATCAGGAACGCCAGCTCGTCCTCGCCGTCCGTCAGGCCTTCACCAACATGCTGCTCGCCAAGGCCTCTCTCGTAGTCGCCGAGGAAAACCTCACCGACTACCGCAAGACCGTAGACCTCAGCCAAGCCCGTCTCGACGCCGGAGACATCACCCGCACCGACTTCGAGCGCATCGATCTACAACTCGCCCAATTCGAATCCGACGACGACAACGCCCGCCTGAACCTCCAGCAGGCCAGCGCCCAGCTTCAGCTGCTCTTCGGAGTCGATCACCCCGTCCCCACTCTGGATATCACCGGAACCCTCAATCCTCCGCCTGTACCTCTCACCATGGCCGACGCCGAAACAACAGCACTCGCAGGCCGCCCCGACTACACCGCCGCCAAACAAGCACTCCTCGCCGCCGAGGCCAACGAAAAATTTGCCATAGCCAGCGGCACCACAGACCCCACACTGGCAACCGAGTACGAACGCAGCGGCGCCGATGACACCGTCGGCTTCAGCCTCTCCATCCCCCTCCGCATCTTCGACCGCAACCAGGGCGAAAAAGAACGTACCCGCTACGAAGTCGAGTCCAGTCGTTCCTCCGTCACCGCCGCCCGCAACCAGGTCGTCTCCGACGTCGATCAGGCATGGTTCGCGCTCGACACCGCACAGCGCCAGGCGCATCGTTACAACACTCGCTATCTCGACGAAGCCGCACGCGTCCGCGACAACCTTCAGTTCAGCTATCGCAACGGCAACTCAACTCTTCTCGACTACCTCTCTGCCCTTCGCGACTACCGCGCCATTACCCTCAGCAGCCTCAACGCCAACGCCCAGGTATGGCTCGCTATCCATCAACTCAGCTTCGCCACCGCGACGGACATCATCCCATGAAAGCGCTCATGAAAACATTCGTGCCACGAACTGAATCCCTCCTTCTGCTCTCGCTCATCGTCGCGCCGCTCACAGCGTGCAAGTCCACGCCTCCGCCTGCAGTCGAAAATCAGCCCTCCAACGTCGGCGTCGAAACTTCCATCGCCCACGTCCAGCAGAGCACCGACTACCTCGAAGTCCCTGCCCGTGTCTCCGCCGACCCCTCAAAGGTTGTCCACATCTTTCCTCCCCTCAGCGGACGCATGCTCGGCCTCCGCGTCCTGCCCGGTCAGGAGGTCAAGAAAGGTGACGTCATCGCGCAGCTTCAAAGCAGCGACATCGCCGCCGCTCGCTCCGACTTCGAGAAAGCCAAAATAGAAGTCATCCGCGCCGATCGCGCACTCACCCGCGGCAAACTCCTCCTCCAGCACGACGTCCTCTCGCAGGCCGATTACTACGAACTTGAGGCGACAGCGCAGGCCGCGCACTCCGAACTCGAACGCGCCCGTCAGCGCATCCATGAACTAGGCTTCGCAGAAGACGGCGTCTCCGACGAAGTCTACCTCCGCTCCCCCATCTCCGGCGTCGTCCTCGACATCGGCTCCGCCGCCGGCGAAATGCAGCGTTCCCTCGACAACGCCAACGCCATCGCCACCATCGCAAACATCGACACCGTCTGGATCCTGGGAGACGCCTTCGAGCGCGATCTGTCCTCCGTCAAGCCGGGCCGTCAGGTTGAGATTCGTATCAACGCCTTCCCCGACCTTAAACTCACCGGCCGCATCGATAACATTGGTGATGCGCTCGATCCCACCACCCGCACTCTCAAGCTCCGCGTCGTCCTGCCCAACCCAAAGCACACACTCAAAACCGACATGTTCGCCACCATCCGCATCCCTGGAGCAGTCAGGAACGCCGTCATCCTGCCCGCAACAGCCGTGCTCCACGAGGGCGACCGAACCTTCGTCTTCATCCCTAACGCCTCCGGCAAGTTCGATCAGCGCACCGTCACCATCGGACGCACCTTCGACTCAGGCGGCGTAAGAAACATCGAAATCCTCACCGGTCTAAACGACGGCGAGAAGGTCGTCACAGTTGGCGGAGCTCTTCTCCGTCCCACCAGCGGAGAATAAGCGTGCAATCACTCATTCGCCTCTTCATCCGCTACCGCGCCATCGTCCTGATCATCTTCGCCGTCATGCTCGCCATCGGCGCATTCGCCCTCACGC
>Ga0070734_10003989_pt1 | contig 14602 bp, 9 predicted proteins | sample Coa_R1_8_FD_66444 | JGI IMG/M metagenome (GOLD analysis project Ga0070734, IMG submission 66444) | Surface soil microbial communities from Centralia Pennsylvania, which are recovering from an underground coalmine fire - Coalmine... | ecosystem: Environmental > Terrestrial > Soil > Unclassified ...
TTTTCGACCCGAAGGCCCCCAAGGAAGTCATCGCCAAGGGCCTGCCGGCCTCTCCCGGCGCGGCCTCCGGCCAGGCGGTTTTCACGGCGGACGTGGCCGTGGAATGGAAATCAGGAGGGAAGAAAGTCATCCTAGTCCGCCTGGAAACCTCGCCCGACGACATCCACGGCATGGACGCAGCCGAGGGCATTTTGACCGCCCGCGGCGGCATGACCAGCCACGCGGCGGTTGTGGCCCGCGGTATGGGCAAGACCTGCGTGGCCGGCTGCGAAACCATCAAGGTGGACGAGCACAACAAGCGCTTTACCGTCAACGGCACGGTGATCAATGAAGGGGACTGGGTTTCCTTGAACGGTTCCACCGGCGAAGTCATCAAGGGCAAGGTGTCCACCATGGAAGCCGAGCTTTCGGGCGATTTCGCCACCCTGATGGGTTGGGCCGACGCGGCCCGCACCTTGAAGGTGCGCGCCAACGCCGACATTCCCCGGGACGCCAAGGTGGCCCGCAAATTCGGCGCGGAAGGCATCGGCCTTTGCCGTACCGAGCACATGTTCTTCGACGAGGACCGCCTGCCCCATATGCAAGCCATGATCCTGGCCACGGACGAGGCCTCCCGCCGGGAAGCCTTGAAGAAGCTCCTGCCCATGCAGAAGTCGGACTTCCTGGGCCTCTTTGAGGCGATGGCAGGATTCCCGGTTACCGTCCGTTTCCTGGACCCGCCCCTGCACGAATTCCTGCCCAAGCGCGAGGAATTGATGGTCGAGATCGCCCGCATGGAAGCCACCAACAAGAACACCACCTCCAATGAAGTGATCAAGAAGGCCCTGGAGTTGGTCAAGGAAGGCGGCTCGGATTTGCAGAAGGCCAAGAAGCTCCTGGCGCGGGTGGAAGAACTGCACGAGTTCAACCCCATGCTGGGCCACCGGGGCTGCCGTTTGGGCGTTACCTACCCGGAGATCACCGAGATGCAGACCGAGGCCGTCATTTCGGCCGCCTGCGAATTGGCAAAACAGGGCAAGAAGATCGTGCCCGAGATCATGATTCCCCTGGTCGGGGACGTGGCCGAATTGAAGAACCAGAAGGCCATCGTCATCAAGAAGGCCGATGAGACGATCGCCAAGTACGGTGTCAAGCTGGAATACCTGATCGGCACCATGATCGAACTGCCCCGGGCGGCCGTCACGGCCGACAAGATCGGCGAACAAGCCGACTTCTTCAGCTTCGGCACCAACGACTTGACCCAGACCACCTTCGGGTTTTCGCGCGACGATACTGCGAAGATTATCCGCTATTACCAGGACAACGGAATCTACGAAAAGGATCCCTTCCAGGTCCTGGACCGCAACGGCGTGGGACAGCTGGTCAAGATGGGGGTTGAGAAAGGCCGTAGCGTGAAACCCAAGCTCAAAGTGGGTATCTGCGGCGAGCATGGCGGCGATCCGAACTCCGTCGAATTCTGCCACATGGTGGGACTGAACTACGTTTCCTGTTCGCCCTACCGCGTTCCCATCGCCCGTTTGGCGGCGGCCCAAGCCGCCATCCGGCACTCGGGCAAGGGAAAAGAATATTCGTCGAAATAAGTAGGCTTTCGAAAGGGCGGGGAAATTTCCCCGCCCTTTTTTCTTTTACCGGCTCCAAACGTTTTTTGTTATAGTATCGAAGCTTTCCCGTCGATTTTCGGTGTGCCTCTTCCTAATTTCACCTAGAGGTCATGAAGCTGTCCATGAAACGAAACAACTTATTCATCGCCTTTCTTCTCCTTTCCTCCTCCACCTTCGCATCCACCAATGTTCCCAACAGCATTACCGGCGACACCCAATGGAATGCCGACGGCAATCCCTATATCCTCCAAGGCAGGACGGTGGTGGCCAAGGGTTCCACGTTGCGGATCGGCCCCAACGTCAAGGTGGTTTTCCAAGGCGCTTCCGCCCTTGAGGTGGACGGCACCCTGGATGTGGCGGGCTCGGCGGCCGCCCCGGCGGTTTTCGACATGACCCAGGGCGGGCTCCAAAGCGAACTGTTCCTCAACGGCGCCCAGGCGGACATTTCCAGCGCCAAGTTCCTCAGCGGCGTCTTCCTGGTCCAGGATTCCAACCTTCACATGCAGTGGTTTGAGATCACCAAAGGGAGCGGGCTCTACCTGCGCGGAGCGGGCACTGCCTCGGTCAAGAACGGCAAGATCTACGGAAACGCCACCGGCGTCGTCCTGGACGGTAAAATAAGCGCAACCTTCCGGTTCGACACCATCACCCAGAACACTTACGGCCTCTATCTCAAGGGCTATTCGGACCTGCAGTTCAAGAACAACAGCGTCCACGACAACGATAAGGACGTCATTAACAGCACCCCCGCCCTGAACCTTGGGGGCAATTACTGGGGCACGACCGATGAGAAAACCGCCTCCTCTAAAATGCAGGGGAAGGTCAGCTTGGGTCCCATGGTTTCCTTGAAGGACCTTTTAAGGGTTTATATCCAAACCCAGCTTCCGGAGATCACGCAGGAAATGTCGGTGGCCCTGGCCAAGAAGGAAAAGAAGGAAGCCCAGGAGCTGGCGAAGCAGCAAAAAGCCCAAAACGGAACGCCCCAGACGGCCCAGGCGCCCGCGGCTTCAGAAACCACCGCCCCGCCCCCCTCCGAGATCCCACCGGCCCCCACAACGTCTGAAAATACGGCGGAAGCCGCCCCCCAAGCCACGCCGGAAGCGGCTGAAGCCGCGGTTCCGGAAGCCCCCGCCCCCGTTGAGGAAACCGGGGTGGCCAGGACCGTCCAAGTCAAATCCCTTCCCGCCGCTCCCCACAAGTTGGAGCCCATTGCCAACCTGCCGCCGGACATGGGTAACGTGGCCGAAATGCCGGCTGCCGCCCCCCCCGCGACGGATGTGACCACTCCGCCATCGACTAGCGAGGCTTCTTCCACGGCGCCCCCGGCTTCCCCCGACTTGAGCTTACCGCCGACGGGAACAGCTGCCGAAGCGGCCCCTCCTATCCCGCCCGAAGTCAGCGGTTCGTCGGCCGCTCCACCGGCTCCTTCAACCAGTTCAACCGATAATAACTCGAATGCTTCGGCCACCGCCCCGCCGCCCGCACCCCCCGTCCCCCCCGCCGCGGATACCATCGCGCCTCCGGACATCACCACCACTACCGCCGCCCCTCCGTCCACCACCACCAGCCCCTCCACCACCGAGGCTGTTCCGACGCCTCCTGAACTGAACGAACAAATACCGTCGGCTTCTTCCGCCAGCCCTGCGCCTTCCACCACTCCTGAGGCGGTTGCCCAACCCGCTTCCACCACCGCTGTCGCCCCTCCTCCTGCGCCGCCCGCCGCTCCGGCGGCCAATGCCAATCCTGGCGAGTCCCTGACCCCGCCCGCGATCGATTCCCCGGCCCTGCAATTGAACGCCAACCCCACCCAAAACCAGCAAAACGCCGTCAATTCCTTGAACGGCGTCAGCGGCGACATCGACGGCATGCAGCCGCCCCCCCTGGATATCGACGTCTCCAAATCTTCCAACAGCGGGACCGCCGCGGCCCAGACCCCGGATGGGGCCACGACCCAGAAGCCGAACGATTCGGGAGTCGTGCTTCCTCCTATCAAGGATTCGGACGTGGCTCCGCCCAAGGACCTGGACCTGCCGCCCACGGATGATTTGGGTAATATTCCTCTCGACTCCAAAAGCAAATAATCAGCCACGGGTGAACGCAGATTTACGAGGATAAGTCCAGGGACTCCTCGATTCCTTTGTTCTTCGTCTTGTTTTTGTCCATCATTTTGGACTAAATTCCATCCGTGTTTATCCTTGCGCATCCGTGGTGAAAATTTTTTTCGAGGTGTTGAATGCCAATCCAAGTCGCCTTGTTCACCGTCGGGGACCGCTTTGTTTCGGGCACTTCCAAGGATGAAGCGGGGGATAATATCAACGCCTCCTGCCTGAAGATGGGCTGGGAGATCGTGGCGCGGCAGGCCCTGGGCGACGACGAGCAGGCCCTGGCCGGCCACCTCATCCAAACCGCCGACAGCGGAACGGTGGACATCATCTTCACGGTGGACGGTATCGGCATCCAACCCAAGGACCGGGTGCCCGAGGCCATGTACCAAGTCTGCGAAAAATGGCTGCCCGGTTTGGCGGAAACGATCCGGAGCAAGGCCTATGAAAAAACCCCCCTCGTCTCATTGACCCGCGGGGTGGCGGGCGTCCGTGGCAAGACGCTCCTCATCAACATGCCCGGCTCTCCCACGGCTGTGAAGGACGCCATGGAGGTCCTTCGGCCGGTCCTCCGCCTGGCGGTTGAGCAGGTCAAGGGAACCTCGGTTTAAGTGGACCGGAAGGGTTCCGGGTTTTTGAAAACCGCTCTGTTTCTTTTGGCTTTTCCCATTACTTTTTTGCCGTGCTTGGGCTTGGCGGATGGGGTTCCAAGCACTTCCAAAACTCCCTCTCCGGCGGATTCCTTGAAACAGGTCGAAAACAACCCCGACTTCGTGGATATTTCCAAATATCCCCACGTCTATATCGACCTGCGTTACGCAGGCATTAACAACTTCATGGGGGTTGACCTCTACGGGCCTATCTACGGTTCCAGCGGCAAGGTTTTCCTGCACAAAGACGCCGCAGTGAAGTTGAGAAAAGCCGTCAAATTCCTCGAAAAGCAGAAGCCCGGCTGGTCTTTCCTCATTTTCGACGCCCTGAGGCCGCGTTCGGTCCAGTGGCTGATGTGGGACAAAGTCAAGGATACGCCCCAGCGCAAATACGTAGCCAACCCGGCCATCGGGTCGCCCCACAACTACGGCATGGCGCTGGATATCGGCCTGACCGACGGCAAACACGGGGAAGTGGACATGGGCACGGGGTTCGATTCCTTCACGCCTATCGCCGAGCCGCGTCTGGAGAAGAAATACCTGAAGATGGGGAAACTGACGAAACAACAGGAGGCCAACCGCCTGGTCTTAAGAAGGGTTATGACCAAGGCGGGCTTTCTCCAGCTTTCCCACGAATGGTGGCACTACAACGCACTTCCCGAGCCGGAAATCCGGAAGAAATATAAGATTGTGGAATAATATAGAAGGCTATGATGGTGGACTAACGAGGAATATTTCATGCCTGTTTTATTGGAAGCCCGAAGCCCGGAGCAGGGCGCCATCCAGCCACTTCAACGGGTTCATTTCAAAATTGCTTCAACTTGTTTTCAAATAAAACGAGCCATTGATGACCTGTTGAAGTCCCAAAAGCCTTTGTCCAAAGGCAATCGGGACAACTTCCCCTTCCTGTGGGCGGAGTCCAGATCCCCTCTTTTCAGTGAAAAACTCCAAGAAAGGCCTCTTGAGGAAGCTAAACAGGAAAACCTGCGACTTGCCCTCGACGGTCTTGAGGGAGTGGTGGTGCCAAATGGATCTGTTTTCAGCTTTTGGCGGCAGGTGGGAAGGCCAACCACAAGCCGAGGTTACCGGATCGGCAGGGAAATCCGTTGGGGATGTACGATCCCCACGGTAGGCGGCGGGCTTTGCCAATTGTCTGGTGCGTTGTTTGAATGTGCCCTCCAAGCGGGAGCAAGGATCGTCGAAGTGCATCCCCATACGCGCCGGCTGCCAGGGATTGCCTATCGTGCGGACCGGGATGCCACTATCTTCTGGAATTACGTCGATTTCCAGTTCCAACCCCAAGCCGAATTGCTGATCGAACCTGTTTTGACGCCCGAAGAATTAATCCTTAGGTTCTGGGGCAAAACAGAAAAGACTTCAAAGCCGTCCTCCGACCTGCATTCCCATTGGGGGGGCGGATCCGATCGGGAAGTTACGCATGATTGTCTTGTTTGTGGCCTTGAAGATTGCGCTTTCCACGGGCAGACCCAGATATTGACCTCCCAAAAAGAATTAATTTTTTACCCCGGCTTGGGTGAAGCTTCGGGAATCCAAAAGCTTAAAACACGGTCCCTGTCCCTGGCCGGTAGATTTTTCAGCCGACTTTTCAATGGCCTGGGTTATCCGGTAGGGAAAGCCGCAATCCTGAGAGCCCGGAGCCTGGCTTTTTTAGTCAAAGTTCTTTATCCCTTTTTCAGGGATACTCCCCTCGTTTCCCAAGATGTGGCGCCCTTTCTCCACCGCTGGTTTCAATCCCGGGGAATTTCTTATGTCCTCAAATTGGAACACCTGCCCATCAAGACGCTCCAAAGCCGGCTGGATCAACTGGCCCGGCTCCACCCGGAGGACGTACGGCTCCGGGAATTCCGGGCGGAGGGGTCCGTTCTGGACCTGGAGCAGGCTTGCATTGAACAAGCCCGGGAGCTGTGGACCGATCATCCTTATTTAAAAGAATTGTTTCCCCGCGCCAAGCACCTGGAAACCTTCCGAAATCCTCCGCGATCGCTTCCCGCTGGCGGGCCCAAGGATAGAATCCTTTTCCCGGGGCCTTGTTACGGGCGCGAGGGATTGATTGAGCTTTTGGAAGCCGCAAAAGAATTGAACCTTAAAATAATATGTCCCCATCCTACCGCGCAGGATCATCCGTCGATCCAATACATTCAAAGATCGCAGTTGCCATGGGAAAGCCTCGTTGCTTATGCGCATCCTTGCGTTTTTGATCGACCAGGGTGGTTGTTGAATCAGGCGATCGCCAATGAAATTCCCGTTGTCGGGACCGAAGGGGTGCCCTATCGGGGGCACCTGTTCAAGAAATGCGCTTTGGGGAATCAGGATGATTTAGGAAGAAAGTTAAGAGAAGTTTATATCCGGGAAAATGGAGGTGGGCATGTTTAAAAAATCATTGTTTGTTGTTTTAGTCATCTCGTGTTTATTCAGGATTGCAGATGCCCGTAGTAAAGAAACCAAAATCCGGGTGTTGGCCCTTAGTGCCACCAGTTCCCAAGCGCCCTCATTTGACCTGGCCGGCCTTTTGGATGGGACTGCGACCCTGGGTTGGAAGCCTGGAATGATCGGATCGGGGGCCGAAGAGGGGATTTTCATCCAATTTGAAAATCCGGTCAAAATGGATGCTGTCCGCCTTGAAGGCAAAGGTTCCTTTGTCGTTTCGATGAACGGAGTGGAAATCAACGAGGATGGCGGTTACTTCTATGTCCCGGGAAGAATTGGGGTCAAAACATTGTTCATCCATCTGCCGACCCATCCGGTTGAGCCGACGGAATTGACCGGGATCGAGTTGTGCAGAAAGGGAACGCCACTCCCGGTGGAAAGGCCTGTCGTGGTGGAAGGGGAAGTCAAGGCCACGAACGTTTTGAGTCCCGAATTAGCCTATGGCGCTTTTCGCTTGTTCGATTCCCGCCCTGACCTAGCCTTCGCATTGGACGGCAATAAAATCGACACTGATAAATCCGTTCCACTGTTTGATTTGAAATTCCACAAGCCTGTGAACCTCAAGGGTTTCTTCATTTGGAATGGATATCAGAGATCCGACGATCTTTATGTCGCCAACGCCCGTTCGAAAGAAATCACGGTTCGCAACGGAAGTTCAAGCGCCCGGTTCCTCCTGGCGGATAAGATGGGGCCCCAATGGTTCGCTTTTCCCGGAAACGGATGGAATACCTCCTCCCTTAACTTTGAGGCGAATTCCATCTTTCCTGGCAGGGATTACAAGGACCTGGTGTTGTCAGAGATATGTTTTGCCACGAATCAGAACGACATTTTGACGGTTCGCGTCCCCCGGCCTCCTTTGGAGGTGCCGAAAGGGTTGGAAAAAGTGGTCGACCAAAGCCTGGCTTCTTTTGCCATGGAAAGCGTGGGGGATTACAGCCTGAAACTCCGGAGCGACGGAACCTTCGCGGCTATACAGGAAACAACCTCCGTAGACAACGGTCCTTCCCGGAAAATTTGGGAAGGAAACTGGGTGCCGACGGGGTCGGGGGAAGTAAAAGTTTTTGGAAAGTCCTATTCCAGCGAACCATCCCAGGACCAATCCATTTACGGGAACGAGGTTTCCAAACCTCAAGTGAAAACTTTCCAAACCACCTTGAAAATAACCGACTTGAGCGACCCAAAACCCGAAACCCGGGACTGGATTTTCAAGTTGGTTAAAGCGGAAGGCTTCCAGGGGGATGACACGGTGGATTCGGCGGCCTTCTGGAAAGAATTGAAAACCAGGACCAATGCCATATTCGTTGAATCGAATCTTTTTTCCCAGGTCATGGTCTTGGATAAACTTAAAAAATGACGGTTGGGCCTACGGAACGGCCGCCGGATCGATTTTCATCCTATTCGGCGGCTGGATCTTGGCCCAAACCCGCCTTCCAGGGACAGACGGATATTATTTGTTGGATCAGGCCGGAGAAGTCCTGAAATCGGGATCCCTCCGGATCAACAACCACGATCCGACGCCATTTTTGGTGGCGGGGATGATCCGTCTGGGGTTGGCGCCCGAATTAAGCGTGAAGCTCCTTCTTTTATTAGGCATGGGAGCATGGTTGTGGTTAGGTCGTAGGGCCGTCTCGGTTTTTTTCTTTTGGCTGACCCCTCTTTTCCTTTACCACCTCATTCAATTCCCCAAATTAAGCCTTTCCCTTCTGCTTGCAGTGGGGGCCTTTTCAAGCCTTAGCCAAGTGGGGAAGGGGGTTTTAGGTGCCCTTTCTTTCCTCTTCCACCCTTTGGGCCCAGCCGGGCTCTTGTTGGGCGAAATCGAGAAACTTAAGAAATGGATTCCTTGGGTCGGTTCGGCGGTTTTGTCCCTTTCGTTTCCGCTTTTGGGACATTTATGGCGGGGACAGGGCTTTTCCCTTGCGCCGGTGGGATACAAACTATTGGTAAACCCGCACTTTCCCCTTGTCCTGAGGATCATTGTAGCGGGCTGGATCGCCGGGTTAGTTTTGAACCCCAGTCAAGCATGGCTGGCCCTTGGCTTGCTGGCCCCCAATTCCTCGGAGGAACTGATTGGGACGCCGGAGCGTTGGATGCTGGCGCTCATTTTGTTTTCGGCATGGGTCTTCCGGGACCAAAAGGCGAAGTTGGTTTTGGCCTCCGGCGCACCCTTCCTGGCCTGGTTGATGCTCATGCAAATGCCGCATTACGACTATTCCCTTATGGATGAGGTGATCGCCAAATCGAGGGAACTTGACCTGAAAATGCTGGTGGTCGACCAGACGGGTAAATTCTACTTCACGGCCAAAACCGGCAAGGACGCGTATTTTTTCGAGCCGGAGGATGATTGGGAAAAGAAAGCGATTTGGCGGGTCGTAAAGCATGTATCACCCGGGGAACTGTTTCCTTATATGGGAAGGACCTGCGGACCCGGCTCTTCGACCTGGTTCGTTTTGAGGCCTGACGCTTTCCTTATCCGTGAGGATTGTTGGGAGCAATTAAGATCAGGGGTTCAAAAGGAAGAAAACGAGGATCTTTACGACAGGGTTTGGGACAACGGGGCCAATCCATATAAAAAGAGGCCTGTGTTTTTGCAAAAGCGCCAAAAGTAAAGGGATTAGAACCCCTCATCCGGGTAGGCTTCCTGGGCGCCGGCGGGTTTCTTGCCGTTGGTAGGTTCCTCTTCCTCGCCGGGCGTGGCCGAAGCGGTCACGGGCGCGGCTTGGATGACCGGCTGGTCCATCCCCAAAATATCACCGGGCTGGGTGGAAACGCCCCCACTCCCGGTTTCGCCGGGCACGGAGCCTTCGCTGCCGACCCCCGAATGCAGGGTGCAAAGCCGGGTCGGGGCCGTTTCCTTCTTGAAGACTTCATTACGGGTGCGCAGGCAGAATGTGGTCGCCAAGAGGCCCGAATCCAGGCAGATCTTTTTCTGGACAAAGTCGTTCTCCCGGCCCTTGGGCGGCTGGAAATCCTCCGCGGGTTTGCCTTCCATGGCGGCCTTCATGAACTCAGCCCAAATGGGCGCGGCGGCCTCGCCGCCCGTCTGTTTTTTACCCAGGCTTTGCCGCTCGTCGTAGCCGATCCAGACCCCGCAGGTCAGGCTGGGGGTAAAGCCGATGAACCAGGCGTCCACGTTGTCGTTGGTGGTGCCGGTCTTGCCGGCGGCGGGGTAGCTAAACCCCAGGCGGCGGATGATGCGGCCCGTGCCATTGTCGATGACGTCCTTCATGGTGTGGATCATGATATAGGCCACGTCGGGGTCCAGAACGGGTTCACCGGTCGGGGAATTAGTTTCTAAAACCCGTCCCGAGGCGTCCTTCACGGTCAAAATGCCGAAGGGCTCCACCCGCACCCCCTGGTTGTCCAGGGCTGAGAAGGCCTGCACCATTTCCGCCAGGGTGACTTCGGAAGTGCCAAGCCCCAGGGTCAGGTTGGGTTTGATGGCGGTAGTGATCCCCAAGCGGCGGGCCACGTTGACCACGGGCTGGATGCCCAATTTTTCCAAAAGCTTGATGGTGACCACGTTGATGGAATACATCAGGGCGGTGTGCAGGGTGGTGGGGCCCCGGAACTTGCCAGAAAAGTTCGTGGGGCGCCAGGGCTGGCCGGTGATGGGGTCGGGATAAACCACCGGGGTGTCCAGGAAGACGTCGGCCATGGTGTAGCCGTTCTCGATGGCGGCGGCGTAAATGAAGGGCTTGAAGGCCGACCCGGGCTGGCGGTGGGCCTGGATGGCGCGGTTAAAGACGCTCTTGCGGTAGTCAATGCCCCCGATCATGGCGCGAATGGCACCGGTGTGGGGGTCCAGGGCCAAGAGGGCCCCTTGGATGGGCTGGTCCACCGGGATGTTGGTCAGCCGGTTTTTGCGGGCCACGACCTCGGCATTCGCCACCCCGTTCGAAAGGGCCTGCTGGGCGGCCTCCTGCATCTTCAAGTCCAAGGTCGTATAAACCGAAAGCCCTCCTTTATAGACCGCATTGTCCCCATAGCGGGACACCAACTGGTCGCGCACGTATTCCACGAAATAAGGGGCGTTCTGCACCTCGATTTTCTTGAGCTCAATAGGTGTATTTTTGGCGTCCGTGGAATCTTGTTGGCTGATATAGCCGTGATCGGCCATGGCGTTCAAAACCAGGTTGCGCCGGGCAAGGGCCTCGAGGGGGTGTTTATAGGCGTCGTAGTCATTGGGGGCTTTGGGAAGGGTGGCCAAATAGGCACATTCGGGAAGGGTGAGTTCTTCCACATGTTTTCCGAAATAACTGCGGGCGGCCGATTCCACCCCATAGGCGCCTTCCCCCAGGTAGATCTGGTTCAAGTACATCTCCAGAATTTCCGGTTTGGAGTAGTTCCGCTCGATCTGCAGGGCCAGGAGGATTTCACGCACCTTGCGGGTGAAGGTCTTTTCGTGGGTCAGGAAGAGGTTGCGCGCCAGCTGCTGGGTGAGGGTGCTGCCGCCCTGGAGGCGTTCCCCCCCGGAGCGGATATTGGTGATAAAGGCCCGCATCACGCCAATGGGGTCGACGCCAATATGGCGGTAAAAACGCTCGTCCTCGATGGAGATAAAAGCGTCCTGGAGGGCCTGGGGAATCTTGTCCAGTGATACCAGCGTGCGTTGTTCGAGCCAAAGCTGGCTGACCAGGTCGCCGTTCACATCATAGATGCGGGTGGCCTGGGAGGGGCTGGTGGTTTGCAGCAGCTTGATGTCGGGAAGTTCCTGCAACTGGGCGTAGAGGAAGCCGATGCCGATGCCGGCCAGGGCGAAGCCGATGGCGAAGGAGACTTTCAGGAAGGTGAGAAAGGGATGGCGGGCTTTTTCAATTTTCTCGGTCGACAAAAGGTTCCTCAAGTTTGAAGGTTTGGAGCGGCTTATTATAGCCACGCTCCCGGGTTTGCAATAGTGCGTTCATGGCGCAAAGACGGGGCATTTGTTATGATGTGGCCCCATGAAAACCACTTTTTCCAAAACACCCGAACAACAAGTGGAAGAGCTCCTTCGGGGAACGGCCGAGGTCATCTCAAGGCAGGAACTCCTCGACAAGCTCAAGGAATCAAACAAAGAGGGAAGGCCGCTCAAGGTGAAGTGGGGGGCCGACCCTTCCGCGCCGGACATCCACCTGGGCCATACGGTGGTCCTGCGTAAACTGCGCCAGTTCCAGGACCTGGGCCACAGGGTGCAGTTCCTGATCGGGGATTTTACCGCCATGATCGGCGACCCCACGGGCAAGTCGGTGACCCGCAAAGCCTTGAGCCGTGAAGAAGTGGAAGTGAACGCCAAGACCTACCTGGAACAGGTTTTCAAGGTTTTGGACAAGGACCCGGCAAAGATCGAGGTCCGCTACAACAGCGAATGGTGCCGCCCGATGGGTTTCGAGGAGGTCATCCGCCTTGCCTCCAAATACACGGTGGCGCGCATCCTGGAGCGGGACGATTTCACCAACCGCATGAAAGAGCAGCGGCCCATCAGCCTGCACGAACTGCTTTACCCCCTCATCCAGGGTTACGATTCAGTGGTGCTCCAATCGGACGTGGAAATGTGCGGGACCGACCAGAAATTCAACTGCCTGGTGGGCCGCGCCCTGCAGGAAGAAAGCGGCCAAAAGCCCGAGGTCATCCTTTCCATGCCCATCCTGGAGGGTTTGGACGGCGTCAAAAAAATGTCCAAAAGCCTGGGAAATTACGTGGGGGTGACGGACCCACCCAACGAGATGTTCGCCAAGCTCCTCAGCGTTTCCGACGACCTGATGTGGAAGTATTACGAACTTTTGTCCGACCTGGCGCCGGAGGTTTGGAAGGACCGGCAGGCCAAGGTGGGGAAGGGCGAATACCACCCCAAGCAGGCCAAACAGGAACTGGCGAAGGAAATCACCCGGAGGTTTTACGGAGAGGCCAAGGCGAAGGAAGCCTGGGATTACTTTGAGAACCGCCACAACCTGGACCAATCGGTGGACTATCAAAAGGTTCAAGTGCCTCCAGGTGCCCATAAGGCCGCGGATTTCCTCGTGATGGTCGGGGTTGCCAAGTCCAAAAGCGACGCCAAGCGCCTGATCGAACAGGGTGCGGTGGAATGGGTCAACGGAAAGCAGGAAAAAAAGAAACTCACTTCGTTCAGCGAAGCCGTTGAGATTTCGGCGGGAGAAACGGGCCTGATCCGGTCGGGAAAAGTTTTTTTGAAAGTGAATGCGTCTTAAAAGCCCGTGAAATTACCTTTACCCAACCCAAAATAACCCGCCTTTTTAGTAGCCTTCTTTCTGAGCCCTCGGCTATAATTTCGTCCAACAAAGGTCCGCTTTCTTGTGAATTTCGGCAAGAAAGCGGCCTTTTGTCGTTTTAGGGCAAAATTTTCCGCCGAAAAACCTTTGTTTTTCAGGCCTCCGAAACCAACCCGGCCCGTCAAAACGCAATAAAACAACAATTTCGAAAAATTTTTTTGTTAACTGTGGAGTCCAAAAATGAGCGGTCACAGTAAATGGGCGAAGGTCAAAAGGTACAAGGGTGCTTTGGACCAAAAGCGCGGGCAGGTTTTTTCCCGGTTGTCCAAGGAAATCCAGTTGGCCGCCAAGTCCGGGGGAGACCCCGATACGAACCTGAAACTTCGCACCATCCTTTTAAAGGCCAAGGAAGTCAGCATGCCCGCGGACACCATCAAGCGGGCCATCGACAAGGGAACGGGGGCGGAGGCGGGAGCCGCGTTGGAGGAAGTGACTTACGAGGGCTATGGCCCGGCCGGGGTGGCCATCCTGGTGGAAGCGGTGACCGACAACCGGAACCGTACTGCCGCCGACATCCGGTCTATCTTTTCCAAATACAACGGCAATATGGGGGAATCGGGCTCTGTTTCCTTCCTTTTCGACAAGAAAGGCCTCATCATCGTCAGGAAAGAATCCATCGGCGAGGACGACCTGATGGGTGCGGTGCTGGACGCCGGGGCCGAAGACATGAAAGCGGATAAGGCCGATGTTTACGAGGTCATCACCACCCCGGAGAGTTTTGATAAAGTGAAGAAGGCCCTGGATGACAAGAAGGTGGCCACGGAAAGCGCCGAGGTCACCATGATTCCCAAGACCACCGTGCCCCTGGACGAGAACAAAGCATCTTCCTTCTTGAAGCTTTACGATGTCTTGGACGCGAACGATGATGTCCAGAACGTCTATTCCAATTCCGAAATCAGCGACGAAATCATGGCAAAGCTGGACAAATAAGGGAGAAATCCATCGTCAAGGCGTCCAAACAAGGAGCGGCTGAAGCTGAAAAGGGTTTGCTAAAAACGGCCATGGGTTCGCCGGGCGCGAAGGTCATCCTCGGCATCGATCCTGGTATCGCCCGGATGGGGTTCGGGGTGGTGGTCCAGCAAGGCCACCAAATGAAGGCCGCCCAATACGGAACCCTGGTGACCGCGGCCCACCGGCCATTGGAAGAGCGGCTGGTGGAAATGTTTGGGAAGGTCCAGGAAGTCTTAAGGAAGGTGAAGCCTGAAGCGGTGGCCATGGAAGAGTTGTTCTTTTCCCGCAACGCGAAGACGGCCATCGCGGTAGGGCAGGCGAGGGGCGTGGCGCTCCTGGCCTGCGGGTTGGAGGGGCTTCCCGTTTATGAGTACCGCCCCATGGAAGTCAAGCAGGCTGTTGCCGGCTACGGGAATGCGGACAAAGGCCAGGTGCAACGGATGGTGAAGTTGCTTTTGGGGCTGGCCGAGATTCCCAAGCCGGACGATACGGCGGACGCCCTGGCCATCGCCATAACGCATGCGCAGTGTTCGGGGACGATGCTTTCGGAAGCGGTGAAGAAGCTTTCCCGCCGGACGGGCGGG
>Ga0070734_10003991_pt1 | contig 14600 bp, 12 predicted proteins | sample Coa_R1_8_FD_66444 | JGI IMG/M metagenome (GOLD analysis project Ga0070734, IMG submission 66444) | Surface soil microbial communities from Centralia Pennsylvania, which are recovering from an underground coalmine fire - Coalmine... | ecosystem: Environmental > Terrestrial > Soil > Unclassified ...
AGCTTGCCCGCAGCCAGGCTGGTGGAGAACGCGCCGTAGGTGACGTGGTCCCACCCGCGGGCGCGGATGCTGGCGGCGTCGCAGAGGCGGCACTGGATTTCATACGCGAGCACCGCCGCCGTGATGATTTCCTTGCCGCTCGAACCCTGCGGCTCCCCCACCGCCAGGACCGCCGCGAAGTTATCGCTGGGATGCGCCGGCTCTTTGGAGAGATAGGTGTCGTTGTAGTCCAGGTAGCGGAACATCACGCCGTTAGCGAACGCCGCCATCTCCGGCGAGGTCTGCCGGTCCGTGCCTATGACCGTCGCCGGGAAGTCGCTCTGCACAGTCGCCGCCAGCTTGCGCGCGATTGTGGCCGGCTCACTCTCAAACGACCCCATTGCGCACCCGAGCGTATCCAAAAGGCGCCGCTTCGCCTCATGAACCGCTTCCGAGGTCAGGTCCTCGTACCGCAGCCCGGCCGCGTACGCGCTCAGCCGCTCGGCCAGATTTCCCTCCGCCATCGCTCCTCTCCCTCCTTCCTGGGATGAAACACTATCGGGTTTAGATCCCGAACGTTCTGTATGCTCACTTATACCGTAGATATAATAGTCGAGCCGATCTCCCAAATCCGATGGCAGCTTCGCCAACTCCTCACGTGGTATACGAGCAGCGATTTCAGCAAGCATCTCATCCAGCGATTTTTTCTTTGACGCCTCTTCCATCAGGGTACCCATCCCTTCAGATTTGTTTCATTGCATGACAAAATGGTTGCTTTGATCCTATCTCACCTCATCTCAAACTCATTGCATTTAGGGTGCGACCAACACAGGCACGGAATAGGCGCGGACGGCAGTATCTACGGTGACTAGCGTCAGTCCTGGTGTCAGCGCCTGACAGATAAGTGCCCGGTCAAATGGATCCCTATGCAACGACGGCAAACTTCCTAATGGCTGTATATCGCCTTCTTCTAGTGACAGGCTATCAAATAGATGGCGCTGTCGCTGGGCAGGGAGATACGTTTCTGGCGGGGCAGGTAAGGTCAACCTGCCAAGATGGTATTTGATGCTGGCCTCCCATACGGACACCACCCTCAGGTAGACCGAGTTAGCAGGGTCGCGCAATACTGTCTGCCAGGCAGCCGGTAACTGGGCATCACCAGCGATATACCAGAGGAAGATATGAGTATCGAGTAACAGTCTCATTTGCCCTCGAACTCTACCAGAACGTCATCCGGGAGGGTAGTATCGAAGTCATCAGGCACAGTAAATTCTCCTGCACAGAGGCCGAAGGGACGCGGTTGTTTAGCGACAGGCGCTACCGGTTTCACTTCGGCAATCGGCTCGTCTGCCTGGACGATGAGCAGGGTTTCTCCTTCACTGACCCGTTTGAGATAGCCGGGCAAATCGCGTTGCATATCTTCGACAGTAATCGTAATCATGCAGCACCTTCTTTTGGGGCGGGAGGCTGATGCTCCCTGGCAATACGTATGAGGAAGCGCAACGCCTCGTTCACGGATTCGGCATCCGGAAAGACTTGTGCCACATCCGGTTCAAGACGGATCACATCGCCAATCCGCTTGCGCCCAGGCCCAAGGCGACGGACACGTAAAGTCGGCAGATCGTACTTCGGCCGAAGGTGCGCCCACGCCTGGACTTTTTCTGGCCTGTTCCAATCCGCAAAAGCTGGTTCGCTAAATGCCGTCTCGTTGGAAACACCCGGTTGCTCTTCGAGAACAATCACTAGAGCGCGGCGTTTTTGAGGCAAACCGCATTCGAGCAGTTGCTTCCACACCAGTCTACGCTGCTCCTGCCAGGTGGTCCACCTGCACTCGCAGGCTCTCCAATGTTGCTTCGATTCTTGCTTTGATGACTTCGGTTTCCGCCTTGATGATCTGTGTCTCCGCTTTAAGGCGTTCGCTTTTGGCGCGGTCTTTGCTCATCTGGGCCTCAAGATGATCCATCTCCGCAAGCAATGCCTCAATAGCGGCTTTGTAGTCGGCGTTTGTTTTACGCTTCGACTTTGCAGGAACGCTTTCTTCCATTTCCTTTTCCTCCACCGATAGTATATCACAGCCTGCCAATTCGGGGGAATGCTCTTAACAGAATCTCCCCCTCGCCCCTGGAGGGAGAGGCCAGGACCGCAAGGACCGAGGTCGCGAGGGTGGTGAGGGATAATCAGCCTTTAAGGCCGGTGATGGCGATGCCCTGGATGAACTGCTTCTGTGTGAAGAAGAAGAGGATGACCATGGGCGCAATGACCATCGTGGAGGCCGCCATGAGCAGATTCCAGTCGGTGCCGCCGTTCTGGCTCTGGTAGAATTGAAGGCCCAGAGAGAGCGTGAAGGTATCCTGGTTGAGAAGGTAGATCAGAGGGCCCAGGAAGTCGTTCCAGGTGCCCATGAAGGTGAAGAGGGCCACCACTGCCAGGGCGGGCTTTGCCAATGGCAGGACGACCTGCCGGAAGATGCCCCACTCCGAGCAGCCATCTATGCGCGCCGCCTCGGAAAGCTCGGTGGGAAGCGTGCGGAAGAACTGGCGCAACAGGAAGATGAAGAAGGCGCTGCCGAACCAGGCCGGGACCCAGAGCGGGCGGAAGGTACCCGTCCAGCCGAAGGCCCTGAAGAGCGTGTAGAGAGGGACCATGAGTACCGGGAAGGGGACCATCATGGTCGCCAGCACGACCGCGAAGGCGATGTCGCGGCCCGGCCAACGCAGCCGCGCGAAAGCGTAGGCCACCAGGGCGTTCGATACGACCGTCCCGCTGACCGTCAGGATGCAAAGCAGGAGTGTGTTGCGCCCGTAGATGAGGAACGGGATGTAGCCCAGCGACTGGCTCTCGTACAGGAACGCGTCCTTGTAGTTGTGCCACTCCAGGTGCGGCGGGATCCAGACCGGCGGCTGCTTCATGGTCAGGTCCAGCGTTTTCAGAGAAGTCGAGAGCATCCACAAGAGCGGGACCAAAAAAACGATGGAGCAGGCGATCAGGACCAGGTGCAGGACAAATGCCCGCCCCTGGCCGGCCAGCCAGGCGCGCTGATGTTTTTCTCGGACGGTGGCGCTATCTACAGCCATCGGGCTTAAGAACCTCCATAGTAGACGTGCCGCTCGGAAATCTTCAGGGCGGCCATCGTCAGAATGAGGATGATGACGAACAGGATCCAGCCCATCGCGCAGGCATAGCCCATCTTGTGATAGATGAAAGCGTTGTCGTAGAGATACATCGTGTAGAAGTAGATGGAGCGAGCGGGCGAGCCGGAAGGCGAGATGACGTAGGGCGCCGTGAACACCTGCAGGGTGCCGATGATGCCCATGATGAGGTTGAACAGGATCACCGGCGAGAGCATCGGCAGCGTGACATGCCAGGTCTTGGCAATCCATCCCGCGCCGTCCAGGTCGGCCGCCTCATAGAGCGGCTGCGGCACATCCTGCAGGCCCGCCAGATAGATCACCACCGCGTTGCCGGCGCTCCAGATACCCAGAAGCGCCAGCATCGGCTTAGAATAGTGCGGATCGCCCAGCCAGTTCGGAGGATTGGGGACGTGGAGAGCGCGCAGAACCTCATTCAGCACGCCGTGGTCGCCGTTGAAGACCCACATCCAGACCACCGCCAGCGCCACGCCGGGCAGCAGCGAGGGCAGGAAGAAGATGGTGCGGTAGAGCGCCATGCCGCGCACCTTCGTGTTGAGCAAAAGCGCCAGCGACAGGGTGACCAGGAACCCGAACGGGATCGCCATGAGCGCGTACCAGAACGTGTTGGTGAGCGTGGTCCAGAAGACCTCGTCGTGCCACAGGTCGGTGTAGTTGTCTAAGCCGATCCAGGCCGGGGCGCGCAGCACCGAGTAGTCGCAGAAGCTGTAGTAGACCGAGGCCAGCAGCGGGTAGAGCATGAAGACCAGGAAGCCGATGATCCAGGGTGAGGCGAAGAGAAGGGCCGTGATGATCTCGCGCCGACGCATGTTCGTGCGGCGTTTCTCAGGACGATATAGGATCATCGGGCTTCTCCTCGCAGGCGCAGGTGGCGCAGGTACTCGTCCCATTTCCCCTGCATGCGGGCCTGCACCTCGTCCAGAGCCTGCCGGGGCGTCTTCTGCATCAGGCTGATCTCGTCGAAGGCGTTCGAGAGCTCCGCGCCGTATTCCGGCCAGATGCCGATCTTGGGAGGCGTGATGGCGTTCTTGCTCCAGGCCAGATCGGCGAAGAGCTTGATGTACGGGTTGGGATGATGCGCCCAGAACCAGGCACTCACCTTGCGCAGCGGCGTGTGCTTGCGCTGGCCCATGCAGAGCATCTCCATGCCCTTCTGCGACTCGACAAAGGCGATGAAGTCGAACGCCTCTTTCGGATGCTTCGCCCCGCGCGGGATGACCAGGATGTCCTCGTCCAGCACGGACGAGTCCGCCAGATCGGGCCGGTCGGCGGGATACGGGAACGGCACGGCGCCCCATTTCAGCCCCGGCGCGAACTTGTTGATGAAGTTGGACATCCAGACACCCTGCAGTTCCATGGCGACCTTGCCCGAGAGGAAGGCGTTTTGCGGCGAGGAGAAGTTGCCGAACCCGCTGTGGAAGGTCTGCAGCTCGGTCACGCCATACTTCTTGGCATAGGACTGCACCCAGGAGAAGGCGCGCACGTTGTTGGGATCGTTGGCGGTGATCTTGTCCTTCCCGTCCCAGAGCTTGCCGCCGAAGAAGTAACCCCAGGCCCAGTTCCACCACCCCGGCTCGGAGGGCATGAAGCCGGATTTGAGGATATGGCCCTGCGCGTCCGTGGTCGTGATCCTGGCCGCGTCGGAGTCCATCTCCTCGATGGTCTTCGGGGGGTTGTTCGGGTCGAGGCCGGCCTGCTGAAACATCGTTTTGTCGTAATGCAGGGCGGTGGTCGCCGGCGTCGTGGGCAGGGCGTAGACGTGACCGTGGTAAAAGCCCATGTTCCAGTAGGCCGGGATATATTGGTCGGCGGAGATGCCGTACTGGCGGCAATAGGCGTCGAGCGGCTGGATGGCGTGGTCGTCAGCGTACTGGGCGACGTTGGGGCCGTACAGGCCGGCCACGTCCGGCGGGTTGCCGCCTGCGGTCGCCATGAGCGTCTTGTTCTCGATGCCGCTCACCATCAGCAGGTCCACGTGGATGCGGTTCTGGGAGCGGTTGTAATAGTTGACCACGTCGCGCATCGCATCCGCCTCGAAGCCGGTCCACTTCTCCCAGTAGGCGATATGGACCGGTCCGGGTTCCGGATGCGGCGTGGTGATGTCTTCGCTGTACCAGATCGCCCCGACGACGATCAGGATGAGCAGCCATGTAAAGATAAGATCGCGCAGGCGCATGGTTTTCCTGTTGGATTTGGGTGAGGGACAATTCGATAGGGGAGCCTAATTTTCCTGTTTCGAGGCGGCGAAGGCGATGTCGCCCTTTCGCATCCGGCGCACGCCCCAGACGGCGACCAGGAAGCCGAGGAGGGTGAGCGTGAGGCAGACCACGCTGCCCAGCATCCAGTAGAGGCCGCTTTCGCTGCCGGCCAGCATCACGCCGCTGCGGGCCAGGGTGCGTAAATATCCCGAGGCGCGGACTCCTACCTGGATGACCACCTGTAGCAGCACCCATCCTAGCGCGGCTATGATGGCCGGCGAGATCGTCCGGGGGAACAGGCTGGCGATCGCCAGGGTGACTGAGCCGAGCGTCACCGCCAGGGCGAGCGCCAGCAGGACCATCTCCGCCCAGGCGATCAGGCTGATGGCTCCTAGAGCCGGCAGGAGGAAGAGCGAGAGAGCCAGCGTCCAGGCGCCCAGCGTCAGAAACGCCGGGCCGGCCGCCAGCAGCACGCCTGCCATCTTGCCCAGCACGATGGAGCGGGCCGGCATGGGGGAGAGCAGCACGAAACCGAGGGTCGCCTTCTCCCGCTCCGCCGCGAAGGCCAGCAGCAGGCCGAACCCGGCGCCGGCTCCCACGAACAGCAGCGCCAGATAGAAACAGGCCAGCACGTTGGCCGCCGGGCCGGCGAGCATCACGGTGGTGTCTCCATAGAGGAGGGCGGCCACGCCACCGCCGAACGCCTCCGCGAGGGAAGGCAGCCCCACCCCGAATATTCCGGAAACGACGAGATAGATCAGGAAGGTCCGCCGCACAGCGGAAACCTGCAGCCGGCCGCGCAGGCGCACCCGCAGCTCCTTCGTGGTCAGCGGATTGTCTCCAAACTGCTGGATGGCGGCGATGAAGCGCAGTGCCAGGGGCGATTCGGCGCGGACGGCAGCCTCCGCGCGGGGGAGCGGCGGGTCCAGAAAGACTTCGGGGCCGGTCCAGGTCGGATCGAGCGCCAGGACCCCTGCCGGCACGCCGGCAGGGCCGTGCGCCGTCTGGGGCAGCGCGCAGAGCGCCAGAAACGCACCGGCCAGGCCGCAGTCCACCGGCCACATCCACCAGGAGAAGCTGTCGCGCAGCGCCAGTAGATGCTGCACGGGCGCATAGCAGCTCAGGTGCAGCAAACCCAGAGTCGGGCTGAGCAGCATCACGCGATAGCTCTCCGGCGGGCCGAAGACCAGCAGCCCCATCAGGACGGCGGGCCACAGGAGGGCGATCAGAGGGCCGAGCAGACGGTTGGCGCCGAAATTGAGCAGGGCGCCCGCCAGCGCGATCGCCAGCATCTCCCCCGCCAGGATGAGCAGCGAATGAGTAAAGGGCGACACCCCCGCCAGCGCGCAGCAGGCCAGGAAGAAGACGAGGGCGGCCAGATAGGGCGCGCTCATAAAGGCCGCTGCCGGGCGGGCGGCAACGCGGCGGACGGCGGGCGAGAGGACGGGCGCGCGACGTTCCCGCAGCCAGCCGCCTAACTGGCCTGCCCGCAGCAGCCCGGCCCAGCCCGCCGCCAGCAGCAGCGCGTACAGGAACCCTGCCAGGCCAGGCATGTTCGGGTCCGTGGAGGCCGCCAGCATCCCCATAGCGCCATCCCGCACGGCCCAGCGCCACAGATAGCCGGTCACCACCAGCGCCACGGCAGCCCGCACGGCGTTCTCTAGCCGGCGGCGCGGCAGGTAGGTCGGCAGCAGCGCCAGGTCCCGGTATGTTCCCACGCTCAGATACTCGCTGGTCCGCACGACCTGAACATAGCGGCCCAGCGGGAAGAGCAGCAGCGTGAACAGCAGCGGTGGCGCGTGCCAGCCGAACCAGTCGAAGGGCGTGCGCAGCGCGCGGGCCATCAGCAGCGGCCAGGACAGCAGGGAGGAGGGCAGCAGCACGATGATATTATCCGGCAGGTAGCGGCGCAGCTCGGCCAGCATCCCCCCGACCCCGCGCCCGGCGATCAGTGCGGACAGGAGGGCGAGGATGGGCAGCAGAATGCCCAGCGACAGCCACCCGCCTGACGTCGAGGCGCTCGATCCTGACGTTCCAGTCGCCGCCTGGCTCTGCGCGCCCGCAAGCCCGCCAGTCGTGTTCATACCCGCGGGCGCCAAGGACGGAGGCGCCGTCATGGCGGCCAGCGCCGGCAGGCGCCAGGTGGGAAACGAAACCGCGGTCATCGCAAAGACCAGGTATAGCATCGCCAGGTCGGTCCAGGAGATGCCGTCCAGTCCGACGCAGAGCGCGTAGACAGGCAGCAGCATGAGCGCCAGGCGCATCGCCGCCTTCCAGGGATAAAGGGCGGTCTGCACCAGCGTCTGGAATGGGGATTGGGGCAGCAGGAGCAGGCCGGAGAGGGTGTTGCGAGCGGCCTCCTGGGTCAGCAGGGATGTTGTGTGCTTCTGCGCCGCGCCCGCGACGAACCAGACGTGGATGCCGCTCACGAGGATGCACAGCACAGCACCGAAATCGCCGCCCAGATACCAGGGGATACCGTAGCCTTCCCGGAACAGCCAGCGCAGCCCCCACAGCGCCGCCCCGCCGAGGACCAGCAGCGTGCCGCACATCCAGGCCAGCGACTTGAAGACCTGCTTGCGGCGGGCGTCCCGGCGCGCCTCCCTGATGGCAAACGGATTATCCGTCCATGTCTGGGGGTCAAACAACGCTGAATAATGTTGGGATGAGAGAAAGAGTCTCCGAAGCACTTGTTGCAACTCTTATGCATCATGCGGCTGAAGTCGCAGCAACCAAGGCACGAAGTCCGCCTGCGCGGACTGCACCTGCAAGCCTTTCCCTCTGCCTTCTAGCATCTTCAGGCTCATAGGAAGCGGGAAAAGCCTGGAGTTGTAGTCCCCGCAGGGGACTTCGGGCCTTGGTTGCCACAGTTTCAACGGCCCGCAAACCGTATGAGAGTGCGAACGCCTTAGCGTCGTTGCAGACCGCCGGCAGCCTGCCGCAGGGCTTTCAAGGTGGCTTCCAACTGCTTGGTGGCGGCGCCAAAGCCGGCGAAGTCGCCGGCCTTGAGCCGCTGCTGTGCCTGGCTGTACTGCGCGGTCGCCTGGTCAATGAGGGCCTGCACGTCCGGCGGCACGCGGGAAGGTATGGCAGCAGTCGCTGGCGACGCGCCGGGAGGCGAAGGTGCTGTGGTCGTGTTCGCCGCAGGCGCGCTGTAGCCGGGGAAGAGGTCTGCCAGCGCCTCGTCCAGCGTGTTGCCCATCGCCACATGCGCTTCACGCATCCCGTAGGCGACCACTACCTTCTGCAACTGCGGCAGCTTGTTGCCCGAACTGGTCGACTCGATGTAGAGCGGCACGATGTAGAGCAGCGAGCGGTCTATCGGGATGACCAGCAAGTTGCCGAAGGTCGCCGTCGAGCCCCCGGAGCGCCACAGGGACAACTGCGGCGAGATGGTCGGGTCGCTGTTGATGAGCGCCACGATCTGCGACGGCCCGTTCACGGAGATGCTCTGCGGGAAGCGATAGAGGACGAGCTGGCCGTAATGGTCGCCGTCGCAGCGGGCGCACATCCAGCCCAGGATATTTTTGTCCTCGCGCCGGATGGGCGCCAGCGGGCTCATGAGCAGGAACTCTTCCTGCAGGTTGGCGCCGGGGTCGTCCGTGCCCGCCGGCAAACGCATCACCACATAATAAGGCTCCATCTGCGCCGCCGCGCCCGGCTCCGCCTGGTCGGCGTTGGGTTCGACGGGAATGGCCCAGGCGTCCTCTTTCAAGTAGAAGACGCGCGGATCATCCACATGATAAGTGGCGTAAACGGACCGCTGCAGGCGGAAGAGGTCTTCGGGATAGCGCAGGTGCCGGCGCAGCCCCGCCGGCAGCGCGGCGAGCGGCTTCAGGAGGCCGGGGAAGATATGCGAATAGGTCTGCGCGATCGGGTCCTGCGGGTCGGCCAGGTAGAGGTTGACCGTGCCGTCGTAGGCGTCCACGGTCGCCTTGACGCTGTTGCGGATATAGTTGGGGGCGATGAAGCCGCCCGGCCCGATCGGCATCTCTTTGGGCGTGGAGTACGGGAACTGGTCGGAGAGCGTGTAGCCGTCCAGGATCCAGACCAGCCGCCCGCTGTCCGGATCAGCCACCAGGTAAGGATCGTTGTCCAACTGCAGGAAGGGCGCGACCATCAGGACGCGCTCGCGGATGTCGCGGCGGAACAGGACGCGGGTGTCGGCGGTGAAGTTGCGCGCCAGCAGCACGTTCGCGTCTCCCAGCCGCAGGCTGAAGGCGAGTTTCGCCAGCTCCGAGTCGCCAATGCGGATTCCGCCCTTGCCTTGATAGGAGGTGTAGTGGTCCTGCAGGCTGCTGCTTCCGTTCGGACCATTGGTGGAGGGATAGTCGAACTCCTGCTGGGTGGTGCCCACGTAGACAGGGTCGCTGGTGAGCTGGCCGTAGTAGATGTCGGGCTGGGTGACCTTCAGGCCGGCCGCTTCCGGGGCGATAGTGACGGGAATATCCTTGACGAAGTAGTCCGGCGCGCCCTGCAGGACGCGGTTGACCGGGCTCATCACCAGACCGTAGCCGTGCGTATAGCCGAGCTTCTGGTTCTGCCAGGTCTGGGCTTCGGCGGGCAGGCCGCTCGGGTCCATCTCGCGGGCGGCCAGCATCACCTGCCGGTAGCCTCCGCCGACCGTGTAGCGGTCAATATCTATGTTGTAGGTCTGCGTCCCGTCCGGCAGGTCCTTCTCGAATTTGTAGTAGGTCTTGACCGTCTGGAGCTGGGAATAGACCTTGCCCAGGAAGCTGTAGTCCCAGAGGCGCACGTTGTCCAGAGTAGCGCGGTTGGCCTGCAGGCCGGCGGCGGTCAAACTCTCGTCGGCGGCAAAGTTGTCCACGCTGCGCACGTTCTGCAGGCCGAAGCCCAGGCGGGTGAAGGCGATGTTGCGGGCGATGTATTCGCGCTCCATCGAAAACTGATTGGGCGTGACGGTGAGCGCCTGCCCGGCCGAGGGGACGATGCCGCCCAGTATAATGAGGGCGAAGAGCCAGAGCCCGATGCCGATCAGGGGCCAGCGATAATAACGCCCGCGGAAGATTGAGACGATAGAGAGCAGGGCGGTCAGGAGCAGCGCGAAGGTCTGCGCGTTGATGGCGAGCAAACGAAAGTGCAGGTCCGCATAGCCGGCGCCGCTGAAGACGCCATTATCGCTGGTGAGCAGGTCGAAGGCGTTGAGGCGGGTCCCGAAGGCCATCACGAGCGCCAGCGCGGCCAGCAGGAGCAGGATCTGGGCGCGCACGCCGCGCGTGATGTCGGGCAGCCGCTCCCAGGCCGGGATCGCGCGGTCCAGCACATGGATGCCGATGGTCACGAGGGCGGTGATGAGCAGCGTGCTGAGCAGGAAACCCCACACGAAGCGCAGAAACGCGACCCGGAAGAGATAGAAGCCCAGGTCGTTGCCGAAGACGGGGTCCGAGCGGCCGAAGGGGGTGGCATGGAGAAATTCGAGCCAGTTGGCCCAATAGTCGGCGGCGATGCGCCCCGCCCAGAGGCTCAAAAAAATCGCGACCGCCAGCAGCGCCCAGCCGAGGACGCGGGGAATGGTCCGCCCCCACTGCGGCCCCAACTGCTCGATCAGGAACCGCTCCGAGCGCGGCGGCGCCAGCCGCCGGGCGATCCATACATTCAGATAGAAAAGGGCGAAGAAGAGCAGGCCGAACAGGAAGAACAGCTCCGTCTTAGCGAGAAGCACGGTCGTGAAGACGGTGCGGTAGCCCACTTCTCCGAACCAGAGCCAGTCTGTGTAGAGCGGCACGGCATTGTGGGCGAAGAGGAACAGCAAAAACGCCACGACCAGCAGCGCAAAAGGCCACCGCTTCACCGGACGCCGCAGCGACTCCCCGCCCGGCAGAATGATGTCCGGCTCTTCCGGATACGACCGCATAGCGGCAACCACACTCCTTCCCTGGATAGCAGGACCCCGATCGGTCCCCTATCCCCTCGTAAGTATAACACACCCCCTCAAAAGGCGTCAACGCACCTCATACCAGCAAGGATGGCTACTGACTTATATCTCAGTAATTCCATGCATTGACAGCAACCAATTGCCCCGAAAACTCCCAACCGCTCGCCTCCAGATTGGCGATGGCTTTGACGATGGAGACAAAGGTCATATTCTTCGTGGGATCGCGGTCATTGAAGATAGCCAGGATGCCTGGATGCTCAGGATGGGCTCGATGCAAGGCGCGGAAATCATCACAGTTTTGAGTAAGTAGAATCCGTACTTCCTGGCGAGCGTACTCAAGCACTCTGACGTCTGGCTCGCCATTCAGACCTGCTTGCTGAACTGTCAGTACGTCGTGACCGGCGCTCCGAAGCAGATCAACGAGCCTTCTAGCTTGCGTGTCTTCATCTACGAGCAGGCGCAGGCTCAAGCGCCACTCCTTCCTCAAGGAGGCGATGGCGCTCCTCGTCAGCCTCCATGCCGAGCAGATCTTTATGGCTCTCGCAATAGCGAATGATCTCTTCGATCGCTTCTAAAGGTAAGTCCCAATTCTCGGCTGCTTCCTCCGGCGTCATCTGATTGACCAGCATTCCCGTCCAGACGGTGAACGCGCGCAGCTTTCGGCCTTTGACATACAACTGGCGTCGCCAGGGATGCGGGCGCGATACCAGATATGTCCAGCCGTCAGCCTGAAGAGATTGAAGCTCTGGAATCAACAACTGCGTCATTTTTCCATCCGGCGTGCTCAGGTAAAGCGTTCGTCCTTGTTGGGCTTCATGCGCCAGGATGGAGAGTACACGCACTGCGCGAAGGATGGCGTCCTTCATCGTTGGAGCCTCGATGGCCTCACGCAACCATGCCAGCTCCGCTTCCTGCTCGGGCGTAATATTGAAATTCTGCCTCTTGATTTCTACTGCCATTCATCTATCCTCCGCTAAAACATATTAGAGTATACCATACGTATTCGTTACTTACCAAGCTTGCCATTACCGACGTTACCCATCGGGTAAAGCCCTGGTATAATATAGGCGATCATCCTGACAACTATGTTACAGATGGAATGATTGCTGGCACTGTAATCGGCGGCGCGATTTCATTATGCAGAGGCAGGAAGGCGTATCTTGTAGGTCTGGTGACTGGCATTATATACGGCATTATGGCTGAGCTTGCAACCTGGCATCATGTGGAAGGCCTGATTGTTATGCTTGCTGGAGTGGAAGGGCTGGTACTCGCGCTTACGCTAAGCAGGCCTCGACGCGGGCTTCGTAAGATTTATTGATCGGCTTCGACAATGCGGCGCATGGTGTCCGTATGCCGCCAGACGCATCCGCCTCCCACGCGTTTGGCATAGCGCAGGGCGGCGCCCGCGCGGGCCAGAAGGGACTCATCATCCATGGCGTCCAGGGCCATGCTGGCCACGCCCACGCTCAACGTGAGCCAGGGCCGTTCTGGGTCGGTGGCGTAGGCGGTCATTGTGACGCGCAGCCGCTCGGCAAGATGGGCGGCGCGCTCTTCGCTGAGCAAGGGACAGACGATCAAAAAGACCGGCATGCCGTTGACATCCTTCTCGGCCGTGCTGCCGACGACGTCATGCACGCGGGTCTCCTGGCGGATGCAGCGCACGACCGCCCGTCCGATCAGGCCGATGCCTTCCACGCCCAGGAAATCGAGCGCCGGGCTGTCGTCAATGGCGATCGCCATGAGGGATAGGGGCAACTGCGCGCGGGCGATCATCTCCATCATCGCGCTCAGGTAGACCTGGAACGCCGCGGGCGTGACCGCCCCCGTCGCCGGGTCGTGCGGCAGCAGCAGGTCCAGCCGCTCCTTGCGCGGAATCGCCGTCTCCCCGGCGGAGATACCGCCTCCCGGAATCCACCCGTCGCTATGGTAAGGCAGCCCCTCGTCATCGTCCCGTTGCATGCTCGCCATCCTTTCGCCCGCCGTAACGCAGCATTCTCCTCTAAGCAGAGCCATGGCCTGCGCTCCACTTCCGATTGGGCATTATCGGCGAAGCGGCGGCGGTTCTCTACTGGCAGGGTGTCCTGCGGAGGGCGCTATTTTGCGACGCGGACTTCAATCCTGGCGCGGATCGGTACCATGGACCACGTTTCCGGAATGCTGGATCTGCCATCGCCGGTAGAAATACCAGACGATGAATAGTATGACGAGCAGCGCCACCACGCCGAACACTGTCAATTGCTCGGCCTTGACCTCGGGCGTGAGCGGGACCGGGGCGTCCTCATCTCCGCCTCCCTGCGCCCATACCGCCAGCGGCAGCAGGGCAAAAAAGCAGGTCAGAAAGAAGGTTTTTATTTTTTGCATAGGTTACTCCTCTTCAATTCCCCCTCTCCTTGCGAAGGAAGTGAGGTAGAGTCAGGGGGTGAGGTCTCTGCCCCTCTTCCCTCTTCCCTTGCTGAGGGGTGAGGACTATTCCTCATGTTCCGTCAACGCGGGCATGGGCAGGCGGCGGCGCGGCTCCGGCGGCAGCAGGCGCTCCATCGTATCATCCACCGTGATGATGCCCAGCAGCCGCTCGTCCGCGCCCACGACCGGCACGGCCAGCAGGTTGTAGCGCCCGATGGTCTGCGCGACCTCGTCGGCATGGTCTTCCACGTAGACGTGGATCACGTTCTGCACCATGATGTCGCTGATGTGCGTCTCCGGCGGCGCGATCACCAGGTCCCGTAGACTCAGCACGCCCACCAGCCGGTCCTCCTCATCTACGACATAAACGTAATAAATCGTCTCCGCTTTCGGCGCCAACTCGCGCAGGCGGTTGATCGTCTCCTCGCAGGTCAAGTTGGCCTTGATGGCGACAAACTCGGTGGTCATCAGGCCGCCCGCCGTGTCCTCGTCGTAGGCCATCAGCTCCTTGACATCCTCGGCCTCTTCCGGCTCCATCTGCTCCAGCAGCTCGTCGCTGCGCACGTCCGGCAGATCGTCCAGCAGGTCCGCCGCCTCATCCGGCTCCATCTCTTCTAATATGTCGGTGGCCGTCTCATCGTCCAACTGCTGCATGATCTGCACCTGGACCTCCGGCTCCGCCTCGGCCATGGCATCGGCGGCGGTCTCCGTGTCCAGTGCCTCGATGACCTCCGCGCCCTGCTGCGGGCTGAGTTGCTCGACGATGTCGGCGATGTCGGCCGGGTGCAGGCGCGCGATCTTGTCGTGGGAGACCTTCAGCCGGATGCGCCCGCCCGCCGAGCCCGGCTCCAGGGTCTGCACGTCGTCCCAGGCGATCAGGTTGGCGCGAAGAGGGCGATGGAGCAGGCGCGCCGCCGCTTCGACGGGCCGGCTCAGGCTGCCGAGCCGGCGCAGGGTAGCGCGCAGGCTGGCGTC
>Ga0070734_10003992_pt1 | contig 14590 bp, 14 predicted proteins | sample Coa_R1_8_FD_66444 | JGI IMG/M metagenome (GOLD analysis project Ga0070734, IMG submission 66444) | Surface soil microbial communities from Centralia Pennsylvania, which are recovering from an underground coalmine fire - Coalmine... | ecosystem: Environmental > Terrestrial > Soil > Unclassified ...
AAAAACTTCAATCCTCAGATAGCTTATTTTCGCCAACGGTATAAGAGTGCCAGCGACTGTGAGGCTGTTAAGGCGGAGGTCGATGGTATAGAGTCCATCCGTCGAGCCGGCTTGGTGTTCTACCACGCCATCCGCTTGAGCCACCATGTGATAGTCATGCCATCCCTGGATGCCTAGATACTTACCCAGATACGTTGTGAAGAATCCCAAGAATCTAGCTGTCCGGCTCAGCGGCGTGTTTGACTTATCCCGAAGGGCCGCAGACACTTCTTGAGACTTGAGAGGACGGCTGAGTTTTTGGGGCGAATGGCAGCGTACCCAGCAGGGAACGTGCCCGGCATGCGCTGTTAGCGTCAGGCTTAAAAGCATGAATGCCAGAGTGTCGGTTCGCCGAGGAGCTATGCGTGACATCCGAGATCGAATCACGGGCTAAGGATATTGGTCTTTACTGAGGCGCAGCAAGTAAAGAGAATTTTACGGCGTTTTCTAAGAGTGATCAGCTGCACGCTCGTGCGCTAGTGGATCGTCTTCATCTTCCGCGACATGTAATCCATGAGCAGATACTGCCCCAGGTTTTGCGGGGTGGTGAAATACGCTTTGCCCTTGCACATGGCCGTGACTTTCTGGACGAACTGGACCAGACCGTAGTCGGAAGCAAGCATGAACGTATTGATCATGATGCCGGAGCGTTTGCAGCGTGAAACTTCTTCCAGGGTCTGGCTCACGACCAGCGGATCAAGCCCGAAGGCGTTCTTATAAATCCTGCCGTCTTCCAGCGTGAGGGCCGAAGGCTTGCCGTCAGTGATCATTACGATCTGCTTCATGTCTTTGCGCTGGCGTTGCAGGATGCGCTGGGCCAGCCGCAGGCCTTCACGCGTGTTGGTGTAATACGGGCCCACCTTCACGCGAGCCAGTTGCGAGATCGGCATCTCTTCCGCCGAATCATGAAACAGCACGAGCGAGAGGGAGTCGCCCGGATACTGTGTGCGAATCAGGTGTGAAAGCGCCATGGCAACTTTTTTGGCCGGAGTGAAACGGTCTTCACCATAGAGGATCATGCTGTGTGAGCAGTCGAGCATTACCACCGTGGCGCACGAAGATTGATACTCGCACTGATGGACTTGAAGATCAGAGTATTCAATGTTCAACGGCAGGTGAAGACCTTCGCGCTGGATGGCCGCTGAGAGCGTCTCAGTGATATCGAGATTCATGGTGTCGCCGAATTCGTATTGCTTGGATGCACCGCTGGATTCAATGCCGGTAGCCAAGTCGCGCGTGTCGTGCCGACCGAAGCTGGAGCGGCCCAGCGAACCCAGCAGATCGCGCAGCGTCTTGAAGCCGAGAAAGTCCAGGCTCTTGTCGGTGATTTCAAAGCGGGCATTGGTCTGGGCTTCGCCGGTCTGTCCAGGCGTGGTCGATTGGCGCGAGGGATCATGCGGCTGGTCAACGGATATCAGCTCTTCCTGCTGCATACGCTCGATCAGGCGCTCGATCAATTCTTCCATCGTGCCGTCCGCCTGCATCTGCTCCAGCCGTTCGCGCATCTCGTCGTCCAGGAACTCGCCCATCTCCAGCGCCTGCTGGATGGCCTGGCGCAACGCGTCGAGCGAGTGCTCATCCAACTGCTGGAAATACATGGAATCACTCTGGAAGCCCGATTCAAGCATGTAGTCCGACAGAGCGCTAAGCAGGTCTTCCATGCTCATCTCATCGGCCAGGTCGGCAACGTATTTGGAGTAACGTGTGTATTTCATCTGTTTTTTGCGGTACTTGGTAATTGGTATTTAATAATTAGCCAACACGCATAGGACCCACGTTTTTCTGACTAAATACCAATTACCAAATACTAAGTACCTGCCGAACTCAGTTATAAGGTCTTCTATTCCGCAGCGGTGGTGGCTCATCATCGCCGCGCTCAAATGGTCGCTCCTGCCTCTTCGGCTGTTTATCTGCGGCGAAGACCCGTTCCTCTGACCGTCCAATTCTGCGGTGCGCGTGCAGGCCTTCCAGCACAAACTCCGCCGCGGACACCAGCACTTCAGGCTTATCTTTTGATTTGATGCCAACAGGCGCAAGCTTATCCGTGAGGCCCTGGATATTCTTCAGGCCCTCCAGGACTTCATGTGCGCTGGCGGTATCAGAAAGTTTGATTTCGCCGCCGAGCTCAAACCACTGCACTACCTGCTGCATGTTCAAGTCTTTGAAATAAGTGTCATAGGTTTTGGCGACTGCGGTGCGAATCAGCTCGCGTGCAACCGTATCTGCCCCGCGCATCTCGCCTTCATATTCCAGTTCAAGCTTGCCGGTGATGGAAGGCAGCGCTGCGTAGACGTCGCCAATGCGCGGAACAATGGTTTTTTCTCCGCTGCGCACGGCGCGACGCTCTGCGTTCGAGATTACATTTTCCAGCACGCTAATCGGCAGACGCTGGCTCACGCCGGAGCGCTTATCGATCTTCTTGTCCTCGCGGGCCAGGAATGCTACGCGCTCCACAACTTCACGCACATACTTGGGCACGTACAGCTCGAGCCCGTCGCGATGCAGCCACGCTTCCTGCTCAGTGATGCTGATGCCTTCTTCAAGCGTGCCGGGATAATGCGTGCGGATTTCCGAGCCGATGCGGTCTTTGAGCGGCGTTACGATCTTGCCGCGCGCCGTGTAGTCTTCTGGATTTGCGGTGAAGACCAGAGCCACGTCGAGAGGCAGTCGCAAAGGATAGCCTTTAATCTGCACGTCGCCCTCTTGCATGATGTTGAACATGCCGACTTGAATTTTTCCGGCCAGATCCGGCAATTCGTTGATCGCAAACAGTCCGCGATTGGCCCGCGGCAGCAGGCCGTAATGCACGGTCATCTCGCTGGAGAGATCGTGCCCGCCACGCGCGGCTTTGATGGGATCAACGTCGCCAATCAGGTCAGCGATGGTCACGTCCGGCGTAGCCAGCTTTTCCACGTAGCGGTCGTCGGGCGTCAGGTACGCGATTGGAGTCTTGTCGCCTTCGCGGGCAATCAGCTCGCGGCAGCGCTTACAGATGGGTTCGTAAGGATTGTCGCGGATCTCACAGCCGGCAACGTACGGCAGCTGCGGATCGAGCAGGGTAGTCAGGGCGCGCAGGATACGGCTCTTGGCCTGTCCGCGCAGGCCGAGCAGAATAAAGTTATGCCGGGAAAGCACGGCGTTCACCAGTTGGGGAACCACTGTGTCTTCATAGCCAATGATGCCGGGAAAAATAGTTTCGCCGCTGCGCAGGCGTGCAATCAGATTTTCGCGGAGTTCATCTTTTACCTTGCGCGCGCGCAGCCGCTGCTCAGAGAAAGAACTTTTCCTGAGCTCGCCCAGAGTAGGGGGAAGATTCATGAAGGGCCTCTGAAAATAATTATACGCTGAGAGTTGCAGATCAATGCTGTGGAAGAGCGTCACGTAGCGAAAACTTTAAATCCTAGTGCACGTGCCCGTTGCCGCTGGCCCGCTGGCGCACGCGCAGGCTGTTTTCTATTTTGGGAATTGTTGCCTGGTAGTACTCCGTGAGTATCTCTATCCGTTCCGATTCGGACTTCATTTCCAGCAGGGTCTGCTTAAAGTCCAGGTCCACGGGCAAGTCCTGCGCCAGACGGAAAGACAGATAGGCCGCGTCCCGGTCAACCTCAATGGTCTGGCCCATCACGGCAAAAAGCTGCTCATGCAACTGTATGACGGTGTCCGCCGCGGTCTTGCTTACGATGGAAGGCTCATCGTCAAAAAAAGCGACTTCAGCCTGAAGGAAAGAACGCTCCTGGTTTACCTGGATGATCTCAAAGCGCTGTGCGCCTTCGGCGGAAATATCCATACGGCCGTCTTCATATTTCTTGATTACGTTGATGATCCTGGCGGAGCAGCCGATGGCTGAAAGCGCATTTTCCTTTGCCCGCACCATGCCAAACGGGCGTTTTTCTGACAAGCATTCTCCGATCATCTCTTTGTAGCGAGGCTCAAAGATATGCAGCGGCAGCGGCGCGCCGGGAAAAACAACGATCTCAAGCGGAAACAGCGGAAGCAGAGGCACGAAGTTTATTCTATAGCACAGCCAGCGGGTCAGCATTCAGCAGTCAGTACCCGAGCATTCAGCCCTGAAATGTTTTCGACTTCGCCGCGAAAACCTTTGAAACACGGTGGAAAGGAGGAAGCGGAGGAACCAGGGAAAATAAGAATTTTGGTTCTATTGCCCTCCGGTTCCTCTGTTCCTCTGCGTTTCAAAGGTTGTGTTCTTTTGGGACTACTATGCTGCTCCGGGTCTGAATGCTGAGTGCTGAACGCTTGACTTAAAGCTTCTTACAAACTAAAAAGCTGGCATGAAACTTGAAGGTAAAATGGCTGTAATCACGGGCGCTTCCATGGGGATTGGTGAGGCGATTGCAAAGTTGTTCCTGCAGGAGGGCGCCAAGGTGGTGCTGTGTTCGCGCGACCTTGCGCGGACCAAGGCAGCCGAGCAACGCATTGGCGGTGGCGCGAACACGCTTAGCGTCGCTTGTGACGTGAGCAGGCGCGATCAGGTTGACGCGCTGGTGAAAACCGCCGTGGGAAAGTTTGGGCGCATCGATATTTTTGTGAACAACGCCGGCTTTGGATTGAATGACGCCGTGGCTGACATGGACATGGCCGAGTTCAGGAGAATGTTTGATACCAACCTGTTTGGCGCGGTTGAGTGCATGCAGGCCGTGATCCCGATCATGCGGCAGCAGGGCGGTGGCGACATTGTGAATATTTCGTCGGTGTCCGGCCATATTGCCACGCCATATATGTCCGGCTACGCGGCCACCAAGCACGCGATGAATGCCATTGGCAAAGCTGGACGCATGGAACTGCTGCGGCACAACATCAACGTGCTCACGGTTAGTCCCGGCTATATTGCAACCGATTTTGTGAAGAACATGACCAAGGGCAAGCACTCAGAGCGTGTAGGATCGTCAGTGAAGTACGCGGTTACGCCCGATGTTGTAGCCGAAGCAACTCTGCAGGGCCTGCTCAAGCGCAAGAGAGAAGTGATAGTGCCGAAGTTCTACAAATGGTTTATCAAGCTGTATCAAACGTCGCCGGGCGCGGTGGAACGGATGATCCGCAAAAGGTTGAAGCCCACTTCACAGGTAATGGCGGAAGCAGCGAAGAAGTAGTTCTTTGAAATCCCGAGCGCAGCGAGGGAACCCTTTGATCTAGAGAACCCGTGGCACGCGAATTAACGCGAAAATCGCGAATTTTTACTGAACCGATCTTTTCCCATTTAGTTCTTACCGGCGGTAGCGATCTCTCGCTCTGCTCGGGATTCAGAAAACGACATTTGTCGCCAAGCCATTCACTGCAGCTATTGCGAATTCACAAGCAAGAAATCCGAGCCTGTGCGTTCTCTGCTTGAGATGGGATTACCTTTGCGTTGGTTCATCGCGTGGTTTCTGTTTGGGATGTCAGCGGGTGTTATGGCCGTCAACAAAATGACCGTTTGCTCGTGGATGAGGCGCAAGAATCCGGCGGCGACGATTTCTATCATAGGTGGATTTCTTGGCGCGGCAGGGTGTTTGATAAGTCCGGTGCCATGGTTGAACAAAGCGTGGTGGCTGCCAACTATGCTTGATGTGGCGGGAGCGCCATATCTCTTCATCTTTGCGTGGATGGGAATTGAGAAATTGCTGAAGAGGTCGGAAGTGGCCTCGAATTAACGCGAATGTACGTCTCTAGCTTCTGAACATTCGCAAATCTTCGCCTCAGCTCGCGGCAATTTCTTATTCGATAGCGATCCCTCGCTCTGCTCGGGGTTTCAGAAAAATCAGCCCAGCTCGTCCAACATCCCCGCCATCTCTGACAATGCATGTTTGTTCCCGGTGCGCTTTGCGGCTTCCACGCCGCTCTCCAGCATTTTCCTGGCTTCAGCGGTGCGGCCGTTGCGCTCCAGGGTTTGCGCGGCCATAAAGTAACCGTTCGTGTAGTCAGGGTGGAGTTCCAGCAGTTTCTTGAATTCGGCCAGCGCCTGCTCTGTCTGCCCCGCTTTGGAATATTCCATCGCAAGGCCGTAGCGGGCAAAAGCGTCACCGGGATTTTGGTCCAGGAATTGGGCAAGCATCTGAAGGCGGCTGGGCTCGGTCATTGAAGAAATCTAACATATTCCGATGAATCACTATACGATTGAACAGGCAGTTGCACCGCGCTCTGTGCACGGAGAAAATTGCTCAGGTTTTTCTTTACTCCCAGAGTGTCTCGCGCTACGATTGGCTGTTGTGGCATGTCCCTTTTTTTTCCCGACCGAAAGAATTTCCATCGACTGGCCTTTTCCTGCTCGGTTGCCATTAGGTGCCGGATTTGCAGGAACCTGCCGCGCCGGTGAAGTCGAAACCACTCCATCAGAAACCGAGCTGCGCGATTTCTGCAATATGGGCTATGCCGGGGGCTGTCCCCACTTGCCTGCCGATCGTTGTGCCGATAATGTCCGGTTTGCCGTGGCGCGCGACGAAGAATCGCGGATCATCCTGCACTATGTAAGCGAGCGCTGTCATCAACCGGTGGAATATGGCCGGCTTGAATATGATTGCCAGTCGCAGCGCTGGCTGGCACCCATGCGCGACGCTTGCCTGCAACGCCAGGCCGAATGCTTTGTAGAGGTTTATCTGGAGCGGCGGCCACGGACGGCAAAGCAATAGCTGATGCGCGGCGGTCGCCAGGGATAAGTGGCTTTCTGATTGCTGTCCATTCTATCGTCAGCCTTCTGATAGCAGCTCCTTATGCATGGCCTTGTTGACTTAGCCCTAAATCCACTGTACCGCGCTTTATGGCCCAGCCTAGATGTGAAAGTGGTTTCCGGCGTCGCGAGTCCCAGCGCAGGGTTAAAGAGAACAAATCCCCGTCATGGCACGATAGCTAAAGCCTTCATGCGAAAATGACAATATGCATTCGAATGATGGCCACGACACACCGATCCACATTGTGCCGCCGCGGGCCGTAAGTGAATCACAATCGCAGATGGCGGAAGTGGTCCTGCCGAACGATGCCAATCCGCTGGGCAACCTGCTTGGCGGAAGGCTCATGCACCTCATTGATATTGCGGGTGCATTGGCGGCGCACAGGCACTCGCACAGCCACGTGGTTACGGCATCCATCGACCACATTGATTTTCGAAGGCCGGTGCACATTGGCGACCTGCTGATTTTGAAATCGTCAGTTAACCGCGCGTTCAACACGTCCATGGAGATTGGCGTAAAGTGCTGGGTGGAAAACTATATTGCGGGGACAACGCAGCATGTGGCGTCAGCGTACCTGACGTTCGTTGCCGTGGATGCGCATGGTAAACACAAATCCGTACCCGAGGTAGCGCCGGAAACCGCCGAAGAGAAAAGACGCTACGAGGATGCGGGACGGCGCAGAGAGCTAAGGAAGTGGGAACTCGGTCGGAAGAACGCGGTGAAGAGCTAGTCCGCGACAGGCATTCGCGCCTTAAAAACTGATTCAGCGCCGCTCCCGTATAATCAAGTTATACCTATGGCTCACGGACATCAGCACGGAGCCCAGCAGCAGGGACCATTCCCGCTGCCGGGAGTCAGCAACATCATCGCAGTCGGATCAGGCAAGGGCGGCGTGGGAAAGACCACCATCGCCGTGAATCTGGCCGTGGCATTGGCCAAAATGGGCTATAAGACGGGCTTGCTCGATGCCGACGTTTATGGCCCCAACGTGCCGCTGATGATGCATACCAGCCAGCAGCCGCGCGTGCTGAATGAGAACCTGATTGAGCCTCTGCAGAATTATGGGGTGAAGATCATCTCCGTGGGATTCCTCAATCCCGGAGATAAGCCGATCGTATGGCGCGGCCCCATGCTGCACCAGATCATCCGGCAGTTTTTGCAGCAGGTGGTGTGGGGTGAGCTGGATTATCTAGTGGTCGATCTGCCTCCGGGTACGGGCGACGTTGTGATTTCGCTCTTCCAGACCGTTCCGCTTACGGGTGCCGTGGTGGTCTCGACTCCGTCTGACGTCTCACTGCAGGACGGACGCAAGGCCATTGAGATGTTCCGTACCGCGCGGGTTGACGTGCTGGGGCTGGTGGAAAACATGAGCCACTTCCTCTGCCCGCATTGCCACCAGGAGATAGACATCTTCTCCAAGGGCGGCGTGGAGCGCACAGCGAAGGAGTTTGGCGTGCCTTTCCTGGGATCGATTGAGCTTGATCCTGAGATCCGCAAAGGCGGCGACGCAGGCCAGCCTCCGGCGTTGGCTGGGGAGAGTGATCCTCATGCCAAGAGTCTCTACGATTTTGCCAAGCGAGTGCTGATGCGTCTGGCAGAGGTCAAGAGCAGCAGCGCGCCGGGAGATGTGATTCAGGTGCAGTAGGGACGGCTCTTGGCTATTAGCTCTTAGCTTTTGGCTTGTCTCGTGGTCAGAATGGTTGGTGAATACCAATACACTGAAGATGCCGGCTCAGTTTTTGACCAGAATCCGTCTACGAAATCGTGGCTCTTTCTGCAAACCGTTGACTGGTAAAGCTCAAGCCAAGAGCTAAGAGCCAAGTACCATAAGCCGCTTCTTAGCACTCCCCCTGCCCAAGTGCTATCTTGACAACACCTCACTAACATCCTTAAAATCTAACTAGCAGGAGTTTGCAATTTTTCAGTTAAGCTATTGTAAATAAAACTCTTAGCAAGTCTGCAACATGCCAAACCCAGGACAAATCGGCCCTCGTGAGCGGGAGATCCTTACCGCCATCGTGGAAACGTATATCTCGACGGGCGAGCCGGTGGGGTCGCGCACGCTTTCACGCCACAATAAGGATGGTCTCAGTCCGGCAACGATTCGCAACGTGATGGCTGACCTGGCAGACAGTGGCTTTCTGGAGCAGCCGCACACTTCGGCCGGGCGCGTGCCGACATCGCAGGCTTACAGGTATTACGTAGACCAGATTTCGGGCAAAGCGACGATCTCCGCAGCCGACCAGACGCTGATTTCAGACACGTTGCAAGGCACAGTCGATGTGCAGGAGTTCCTGGAACGGACATCGCACGTCCTGTCGTTGGTATCGAGCGGAGTTGGAGTGGCAATCGGGAACGCTGGGCCAAAGAACGCGCTGGAGCATGTCTATTTCTCGCGTCAGGGCAACAATCGCGTGCTGGCTGTTGTCGTCACCAAGTCCGGCGTGGTGCATGACCGCATGATGCGGCTGGAGCGTGATCTGGACCAGAGCGACCTGAACACAGCGGCCAATTACATCAATGAGAATTTTCGGGGCTGGATCATCAGCAACGTAAAAACGGAGCTACGCCGCCGGATTGACCACGAACGCTCTGAGTATGACCGGCTGATGAAGAGCCTGGACGAGCTGGATAAAAGCGGAGCGCTGGCAGCCGAAGAGCCAGCCAAGAACATTTTTGTGGAAGGCGTGGCGAACCTTGTGGGCAATGACCAGGACCGCCTGCGCTTGCGTGATCTGGTGAAAACGCTGGAAGAGAAAGAACGCGTGGCTGATCTGCTTTCCGCTTATCTGGATACGCGCCAGGAGGCCGTGCGGGTGGTAATCGGTTTGGAAGAAGCGGTGCCGGAGATGCGCAACTTTGTGCTGATCGGCGCGCCTGCCCGAGTGGGAGAAGAGATGCGTGGATCACTGGCGGTCATTGGCCCGACCCGCATGGATTATCAACACACCATCACGGCGGTCTCATACATCGCGCAGCTTTTTGACAAGCTGCTGAATGAGAACACGTGAAAATACCAATCAAAAGACCAGGTGCAGTAATGAGCAAGGGCAACGGACAGGCTGACGTCAGCCTGGAAGATCAGTTGAAAGAAGAACAAGTGAAAGACACGCAATTGCAAGACGAACAAAGCCAGACTCTGGAAAAAGAACTTCCCGCGGCTGATCCTGCAGACGGGTTCGAGGAAAAGAGCGTTTCCAGCGGCGATCCCCAGAGTTCTACTGCGACCGCTGGCGGCGAGTTGGAGAAGCTGCGCGCCGAGCGCAATGATCTGTTTGAGAGGCTGGCGCGATTGCAGGCGGAGTTTGATAACTATCGCAAGCGCGCGGCTAAAGAAAATTCAGAATACCGCGATTACGCGGTGTCGGATGCGGCCCGCTCTTTGCTGCCGGTGGTCGATAGCTTTACGCTGGCGCTCAAGAACGCTGCCGCCAAGCCGGAAGACCTGCGCAAAGGCGTAGAACTGATCTTTAAGCAGCTTCAGGACGTGCTGCAAAAATTGAATATCGAGCGCGTTCCGGCGCAGGGCGAGCCGTTTGATCCGCGCGTGCATGAAGCGATTGAGATGGTCGAAACCAATGACGCGCCAGACCATCATGTGCTGGAAGAATTGCAGCCGGGATATCGGATCAAAGGACGGCTGTTGCGGCCTGCGATGGTGAGAGTGGCGAAGAAGGTCGGGTGATGTTTTCCGAAGTTCCGAACCCGCGTGTTTGTGGGTGAGGGGGTGAGGGATCACTAGGGCCATGACGAACTCGAGGTAGGGGAGCAGTTCTCTGTGAACTTTGAATGCTTGTAAAGGAATAGGGGCCCTCACCCGAAAAACAACACGGGTTCGGGATTTCAAGAAAATGGCCGAGCTGCCCGACTACTACATGGATCTGGGAGTTGATCCCAAGGCGAGCGCCCAGGAGATCGAAAAAGTTTACGCAAAACGCGTAGCCGCATTGCGCGTTTCAACCGTTGAGGATGCGCCGGAAGAGCTGGCGGAAGTGGAAGCAGCTTACGCTATCTTGCGTGATCCGCAGAAGCGTTCCAGTTACGATGCGCGGCTTAAAGCAGAGGACGACGCAGAGGACAAGAAGGAAGCGGAGATGAATGCTTATCTGCAGAGCCACCACCGCCGCAGTAATCGGAACAGGCGCACGGGTAGCTGGATTGATGCGATCTTCGACCTTCTGAAGCTCTTCAAATAAATCATTCATCGAATCGACGATAGAGGTATTTTTTGGCGACGCAAGCAAAACGCGATTATTACGAAATATTGAGCGTGAGCCGCACGGCCACTGAGCAGGAGATCAAAAGCTCATACCGCAAGCTGGCCATGCAGTGGCATCCGGACCGTAATCCGGGGAACGCCGAGGCGGAAGAGAAGTTCAAGGAGTGCACTGAAGCCTACAGCGTGCTCATGGACGCGGACAAGCGCGCCCGCTATGACCAGTATGGCCATGCAGCGGTGAACGGCGGGGGCTTTGGCGGGTTTGACGGTTCCAACTTCGCCGACGTCAGCGATATTTTCGGCGACATATTCAGCGATTTCTTTGGCGTGAATGTGGGCGGCGGCCGCGGAGGTCGAACCCGTGTGCAGCGCGGCGGAGACGCGCGCGCGGACATCACGCTTACCTTTGAGGAAGCTGCTTTTGGCAAGAAGACCCAGGCCAAGGTGCGCCGCTATGAAGCCTGTGAGCAATGCAAAGGCACCGGCTCAGCGGGTTCGAAGGGGCCAACCACATGCCAAACATGCGCCGGCCGCGGCCAGGTACGCTATCAGCAGGCCATGTTCAGCATTGCCCGGCCATGCCCAACCTGCCATGGACATGGGCGCGTCATTTCCGATCCATGCGTCAAATGCAAGGGTGAAAGCCGCGTGATGAAAGAGCACATGATCGACGTGAGCGTGCCGGCAGGCGTGGAAGATGGTACCCGCATTCGCTACCAGGAACAGGGAGACGTTGGGCCCAACGGCGGACCGGCGGGCGATCTTTATGTGGTGCTTGAGGTAAAACCGCATCCGTTTTTTGAGCGCGAAGGGAAGGACCTGCATTGTTCCATACCAATTTCATTCAGCCAGGCGGCCATGGGAGCAGAAATTGTCATCCCAACTCTGGATGGCGGCGAGCATAAACTGAAGATCCAGGAAGGAACGCAATCAGGGACGACGTTCCGCGTTCGGGGCAAAGGCGTTCCGGCGCTGCAAAGCTCGGGCAAAGGCGATATGTACGTTAGAGTACGGGTGGAAACGCCGCGCAAGCTGACCAAGCGCCAGCGCGAGTTGATGGCCGAACTGGGCGAAACTTTCAATGTCGACAACAAGCCGGAGCTGCGCAGCCTGTTTGAAAAGGTGAAAGACATCTTTGGGTAAATACTACATCTGGTTCGTGGTAGTAGTGGCAGGCCTGGCCGGCTTGATCCGCTTGTTGTTGCCGCGCCGCTTTGCCGAGCTGCAACTGGAACGCTTCAAGGCCGTGAATGCCATTTCCAAAGCCAAGATGCGCAGCTTGCTCTTTCTTGCCGTTGGCGTAGTCTTTGGCGGAATCTATTTCCTGCCCTGGGGACATCAGAGCTGGATCGTCATCGGCACAGTCTTCTCCGTGCTCAGCGCCGCTGAAGCTTATTTCCAGGCGCAGTTTCCCACGTTGGAAGCTCTGGTCTTCCAGAGCCGTCTGCTGGGGATTCTATATCTGGGGCTGGCCGCTGGCTCGTACGTGATGCTCAAAAAAGTATGACCCGCAGGCGCTGGATTGCCGATCGCGTGGAAGGCGACCGCGCTTTTCTCCTGGGACCCAACGCCAATCATCTCTTTCGCGTCCTCCGGGTAAAAGTTGGTCAGGAATTTGATGTTGCGGCCGATGGTGTGCTGCGTTCCGCCAAAGTGGTCTTTGCTTCGCATGATCAGGTTGAGTTTGAGTTGGGCGCAGAAGTTGAAAGCGCCGCTTTACCGCAAGTCACGGTCTACCTTTCCATTTTCAAATTCGATCGCATGGAGTGGGCGCTGGAAAAGCTAACCGAACTGGGAGTAAGCCATATTGTTCCGATGATCGCTCAGCGGACAGAAGATCATCTGGCCAGGGCGGCAGCCAAGCGCGTGGAACGCTGGCGCAAGATTGCCCGCGAGGCGTCCCAGCAGGCGCGCAGGATTACGCCGCCGGAGATTGCTGAGCCGCTGGCGTTGAAGAAAGCGATTGCTCAAGAGCAGGGAAGCCGCATTGTGCTTTCAGAAATGGAAGAGCATGTTTCGCTCAAAAATGTTCTTGCCGGTTGCAGGCCTCCGCTGGCAATGGCGTTTGGGCCGGAGGGCGGCTGGTCGGAGACGGAATTAGATCTTTTTAATGCTTCAGGATGGAAACCAGCTTCACTGGGCCACACAATTCTTCGCGCCGAGACCGCCGCAATCGCTGCGGTAGCGGTAGCGATGGCGGATCTGGAACCAGCTTAGTTATTTCGTTTTGGTCAAATCCAGAGCCTGCCTTCAGATGATCCGTAATAGAAACCTACTTTTCCTCAACTAATTTCATTTAGCCATTGCTTGCTTCGCCTTCGATTCGCATAATAAGGATACAAGTGGCAGCGGTGACGAGCTTTACCCCAAATTCGAAGCAGAGACAGGCAATTGAGCATGTGGTTGGCCCCATGCTGGTGTTGGCCGGCGCAGGCACTGGGAAGACCACGGTGCTGGTGGAGCGCATTGCCTGGTTGATTGAGCAGGGACATGCCAAGCCGGAAGAGATTCTGGCTATCACTTTCACTGACAATGCGGCCGATGAGCTGAAAGCGCGCGTGGAGAAGCGCCTGCGCCGCAAGACCGCAATCTTTGCCGGGACGTTCCATGCTTATTGCCTTGGCGTACTGAAGCGGGCAGGGCAGGATTTCAACTTATTGCTGCCTGAAGACGTTTACGTGTTCCTGCGGCAGCGCATCGATCAACTGGGGCTGAAGCGTTTCATCAAGCCGGCCGACCTGGGCCAGTTTCTTGAAGACCTGAAAAATTTCTTTGATCGCTGCCATGAAGAGCTGGTGGGGCCGGAACAGTTCCAGCAATACGTCGATAGCTTGCTTCCTGGAGGCGATCTTCCGCGCAACTGCCGCTCGAAAGAAGTGGAAGAAATGGGCGCGCAGGAAATCATCGAGCGCTGGCAGGAGATTGCCCGTGTTTATACAAATTCTATGCGCCTGCTGGAGCGCGACAACCTTGGCACCTTCGGCATGATGATCCGCAACGCCGTGCGGCTGCTGGAATCCAACCCGGCATTGCTGGAGCGCGAGCGGCGCAAGGCGCGGTTCATCCTGATTGACGAATTTCAGGACTGCAACTCCAGCAACATCATCCTGGCGCAGCTTCTGGCCGGCGACGAGCAGAACATTTTTGCTGTTGGCGATCCGGACCAGGCTATCTATCGCTTTCGCGGCGCGTCCAGCGCGGCGTTTGAAGAATTTCAGAAACGCTTTCCACTGACTGAGGGCGTGGTGTTAGACGAGAATCAGCGCTCCCGCGGAAATATTTTGCGCGTGGCATTTTCGGCCATCAATGAGAACCCGCCGGTGCAATCTCTGGGTGACCGCGTGAAGTTTCAGCGCGCACAGCTTGAATCGGGGCGCGACCGCCGTGACCAGCAGGAAGGGCGCTTCGCATTTGATGAGCCGGTGGAAATCGTTCTAACCGATTGCCATGAGGGCGAGGCCGCGCTGATTGGTGAAGAGATTGACCAACTGCGACGGAACCGAAGGCCGGGAGATTGCTCCATGGCAGTTTTGTATCGCCAGCATATGCAGCGGGAAGACCTGATGGCGGAGCTGGCGGCGCGTGACATTCCGTTTATCGTGATCGGGCTCAATGTGCTGGAAACGGCCATGGCGCGGGACGTGCTCGCGTTGGCTGGGGCCGTGGGCAA
>Ga0070734_10003993_pt1 | contig 14590 bp, 12 predicted proteins | sample Coa_R1_8_FD_66444 | JGI IMG/M metagenome (GOLD analysis project Ga0070734, IMG submission 66444) | Surface soil microbial communities from Centralia Pennsylvania, which are recovering from an underground coalmine fire - Coalmine... | ecosystem: Environmental > Terrestrial > Soil > Unclassified ...
GATTTTAGCGATCCGCTCTATCTCAAATACTGGGGCGCGCTGGTAAAAGAAGCCGGCCGCCGCTATGACGGGAATCCGAATCTCGACACCGTGGATATTTCCTCCGTCGGATATTGGGGCGAAGGCTGGAGCGATTTCATGCCCGCTTGGCAGGTAGAAAAGAAACTGATCGACATCTGGATCGCCGCCTTTCCAACCACCCATCTACTGATGAATTTCGATGAGCCCGAAGCTCTGCATTACGGCACGCAGCACGGCGCCGGCTGGCGCTTCGATTGTGTGGGCGACATGCGTGCAAATTGGGCGCACATGCTGGATTTTTATCCCATGCAGATCGTGCGTGCAGGAATCGAAGATGTTTGGAAGCAGGAACCCGTGTCGATGGAAACCTGCGGCGTGCCCGAATCCTGGAAGCGCTCGGGCTGGGACGTCCATTACATTCTGCGCGAAGCTCTGCGTTGGCACGTCACTTCGCTCAATGTCAAATCGAGCGCGATCCCCGCGGATTGGAAATCCGCTTTTGACGAATTCCAAAAGCGCATGGGCTATCGCCTGGAACTCCGCCGCTTCGAATATCCAACCACCGTTCGGTCATCCAGCGAGATGGCGATTAAAATGTGGTGGGTAAATTCCGGCGTCGCGCCTGTCTATCGTCCTTACACTGTGGCTGTGTCAATTGCCGATCAAGTGATGGAGGTTCCCGCCGACCTCCGGAAATGGCTTCCAGGCGACGCGCTGGTGGAAGAAACGATTCCGTTACCGGCGATCGCGCCCGGCGAACATCGCATCCGCGTAGCATTACTCGATCCTCGCACTCGCCAGCCCGCCATCCAGCTAGGAATCGCCGGACGCGCCAACGACGGCTGGTACGACCTGGGTTCGATCACCGTAAACTAAGCAACGATCACTTCGACGCCTTTGCTCCGGAACGCTTCAAGCGTCTCCGGACGCACGCGGTCGTCCGTAATAATGCGCCGGACGCTGTCGATCGCGCCAATCACCGACAAGCTGCGCCGCCCGAATTTGCTCGCGTCGGCCACCACCGTCACTTCGTGCGAATTGCGCATCATATGCGTATTGAGCATGGCTTCCAGCAGATCGGGAGTCGAGTAACCAATTTCCGGATCCAATCCGTCCACTCCCAGGAAAAAATGATCCGCGTGCAATTCCGATAAGAACCGCTCCGCCTGAGGGCCCACGAAGGATCCGGACACGTGACGCATGACGCCGCCGATCATGATCACCGAAATGTCCGGCGCGTCAATAAACTCGTCGGCGATATTCAACGCGTGCGTGATCACGGTCAGCGATTCCAGATTAGTTTGCTTGAGTGCGCGCGCGATTTCTACCGTTGTTGTGCCCGAATCCAATATCACAGTCTGATGCGGACTCACCAGCTTCGCCGCCGCTCTTCCGATACGCGTTTTCTCTGCGTGATAAATGGTCTTCTTGATATTGAGCGGAAAATCCTGATGCGGCTCCTGCGGCAGCATCGCGCCCCCGTACGATCGCACCAGGATGCCTTTCTCCGCCAACTGTTCCAGGTCCCCGCGCAGGGTCACGGCCGAAACGCCGAACCGGCGGACCAAATCGCCCACCGAAACACGGCCGTCGTTCTTCAACAGTTTTACGATCTCGCGGCGTCGTTCTCCCGCCAGCAGATGAGGGCGTTTACCGGACATTCAGTCTCTCAGTGTAAGTCAGCAGCGGCAGCGGTGGAATCTCGCCCGTCAGCGGCGCAAGCCAGGCCCGGAAGGCCGGCATGTCGCTCGAGGGTTGCGCTGGAAGCCATTCTGGGGGAAACAGCCGCTCGTGCCCGGCCACTTTCGCCAGAGGGACGAGGCCCGTGGTGCAAACATAATCGGGGCCCGGCTGGCGTTCCAACGCAATCATCTTTCCCGTCACGCCGTCCAACGCTGCGCGAACCGCTGCACACCCACACTCGCGCGCTTCCGCCCGATCCACGGTCGCTGCGAGCGCGGAGCTCGATCGGCCTAGCAGTCCTGGCTTCTCACTGCGCGCGCTGATCTTCAAGGTCTTTGACAAACGCTGCGCGAGAACATGCGCGAGATTCAGCGCAAGCGGCGCGCGGCTGGATGCCCGCGTATCGGCTCCGAACGGTTCTCCATTTTCATCGAGCTGTCCTTCGCACACAGCAATCACGGCACGGCCAAAGCGGCCATGGCATTCTTCCACGTCGGCCGCTAACTGCTCGAACGGCAGACGCCGCTCCGGCATGTAAATGAGATGCGGCGCGTCATCCGGATGACAGCGCGCTTGAATGGTCGCAGCGGCCAGCCATCCCGCATTGCGTCCCAGGATTTCCACCACCGTAATTCCAGGCAAAGCACGATTGTCCGCGCCGATATCGCGCACCGCATATCCGAAGAATCGCGCCGCCGATGCATAGCCTGGACTGTGATCGGTTCCCGCCAGATCGTTATCGATCGTCTTCGGCACTCCGATTACGCAAGCTTCAAAGGAGGACGCGCGAATGGCTTCCGAGAGCCGCAGCGCGAGCTCCATGGTGCCGTTCCCGCCATTCAGAAACACGTAACGAATGTCCTTCCGGCGCAGCACCGCCAGCATCGTTTCGAAATCCGGCTCCGTAATTTTGGCGCGCGATGATCCAAGCACGGATCCGGGCGACGTAGCGGCTCGATCCCAAAAGGATTCACTCTCGGCAAGAAGATCGGCGAACTCTTCTTTGAGAATGCCGCCGGCACCGCCGAGCGCGCCCAAGAGTTTTCCGATTCGAGCGGCACGGCACTCCCCCACGATTCCAGCCAAGCTCGAATTCAAAACCGTGGTCGGTCCGCCGCCGTGTAAGACCAACGCATTTCCTCGAACATTCATCGGCGAGCTCGTTCTGCGATTATACCCTACCATTCCTTTCGATCTCTTGCTAAAATCGTCTTTTGATTTCGTTTTTCCGGAGGATGAATTGCCCGAAGTGAACGCCACCCGTGTCGGCGGCATCGGCGAAGTGTTTCTCGAAGCCGCTGATTTGGTGAGACAAAGTCAGGAGCAGCAGGAACGAGACGGGTATTTTCACACCCTTCAGGAGATTTTACAACAGCCTGCCACCTGGCTCGATAGCGCGGAACGGATGCTCGCGAAAACGGATGAATTATCCGGTCGTTTAAAGGGCATCCTGTCGCTGGCCCTCACCGGATCGGGAAGTTCCGAGTACGCCGGAGCGTGCGTGCGGCTGGCTCTGCAAGACGCGCTCGGCGTCGCGACTGCAACCATAGGTGGTGGCGCGCTGCTCACGCACGGAGCACGAGTGATTCCTCCGGAGCGCCCGGGCCTCATGATCTCGCTGGCACGGTCGGGCGACAGTCCGGAAAGCGTCGCCGCTGTTTCCCGGATGCTCGATGCAGAACCGCAGCTTCGTCATCTGGTGATCACCTGCAATCGCGAGGGTAGGCTCGCCACCACTTACAAGAACGACGCGCGAGTGCAGGTCATTGCGCTCGATGAGCGTACCAACGATCGCAGCCTGGTGATGACTAGCAGTTTTACCAACATGGTGATCGCCGCTCGAGCGTTGGCGGTCTTGAAGACCCCGGAAAAATATCGCGCGCTATGCCGCGACCTGAGCCAACGCGCAAAGAATCTGCTGGAAACTCGGATTCCACTTCTAGCCCGATTGGCCAACGAAGATTTTGGCCGCGCGTTGTATCTCGGAAGTGGATCGCGGCATGGCGCCGCGCGCGAAGCTTCGCTCAAGATGCTCGAGATGACGGCCGGCCGCGTGATCGCGTGGAGCGAAACCTATCTTGGACTGCGCCATGGTCCGATGAGCCTGGTGCATCCGGATACGATCGTGGTGTGTTTTCTCTCTTCCGATCCCCAGATTCGCGGCTACGAGTCCGATTTGATTCGCGAGCTCAACCGCAAACAACTCGGATCGGCCAAACTGATCTTCGGTGAAAATGTCCCGCGCGATTTGGCCGGTCCCTCGGACGTCGTGCTCGAATGCGCCGGCTCGACGCCGCTCACCGACGAAGATTGGCCGGTGCTCGACGTCGTCGTCGGACAAATCCTCGCGTTTTTCCGTTGCCGCAAAGAAGGATTGCAGCCCGATTCACCCTCCAGCGACGGCGTGATCCAGCGCGTGGTTCAGGATTTCGCTCTGCACGGGACGGAGAACGCGAGTTGAAGATTCTGATCGCCGGCGAGCTCAATCTCGATCTCATTCTTCAAAATTATCGGAGCTTTCCCGCTCTCGGCCGCGAAGTCCTGGTGGAAGACGTCACTCTCACCATGGGCAGCGCCTCCGCGATTTGCGCCTGCGGTCTGGCGCGCCTCGGCAATGACGTAACGTTCACCAGCACCGTGGGCGCCGATTCCTGGGGAGAACATGCCAGGAACATTCTGGCCGGGTTCGGCATCGACATTTCGCGAGTCGTCACGAATTCAAAGCTCAAAACCGGGATTACTGTCTCGATTTCCTCGCCTACCGATCGGGCGCTAGTTACTTATTCCGGCGCGAGCACCGCGCTCACAGCCGGCGATTTCACGCGCCAAAGCTTCCGCGGATTCCGCCACTTGCACGTATCTTCTTTCTTCATCCAGGAAGGCTTGCGGCCCGGAATGAAAAAGCTTTTCGATCTGGCCACCGATTGCGGATTGACCACTTCACTCGATCCCGGTTTCGATCCGCTTGAGACTTGGGGTAGCGATCTGCGCGACGCCCTGAGCGGCGTGGATGTGTTTCTTCCGAACGAAGTGGAGCTCGAACGCGTAACCGGTTTGGGAAATCGCGAAGAGGCTCTGCGTAGTTTGGCAAACGGCCGCACACTGACGATCGCAAAGCTCGGCGTGGATGGATGCATGACTCTGCGCGACGGAAAATTCATAGCGGTCCCCGGGTTTCAAGTGAAGCCGGTCGACACCACAGGCGCGGGCGATTCTTTCAATGCAGGCTTTTTGCACGCGTGGCTGCGCGGTTCCGAATTGCGCGAGGCCATGACCTTCGCCGCGGCCTGCGGCGCGCTTTCCACGCTCGCGTCCGGAGGCACCGGCGCGCAGCCTACTGAAAAACAAGCTCGCGATTTTCTGACGGAGCGCGAAGCTCAGCCCACAGGAGAACGAAAATGAGCGGAATTCGCCGCAGGCAATTCCTGACATCCACCGGATTTGGTTTGGCGGCCACGCATTTGTCATCCAGCTCTGCGTCCGCGCAGAAGCCCGCCGCCAAACCGCTGGATATTTCCGAGTACGAACCGAAGAGCATGCTCCACGTCAAGGAAACGCGCGTGGAGCGCGCTAAATTTCCGGTGATCGATATCCACACCCATCTTTCGTTCGCGAAAGTGACCAAGGACGGTGTGGGACTATCGGAAGAGCGCAGCTACACCGGCACGCCCAAGGAAATTCTCGCGGTGATGGACCGGAAAAATCTCCGCGCCATGGTGAATCTCACCGGCGGTTACGGCAAGGGTCTGGAAGACGCGATCAGCCGCTACGACAAAGCGTATCCCGGTCGCTTTTACACATTCACCGAACCCTGGTACAGCAAGTTCAAAGAGCCGGACTATCCAAAATTCCAAGCGGATGCCATCGAGCAAGCGCACCGCGCCGGCGCCAAGGGATTGAAAATCCTGAAGACCCTTGGTTTGTATCTTCGAGAAAATATCACATCGGGAAAACTGGTCACCGTGGACGATCCGCGCTTCGATCCAATGTGGGATGCGTGCGGGCAGTTGAATATGCCGGTCGGGATTCACGTCTCCGATCCCGCGGCGTTCTTCACGCCCACCGATCGCTTCAACGAGCGCTATGAAGAGCTGAACAATCACCCCGATTGGTCATTTTACGGCAAAGACTTTCCAACCAACGCGCAGATCCTCGAAGCTCGCAATAGGATGATCGCCAAGCATCCGAAAACCCAGTTCATCGTGCTGCACGTCGGGAACTTCGCCGAGGATTTGGAAAACGTCGCGCAAACCATGGACCGATTCCCGAACATGAGCGTCGAGATTGGCGCCCGCATCGGCGAACTGGGCCGTCAACCCCGGGCGTCGCGAAAATTCTTCGAGCGCTACCAGGACCGGATTCTGTTCGGGACCGACGCCGTCCCGCATGGCGACGAATTTCCGCAGCAGGTGTTTAACGACAAGCTGTACGAGATCTATTTCCGCTTCCTCGAAACGGATGATGAATACTTCGACTATGCACCTGCGCGCGTGCCTCCGCAAGGACGCTGGCGCATCTACGGCATTCAGCTCCCGGATCAAATTCTGCGCAAGGTGTACAACCAGAACGCCGCACGATTGCTCGGAGTGCCAGCGCCCTGACTATTTCGACAGAACATTGACATCGAGCAGCGCCACCCAATACTGAACCGACTGCAGCGCGAATCCAACTAAAATCAACCCAATCCCGAACACGCCCATGCGCTTCTCCGGGATGTGATCCGCCGCCCATTCGATAAACGGTGTGCAAGACCCAATGACCGCCGTGACCACGCCCAGCGCCAATCCCGTGGTCAACCCGACCGCGATTGCGTGCTGCGATTGTTGCGCGATCAAACTCGCGACGTACCCCGTAACCGCGTAACCCGCGGTGCGATTGAGCGCCGCCAATAGTTGAAACCGCGTGATGCGCGGACGCGTAGCTGGCCGATAATCCACGGTCGGCCGGATTCCGAGCCGGTACGCAATCGCTTGCCCAGCCGCACTCAGCGCGCCGAACGTGAGGCCGAAGGCTGGTCCAAACAAATACCACGCACCCAGCGCGAAACCAGCGCCGCGGATCGCACTCATCGACGTGTCCATCCAGAAACCCGCGCGCGTGATGCCGCGCGATGCGCACGAGTACTCCCACGCCAGCGTGATCCCGTGCGCCACTCCGCTGATGATTCCAAACACCGGCCCGAGAAAAAGGCCATACCCGATTCCGAATAATGCCCCGTAGGTCACCGCGCGCGTCAAAGTGCGCAACGGCCCGTGTTCGCCGCCCAGCAGATCGTACGCCAGATACAGCGCGCCAAGCACGTCGAGAGAGCTTCCAACAATGCTGATCAGCGCGAGCGTGTGCTTATCGATTGTCATCGAATTTTGGCCGACTGGCCGTTCTTGAGTATCAGAAATGAATCCCCGGGCGCGCAATCGCGAAGTTCTTTCTTCGGCGTGTCGATACCTTCGTCGGCCAGTTGAAAAGTCCCGTGATGGATGGCGATGCTCGTCTTCGCTCCCAAAATTTGGTGCGCCTTGGCTGCTTCATCCGGACCCATATGCACTGGCGACATGAACCAGCGCGGCAAATAGGCTCCGATCGGCAAGAATGCCACATCTGGCGCTCCGAACTTTTTCCGGATCTGCGCAAAATGCGGACCGAATGCGGTGTCCCCAGCGAAGTAGGTCAGCCGGCCCTGAGATTCGATCACGTATCCGCACCAGAGCGTTCGATTGCGATCGAAAATCCCGCGCGCTGAAAAATGAATAGCTGGAACCGCGTGAATCGTGACTGTTCCTAGAACGCAGGATTCGCCCCAGTCCAGCTCATGCACCGGCCCGATCTTACGCGAACGTAGAAGCTCTCCCACGCCCAGCGGAGCCACGAAGGTCGGCCCCCCGCACGCGAGGCCAAGCAGCGTCGGTAGATCCAGATGGTCGTAATGATTGTGGCTGAGCAGCACCAGATCGATCGGCGGCAGATTCTCCCAAGCGATTCCGGGGATTCTCCGCCGGCGCGGACCTGCCCAAGAGAACGGGCTGGTCCGCTCAGACCAAATCGGGTCCGTCAAAATATTGCAGCCCTTTTGCTGAAGCAGCACCGTCGAGTGGTTCACCATCGTGACCCGCAATTCCGGGCCTACCACCGAGCGCGGCGGCACGGTCTGCTCGACATCGGAAACGAATCGGGGTGACCGTTCCGGCCGGGTGGACAGCTTCCAGCGAAGCAATGCGCCGAATCCAAGCGCTTGCCGCGCGCCCGGATTGTAGAACCGCCTCCCGTCGAAGTGCTTCGGGAACTCCTCACCGCTCCACTCGCCGGGCATGAATCACCAGTTATAGCAACATCGTTGTGGTAATTACGACTTACACAATCGGGGGATGCGTCCCTTGCAGCGAAGCGCCATATTGGTAACGGCGTTCCTCGCGCAGTTGAAATATGTCGGGCGCGTCTTTGGACTCATGGAGAATTTCCGCTGAGGCGAGTGCCTTCTTATGACTGGGTTACCATGGAAATTACCGTGGGCCGGCATCGGTTTTCTAATTCAACCGGCGCCGTTACCAGGCGCGGTGCACTCATCACTACCGCAGGCGTATTGCTGGAAAGTTGCCGCGCTAAAAGGTCCGGACCCGAACCCTCCATCCGATTCACTCGCATCCCGCAGGCCGACGAAGGTGGACGGGAAAAACACGACATCATCGAAGGCCGCGTGACCGGCTCACTGCCAGGTCAGCAAGTGGTGCTTTACGCCAAAAGCGGCGTCTGGTGGGTCCAGCCGTTGGTGGATCATCCTTTCACCAAGCTGAAGGCGTCGAAGTTCAGCAACGCCACGCATCTTGGAACCGAATACGCGGCATTGCTGGTGGAACCGGGCTTCCGCCCAGCCGATTCCGTGCAAGAGCTGCCGCGTCCCGGCGACGGAGTCGTTGCCGTCGTAACAACGCCTGGTCAAAAAACAGCGCCATCTCGTTCGATTAACTTTGCCGGATATGAGTGGAGAGTCCGCGACGCGCCGAGCAATCGGGGTGGGGACAACTTCTACGATTCTGGAAACGCTTGGACCGACGCAAACGGAGCCTTGCATCTCCGCATCGCGCGCATCAATGACAAATGGACTTGCGCGGAAGTGAGTTTAATGCGCAGCTTAGGCTACGGAACCTATACCTGCGAAGTACGCGACACATCGCATCTGGAACTGCCGGTCGTTTTCAGCATGTTCACCTATGACTATGCCGGCGCGGACGAAAACTATCATGAAGCGGCCGTAGAGATCTCGCGCTGGGGCGATCCGGCCAGCAAGAATTCGCAGTACGTGATCCAGCCGTACTACGTGCCAAGCAACGTGACGCGGTTTGAGTCGCCTCCGGGGCCTTTAATCCACACCATTCACTGGGAGCCCGGCCGGATGACGTTCCGGACCACGCGCGCGTCCAAGACCGCACAGCAGGTGGTGGCCGAGCGGGTCTTCACCTCCGGCGTTCCTTCTCACGGCGTCGAATCGATTCGCTTGAACTTGTATATTTTCCGCAGTGTACCTGGCGCTCTGCAGCACGAAGCCGAGGTGGTGATTGATCGATTTCAATTCCTTCCTTAACCGGCTCGCCACAGCGCTCGCGCTGGGATGTCTGGTTCCGGCCGCGCTTGCCCTGGATCCGAATCGGGACATCTCGCAATACATCCATGATCGATGGGGCGCGGAACAGGGGTTTCCGGGTGGCGTGGTTTACGCGATCGCGCAAACCGCCGACGGCTACCTATGGATTGGCGCTGAAAACGGACTGGTGCGTTTCGATGGCCTGAGCTTCCGCCTCTATAATCACGCCAACACTCCGGAGCTTCCCGCCGGCCCTGTCCTAGGGCTGACCGCGGATCGCGAAGGCAATCTTTGGATCAAAGTGGAGAGCCAGGGCTTGCTGCGTTATCGCAGCGGAGCTTTCCAAGCGGAGCTCCAAAATTCCTCGGGGCCTCCCACGGTTGTTACCGCCATGGCGTTAACTAAGAGCGGCGAATTGCTTGTTTCGCGCTCCAACGGCCTGCTTCGATCGATGGGCGGAAAGCTGGTGGGTCTCGCATCGCCGCTGGAGTGGAAAAACCTGCTGGTCATCTCGATGGCCGAGACCGGCGATGGAAAGCTCTGGATGGGAACCCGAGACGCCGGATTGTTTTACTTAAGCAATGGCCGCGTCTCGCGCGTCACCTCGGGATTGCCGGATCAAAAAGTCAACAGCCTTCTTGCGGCAGGCGATCGCGATTTATGGGTGGGCACCGACGCCGGGCTAGTGCGCTGGAATGGCGCGGAACTCACGCGCGAGGGCACGCCGCGCTCGCTCGAACATGCGCAAATCATGACGCTGGCGAAGGATCGCGACTCCAATATTTGGGTGGCCAGCGCCCAGGGAATATCGCGCATCACGCCGGCAGGAGTTGCCAGCGCCGCTCGGAATGGCCCGCCGCCGGGCGGAGAAGTGGTCGCGCTGTTGGAGGATCACGAAGGCAGCTTGTGGATCGGGAATTCTCGCGGAATCGAACGCTTCCGCGACACGTTGTTTTTGAGCTACGATCCGGCCGGTCTTTCGCGATCCGAGAATTACGGCCCGCTCTACGCGGACGCGACCGGTCACACCTGGTTTGCGCCTTCCAGAGGCGGCCTCTTTCGATTGCAGGGAGAAAAGGCGGAAAAAATCGCCGCGGACGGTCTTGCTTCCGACGTGGTCTACGCAATTTCCGGAGCGAATGACGACTTGTGGGTGGCAAGGCAGCAGGGTGGGCTCACACACCTGCACTTGGAAGGCGCCACGATCGCCGCCCATACGTACGCGGCACGCGACGGGCTTCCGCGCGACACGGTTTACACCGTTCATCGGAATCGGGATGGAGCGGTGTGGGCGGGCACTCTCCATGCAGGCGCCACCCGATTTCAGAACGGGAAGTTCACCACGTACACGACGGCGAACGGTTTAGCTTCGAACACTGTTTCCGCGATTGAAGAAGGCTCCGATGGCGCCATGTGGTTTGCCACGCCCAACGGGGTAAGCGAATTCAACCAGGACCGTTGGAAGGTTTACACCGGCCGGGAGGGCCTGCCTCCGGGCGGCGTCAATTGCCTTCTGGCGGATTCGACGGGCGTGTTGTGGATTGGGACCGCGAGCGGCATCGCGTTTCTCAACAACGGCCGTATTCAAGCTCCGGCGAACGTTCCCGGATCTCTGAGAGAGCCGGTGTTCGGCATCGCGGAAGACTCCAGCCGGCGTCTGTGGATCACGACGTCGAATCGTGTCTTGCGTGTAAATCGCGACAGCCTCATTCTGGGTGCGGCGCGTGACGCGGATATCCGCGAGTTCGGAATCGATGATGGTCTGCGCGGCGGAGGCGGGGTGAACCGATCCCGGTCCGTGGTGCGCGATCCGCTGGGCCGCATTTGGCTCTCGCTGCAAGGGGGAATTTTCGTCGTGGATCCCACGCGTTCCACCGGGAGCTCAGCGCCCGCGCCGATTTATTTGCAAAGCGCCTCAGCCGACGGAACTATGCTCGATTTGCGCGGCCCACTAAAAATCCCAGCCGAACGCCGCCGGATCACGTTCAGCTTCATTGGCCTGAGTCTTTCCACGCCGGACCGCATCCGATACCGGTACATGCTGGAGGGATTCGATCGCGATTGGAGTGAACCGAGCGCCGCGCGCGAAGCGGTTTACACCAACCTGGGCCACGGCCCTTACCGATTTCGTGTGATCGCTCGAAATCCGGAGGGCTTGTGGAATTCCGAGGGCGCTTCCTTAGCGTTCGAAATCGAACCGGCCTTTTGGCAGGCCGCTTGGTTTCAGTTTTCCGTCTTGATCGGCGCGGCCGCGGCCGCCTTGGCTCTCTATCAGTATCGGATGCGGATGATCACTCGCCAATTGAGCCTGCGGTTTGAAGAGCGACTGGTGGAGCGGACAAGGATCGCCCAAGAACTGCACGATACGCTGCTTCAGGGATTCTTGAGCGCTTCCATGCAGCTGCATGTCGCCATCGACCGCTTGCCGCCGGACTCGCCGGAGAGAACGGCTTTGACGAAAATCGTGGAACTGATGGGGCAGGTGATCGAGGAAGGACGCAACGCATTGCGAGGTTTGCGGCTTTCCGGAGGTTTTGATCTGGAACAGGCGTTCTCGCTGGTGCCGCAGGATCTTTCGACCGAGGAAGACGTGGATTTTCGTGTCATTGTGGAGGGGCACCCGCGGCCTTTGCATCCACTGGTGCGTGACGAAGTTTACCGCATTGGACGCGAAGCGTTGGTCAATGCGTTTTCCCATTCCAAAGCCAAGAAAATCGAAGCTGAGCTCGAATACGGTTCGAGTGAACTCCGCGTTCTCATTCGCGACAACGGCCGGGGAATCGATCCGGAAGTATTGAAGCGCGGCCGGGAAGGGCACTGGGGACTGCCGGGCATGCGAGAGCGCGCGGAACGGATCGGCGCTCGTCTGAGCTTGTGGAGCCGCGCCGCCGCGGGAACCGAAGTGGAGTTGTCCATCCCGAGTGAGCTTGCATTTCAATCCACGCCTCGTAATGGGCGTTTTCGATTTTTCACCGACCTCTACTCAAGAAGAACAGGAGGCAAGAACGACTGATGAACGGTCAAGCCAACATTCGGATTTTGTGTGTAGACGACCATCCTCTGCTCCGGCAGGGAATTTCCGCCATTATCAATAGCCAACCGGATATGACGCTGATCGCGGAAGCATCCAACGGGCACGAGGCCACTCAAAAATTCCGCGAGCTGAAACCGGATGTCGCTCTGATGGACCTGCGGCTTCCCGACATGAGCGGCATCGACGCCCTGATCGCGATTCGAACCGAGTTTCCGGATGCGCGCGTCATCATGCTCACCACGTTCGAAGGCGACGTGGAAATCCAGCGTTCGCTTGAAGCCGGGGCGCGGGGCTATCTTCTGAAGAGCATGCCGCCCACCGAGCTGGTGGATGCGATCCGTCAGGTCAACGCCGGAAAGAAGCGCGTTCCCGCCGACGTTGCCGCGCACTTGGCCGAGCACTTGAGCGACGAAGATCTCACCGGCCGGGAAGTCGACGTCCTGCGCCATATCGCGAGTGGAAACCGAAACAAGGACATCGCGGAAAAGCTGTTTATCTCGGAAGAAACGGTGAAAGTTCACATTAAACACATCATGGACAAGCTGGGCGCGAGCGACCGCACGCAGGCCGTCGCAATCGGCGTCCGCCGCGGAATCATCCAGTTGTGAGACCCGGGGCTCATTGTAAGCAATAACACGATAGTGTTACGAAAAGATTCCAGGCAATAGGGATTCGGTTTCGAGTCACAGCGCGTAACGTAAAGTTAGGTGCCCGCGACGGGACTCGGAGGGTTGCGCTGCAAAGGTTGTTTTCGACGTTTCCGGGTGGATGGCCCGGAGTAGGACTGCTCCTGTTGCGAGTAGCGGTCGGGATGATCGTAGCCGTCCAGGGGACGATGTACCTGGCTGGAGCCGTTGCACTCAGCGCTTGGATCGCGGGTTTGCTAGCGATAGCGAGCGGCGCATCGCTGCTGCTCGGATTCCTCACACCCATCGGAGCCATTTTGACCGCGTTCGGTTGCGCCAGCATGACCATGTCGTGGTTTCCGGCGCCTACCCATAATCTGATCGAGTTGAGGCTATCCGCTATTCTGCTGATTGTTGTAGCGGGTGCCATCGTGTTGCTCGGCCCCGGTGCTTTGTCGGTGGACGCTCGTCTCTTCGGACGCCGGGAAATCATCATTCCGCGCACTTCCCATCGTCCGCCAGAAGGCTGATACCCAAATTGGGTTAGCCGGAAATGATCCCATCTTGGGATGATTTCGGAACTCTTCATCCCGCATACTGCAACAGAGTCGAGAGGAGAACATTATGATCTTGAGTGCATTCACCCTGTTTCACGTGATCATCAGCCTGGTGGGCATCGCATCCGGCTTCGTCGTGGTTTACGGCTTACTGTCATCCAAACGCATGGACGGCTGGACCGCCCTTTTTCTGTCCACCACCATTGGAACTTCGCTCACCGGATTTCTGTTTCCTGTCCAGCACTTCATGCCATCGCATGCTGTCGGCATCATCTCACTCATCGTGCTTGCGTTCTCGGTCCTTGCGCGCTACCGGCATCGGCTGGAGGGGGGTTGGCGCCGGACGTACGCCGTCACCGCGGTGATCGCACTGTATTTGAACTTCTTCGTGCTCATCGTTCAGCTCTTCGAAAAGGTTCCCGTGTTAAAGGAACTTGCACCCACGCAGACAGAGGCGCCCTTCGTGATTGCGCAATCCGCCGCGTTGTTGGTGTTCACGCTGCTGGGTGTTCGCTCTGCGATGAGATTCCATGGTGAGCCGCTGCACTCTGCTTAAGAATCTATGAACAACTCAATAACCTCGCGCACAGCCGAGGTGGATGGACTCGCGATTCACTACCTCACCGCCGGCCAAGGTCCCGCGGTGATCTTGCTTCACGGCTACGCGGAAAACTCGCGCATGTGGCGCCCACTGATCCCGCGATTAGCCGGGCGATTCACCGTGATCGCGCCGGATCTGCCGGGGATTGGCGATTCCTCGATTCCCTCCGATGGCCTGGACATGCAGACGGCAGCTGTGCGCATGCATGCGCTCGTGCGATCGCTTGGTTTCGATCAAGCTGAAGTCGTCGGGCACGACATCGGACTCATGGTCGCCTACGCATATGCCGCGCAATTCCCGCAAGAAGTGGGAAAACTGGTCGTGATGGATGCTTTCCTGCCTGGAGTGGGCGAATGGGAAGCCGTTTACAACAGCCCGTTCATCTGGCACTTTCGATTTTATGGGCCGACTCCGGAAGCATTAGTGGCCGGTCGCGAGCGCACCTATTTCGAGCACTTTTGGAACGATTTCGCGGCCGACAAGACCCGGTCC
>Ga0070734_10003994_pt1 | contig 14580 bp, 14 predicted proteins | sample Coa_R1_8_FD_66444 | JGI IMG/M metagenome (GOLD analysis project Ga0070734, IMG submission 66444) | Surface soil microbial communities from Centralia Pennsylvania, which are recovering from an underground coalmine fire - Coalmine... | ecosystem: Environmental > Terrestrial > Soil > Unclassified ...
TGTTCCGCATCAAAATTCGAGATTACCTGCTTCTTGCCGTTGTCAAAGAGCTCGAAGTCTTCCTTCTTCAGATTTCCGACAGGATGCCCCGTCGAATCCCGTACCACAACACGGGCTAGCACCAGCTTCACATTTACGCGGAACTTTGCAGCCTCTGATTCGGTGGGAGTAGATGCCTCCTCTTTCACCGACATCTCACCGGATTGTCCCTGGTTTGGGCTGCTGGCAGCAGGAGCTTGGGAAGTTTGCTGGGCGGCCCGGACCTTCAATACAGCGCAGAGAAGCAGCAGCAGGCACCCAGTCCGCAACCAATAGCTGCGATAAGAACGAGGACGGCGCGGCGAACTCATCATAGTCACCGGCAAGAAGGAGCTTAACGCCCGCTAGCATAGCAGGAATTGCGTCAGAAGTTGTCCCTAAATAGGCAGTTCTGTGCGAGCTTGATGGCTCGGCGTACCCGATCCAGCCGCCCCTCGCCACCGCACCCTGCCACGCCTAAATACACCCGTATAATCGGGTTTTAGGCTTTCTTATGATTCAAACCTTATTCGGCAGCCTCGAAGAAGAAAAGAAACCCAGCTTCTTAGACCGCATGAAGCAGGCGGTCACCCGTACGCGCGAGAATTTGACCGAGCGCATCGAAGAAGTCGTCTCTTTCAACAAAGAGATTGACCGCAATACACTCGATGATCTCGAAGCTACCCTCATTGGCGCCGATCTCGGATCGACGACTACGCAGGAAGTACTAGGCAAGCTTCGCGACAAAGCCGATCGCAAGCAGATCAAGGACGTTGAGGAGCTCAAAAGGCTTTTGAAAGAAGAATTGTTGGGCATCCTGAACAGCGCGAATTCGCGTCCGGTCAGGACAGTGGATGGCACGCCCGAGGTCATCCTCGTCGTTGGTGTGAATGGCACCGGCAAGACAACAACGATCGGGAAGCTCTCGCAGGTGTTCCGTTCCCAGGGAAAGAATGTCCTTCTCTGCGCTGCCGATACCTTCCGCGCCGCGGCAATCGAGCAACTCGAGATTTGGGGCCAGCGCACCGGAACCGAAGTCATCAAAACAAAGCCTGGTGGCGATCCCGCAGCGGTATTGTTTGATGCCTTACAGGCAGCGGTGGCACGCAAGACTGACTACGTTGTCGTCGACACCGCCGGCCGCCTTCACACCAAAACCAGCCTGATGGCTGAACTGGATAAAATGCGCCGAACAGCACAACGCATCATTCCCAACGCCCCACACGAAACTCTGCTTGTGATGGACGCCACGACCGGGCAAAATGGTCTCCAGCAAGCCCGCATGTTTACCGAGTCGGCGGGCGTGACGGGGATCGTTCTTACCAAGCTCGACGGCACGGCCAAGGGTGGCGTCGTCGTTGCGATCTGCCGAGAACTAGGATTGCCTGTTCGATACGTCGGCGTGGGCGAGAAGGCGGGCGACCTGTTGCCCTTTGACCCGAAGGAATTTGTAGATTCGTTATTTGAGTAGGAAGGCTTATGCGCGATCAAGAAAAACGATCAGGATTTAAGACTATCCTCGATTTTCTCAAGCGCTTGCTCCGCAGCAACCCCGCGCAGCCTGGCGATCCATACGCCTACGTGACGGCTCCCGTCCGTCGCGGCCCAAAGGGCCGCAGTGGTGCCGCAGTAGCAGAGATCGAAGACGACTCGTTCCGCAGCTTTACTTCACGCAACTGAACGGCAAGCCATTGTGATCCTGAGCGCAGCGAAGGATCTATGCATTTCTTGATAGGGCCACGCTCGTATCGTGGAGAGATGCTGTAGCCACATGACAAGGCAAAACTCCCGTCACAGGGTACTGTGCGAACTCATGTTAGATTCTTCCGTGAATGTCCTCTCACTCGGCCGACGAACAATATCTTCATCGCGCTCTTGAATTGGCAAGCCAAGGGATCGGCCTGGCCTCGCCCAATCCTTACGTCGGAGCCGTGATCGCCGACCCAAATAGCACGATCGTCGGCAGCGGCACTTACACCTATGATGGCGTGAAGCATGCGGAGATTCTCGCGCTGGAACAAGCAGGCGCAAGAGCGCGTGGTGGCACTCTCTACATCAATCTCGAGCCGCATGCACATCACGGAAAGACCCCTCCCTGCACCGACGCTCTCATCAAAGCTGGCATTCATCGTGTTGTGGCGTCCATGCCTGATCCAAATCCGAAGGTTAGTGGACGCGGCTTCGAGCAATTGCGCTCAGCGGGTGTCCACGTCGAAGTTGGAAGGCTTGAAGAGCAGGCACGCCATTTGAATGAAACTTTCGCCCGCTACATCCGACACGGCACTCCTTTTGTCACGCTCAAAGCTGCGATGACGCTCGACGGCAAGATCGCACCACCGCCTATGGAGGCACTAGTCGCCAAGGGCGGAATGCCCGCAGGTGGCTGGATCACTAGCGAAGTCGCCCGCGCCCACGTGCAGGAACTTCGCCATCAGCATGATGCAATCCTGGTTGGCGCCGGCACAATCCTTTCCGACAATCCCCTGCTGACTGATCGCAGCGGGCATCCCCGGCGACGTCCGCTCTTGCGCGTGATTCTTGATTCGCGTCTGCGCTTGCCACTTGACTCTCGCCTTGTGCATAGCCTGGTGGAAGACAACAAGAATGACGTACTGGTCTTCTGCTCCTCGTCCAATGAACAAAAGGAAGCCGAGTTGGAGCGCCTTGGAGTTCGAATTGAGAAAATCCTGGGATTCGAATCCGATGGCCGTCCCGACCTGTCTGCAATCCTCCGGCGGCTCGGAGAACTCGAAATCCTCAGCGTGTTGATTGAAGGCGGAGCCACTATCAACTGGGCGGCTTTGGCCGCGGGCGTAGTCGACAAAGTATTTCTTTTCTATGCTCCGAAGATCCTGGGAGGCACCGGCTCCGTGCCATTTGCGGCCGGTCCCGGATTTCGCCAGATGAGCCAGGCCGCCCAGGTAAAACACGTTCACTTACATCGTTTTGGAGAGGACTTCGCAGTCGAAGGATATTTCCGGGATCCTTATAGAGATTGAAACGGCTCACCACAGAGACACCGAGGCACAGAGACAACAGTAAGGAATTGAAGATCATGATCTGATGTTGCCGTTCTCTGTGTCTCCGTGGTGAATTATGATGTTAGGTCGTCCTGGAGGTCCTCATGTTTACTGGCATCGTAGAAGAAGTTGGACGCATCACGAACATCGAGCAGCGCGGAGAGAATCGCCGCATCACCATAGCCGCAGATCGCGCGCCGAAAGAACTCGGAACTGGTCATAGCGTGTCGGTGAGCGGCGTCTGCCTCACAGCACTCGACATCAAGCCGGGATCGTTCTGTGCCGACCTCGCGCCCGAAACCTGGATCCGAACGTCATTCTCTCGCATTCACGAAGGCGCTCTCGTCAATCTAGAATTGCCCATGAAAGCTGACGGCCGCTTTGGCGGCCACATCGTGCAAGGACACGTCGACGGCGTCGGGAAACTAACTTCTTTTGAGCGCATCGCCGATTCTGAAAACTGGTGGCTCATCATCGAACTCCCCGAAGAAATCGAGAAATACACGGTCTACAAAGGATCGATCTCGATCGAGGGCATCAGCTTGACGGTCGCAAAGCTCGAGAAGAACCGCTGCACCATCGCCATCATCCCTCACACTGTCGAGATGACCAATCTGCACTCGCTCAAAGCGGGCGATCCGGTAAATCTCGAAGCCGACCTGATCGCAAAGTACGTGGAAAAGATGATGAAGGGGGAGTCGCAGAGTTCCTTGACGATCGAGGACTTGGTGGAACAAGGATTCTGAGACTGAACGATCAGTGACTGGCCGACGTAGAGTCCTTCACGACTTCTCCGCCTTTCATTACGAACTTCACGTGCTGTAACACCGTGATGTCCTTGAGCGGATCGCCATCCACGGCGATCATGTCGCCATAGTGACCTGATTCCAATACACCAACCTTGTCTTGCCAGCTGAGCAACTCGGCAGCATTCACCGTCGCGGCTTGAATCACTTCAATCGGAGTCATGCCCCGCTTGACCATTGCTTCCAACTCCGTCGCGTTCTTTCCCTGCGTTTCAGCCTCGGCGGAATCAAAACCAGCGGCGATCTTCACGCCAAGACTCTTCGCAATCTGGACTTCTTGCTCAATGCCTTTCAGAAACGCTTCGAATCTCTTGCGCTGCTCAGGACTCATTGGTTTGTCTTTGGAGGCCTCCATATCCAGATCAATCACTCCGATGGTGGGTACCAGGAACGTCCCCTGCGCTTTCATCATCTCGAGATCTTCGCGGTTGATCCCGTGTCCATGCTCGATCGAATCGACACCAGCCACTAGCGCATTCTTGATTCCCTCGGGTGTGGTCGCATGCGCCGCGACCTTGAGCTTCTGCTTATGCGCTTCTTCGACGATCACGCGCATCTCGTCTACCGTCAGGGTCGGATGTTGCCAGTCAGCGTATACCTTAATCAGGTTGGCTCCGTGACCGATCTGTTCACGGACCGCGCGGCGCGCATCTTCCGGGCCGCTGATCATCTGTGCGCCAGTGGGGAAGTCTCTCAAATCTGGCGAGACGCCGAACGGGTTGTATTGTCCAACAGCAGCAATCGCACGCGTCGCAACCTGCATCCGTGGGCCGGTTGCCAAACCCTGTGAGATCGCGTCGCGCAGCGCGACGTCCGCGTATTCTGAGCCTTCATTCTCGACATCGCGGATCGTTGTGTAGCCAGCCTCCAGCGTAATGCGAGCGTTATACGCACCTTCGAGCGCCCGAAATGCCTGCGACTTGGTTGCAAGATTAACGATGTATCCGTAATCGCCTTGTGGAATGCGCGCCATGATATGCGTGTGGCAGTCGATCAGTCCCGGCAATACAGTCGCCGAGCCAAGGTCGATGATCTTGACGTTTTTCGGTGCGTGCGCCTGAATCTCGGCTGCGGAACCGACCTCCTTGATCCGCTGGTCGTCGATCCAGATGGCGGCATTCTCAACGTAGTTGCCCTTGCGCACATCGAGCACCTTCGCCGCTTTCACGACGACCGACGCTGGAGAAGCAGGCGCGCTTTGTGACTGCGCGAATGCGGAAACACAGGAGAGTATTGCGACAGAGACGAGTGCACGCGTTTTCATGGCGAGCAAGAGTAACGCAGCATCGTTAGAGAGACAAGGAGGAGTGTTTCTCAGTGGTCAGTGGTCAGTGGTCAGTGGTCAGTGGTCAGTCGGAGTTTTTTGCTGGCCAGTGGCCACTGAGCACTGCTCTACGCTTCCAGCTTTAACTCATCGAGTTCCAGGAACTCCTGAATAATCGGATGCGGGTCTTTTTCCATCTGCGCGTACGTTCCGAAAAAGATCGCTTTGGCTTCGTAAAGAAAAACCACCCGCTCGGCCAATTTCTTTGCCAGCCGCATGTCGTGGGTCACAACAATGCTGGTCAGATTGAGCTGGATCTTCAACCGCTTGATGAGATCTCCCAGCAACTGCGCCATCAGCGGATCCACCATCGTTGTAGGCTCGTCGTAAAGCACGCATTCCGGCCGCGCCGCCAGCGCTCGTGCGATCGCCACCGAGCGCTTCATGCCCGTGGAAAGATCCGACGGCAGCAGATCACGCATCTGCTGCACGCCTACCATCTGCAGCAGTCCGTCGACAATCTGATAAATCTGCTCTTCGCTATGATCCTGCGTCTCGCGCAGCGGGAAAGCCACATTCTCACCAACGGTCAGCGAGTCAAACAACGCCCCGTTCTGGAAGACCATCGTTACTTTCTTACGGACAGGCTCGAGTTGCTCTTCCACGAAATCAGTGATGTCCTCGCCGGCGACGATAACGCGTCCGGAGTCCGGCTTGAGAAAGCCCATGATGTGATGCAGAGACACCGATTTCCCTACACCGCTACGCCCCAGGATGCAGACGGTTTCACCCGGCATCACGTTGAAACTGACGTGGTCCAGCACGACATTGTCTCCGAATGCCTTCGAGACGTCACGAAATTCGATGTACGGTGCGGGCATAGAATCCCACCCGGCGAACAGCTTGTAACTGCTCCCCAGACTCAATTCAACCTTATCAGATTTGATCCGCCGGTCCGCAGCCGATGAAGGGCGGCAGAATCAACTTTGCTAGGCCAGTGGCGGCCTCGTAGAAGATCCTTTACCGCTGAGAACGCGAAGAAAATCCGCAGAGTTCTCTGAGAACTCATTCCGAATACCCTGCCTTTCGCGTTCACAAGGAAGAGCGAAGAGATGTCCGCGCCGAGTACGATCGCAGAAAGCTGAACTTTACTTGGCGATCTCTGCGGCCTTTCTCGGCGAACTCAGCGGTAAAAGGGGTCTCCCTAAAACAGTTTTCATTTCGTGATTGACTATGTCGGCCTTCTATACTATTTTGCTCTAGGCCTAGAGATACATAGCCTAACAAAATGGACCGGCTCGGATGACCAAAGCAGCACAACGAGACCTCTTCCCCGGTGCCTTGGAGATGATGATTCTCCGCACCCTGAAACGCCAACCCCTGCACGGCTATGCACTGGCCCAGCACATCAAGCGCACCTCCGATGACTTGCTTCAGATCGAAGAAGGCTCGCTATACCCCGCTCTCCAGCGTCTTCTCAAGCAAGACTTGGTCAAGGCCGAGTGGGGTACCTCTTCTACGAATCGCCGTGTTCGGATTTACAAATTGACGCCGGCAGGTGCCAAGCATCTACAGCATGAGGTTTCGAGCTTCGAGCGAATGCTGGAAGGGATAACGCGCGTCTTAGCGCCGGGGGAATCATGAGTTGGCTGACGCAACTATTTTCGCGACGACGGCTGTACAGCGAATTATCGGAAGAGATCCAAGCGCACCTCGACGAGAAAGTCGAAGAATTAGTCGCGGACGGAATGCCGCGCGAAGAGGCGCAATACGCCGCGCGGCGGGAGTTTGGGAACGTAAGCTTGCTTGAAGAGAAAAGTCGCGACGTGTGGAGCTGGCCACCCGTCGAAGACTTTCTTTCAGATATGCGTTACGGGCTGCGCACTCTTCTCCACAACCCAGTCTTCACGGTAGTCGCGCTGTTAACCATCTCAATTGGAATCGCCGCGAACACAGCAGTCTTCTCCGTTGTGAACAGCGTGCTGCTGAAGCCACTGCCCTATCCCAGGGCCGACGAATTAGTTGCGCTGCATCAGACCGCGCCGGGAGCGGAGGGCCTGGCAGATTTCGAGAATGGTCTACTGCTCTCCCCGTCGATGTATTTCACCTACGCTGAGCAAAACCGTACGTTTCAATCCGTGGGAGTGTGGGAAGTTGGCACGGCGAATGTTACCGGCATGGCAGAGCCTGAACAGGTCCGCATAGTTGGCGTGAGTGATGGTGTGCTTCAGACATTCAGTGTTCCGCCGGTTATTGGACGTTGGCTTTTGGCCCAGGACCAAGTTCCCCGTGGTCCAGAGAGAGTGATGCTGAGCTACGGCTACTGGCAAAGACGCTTCGGCGGAAGCCCGACCACCCTTGGCCAGACCATTATGGTCGATTCGCGGCCGCGCGAAATTGTGGGGGTGATGCCCGAAGGGTTCCAACTGGTCGACTCTGATTTTGATGTGATTGCACCGTTTGCGTTTGATCGGGGCAAGGTGATTCTTGCCGGCTTCGGACTCCATGGGATCGCACGGCTCAAGCCAGGGGCGACGATCACAGAGGCGAATGTCGACATCTCGCGAATGCTGCCCATCTGGATGGATTCATTTTCGAACGGTCCCGGGACGGATTCGCATATTTACGAGACCTGGAAAATCACTCCGATGATTCGTCCGTTGAAGCAGGAAGTGATCGGCAACGTGAGCGAACTGCTGTGGGTCGTGATGGGAACGATTGGCCTGGTCATGCTGATTGCCTGCGCGAACGTGACCAACCTTTTGCTGGTGCGGGTCGAAGCGCGTCAGCAGGAATTGGCCGTTCGCGCCGCGCTCGGGGCCGGCTGGATGCGTATTGTCCGCGGGCTTCTCGTCGAAAGCGCGATGCTTGGTTTGATGGGCGGTTTGGCGGGGGTCGGTTTAGCGTATGCCGGCGTGCGCTTTCTCGTGGCGATGGGCCCGTCGAATCTGCCTCGCTTGCACGAAATCTCGCTGGACGCGCGGACGCTGGCATTCACCTTCGCTCTTTCAGTGCTTTCGAGTTTGCTGTTCGGATTAGTTCCCGCACTGAAATATGCGGGGCCTTGGAGTAAATCGACTCTGCGGAGCGAAGGCCGAACGACCAGCGCGAGCCGAGAGCGGCATCGCGCGCGGAATCTATTGGTTGTGGGCCAAGTGGCAATGGCGCTAGTGCTGTTGGTGAGCGCAGGCTTGATGATCCGCACGTTCGAAGCCTTGCGAACCGTCGATCCGGGGTTCGCAGATGCTCGGCATTTGCAACTTCTGCGAATTTCGATTCCCGATTCACTGGTGACTGAGCCGGAACGAGTGGAGCGCATCCAGAACGAAATTGTCGACAAGCTCGCCGCGATTCAGGGCGTGAGGTCCGCCGGGTTCGTGAGCGAGATGCCCATGGAAGGCTTCGACTCCATGTGGGATGAGATCTTCGCTCAGGACAAAGTGTATGCGGATAACACCACCGCGCCGATGCGGCTATACAAGTACATGTCTCCGGGTTTGTTACAGACGGCCAGAACAAGATTGGTTGCGGGTCGCGAGATAACGTGGAGTGAAATTTATGGACTGCGACCGGTGGTGATGATTTCCGAGAGCTTGGCTCGCGAGATGTGGGGTACGCCATCCGCCGCAATCGGCAAGCGCGTGCGCGAGTTTCCAAAGATGCCGTGGCACGAGGTGGTCGGAGTAGTTCAGGATGTTCGTGAGAAAGGCGTGCAGGAAACGGCTCCAGAGATTGTGTACTGGCCCCCGTTTAAAGAAAATCTATTTGGACCGGGATCAGCCCAGGCGATACGGACCATGACATTTGTGCTCCGCAGCGAGCGCGCGGGAACGGAGAGCTTTCTGAACGAAGTCAATCAGGCGGTCTGGTCGGTAAACTCGAATTTGCCGCTGGCGTCGGTACGGACCATGCAAGACGTATACGACAAATCGATGGCGCGAGCTTCCTTCACGTTGGTGATGCTGGGAATTGCGGCCACAATGGCGCTGGCACTGGGAATCATCGGCATCTATGGAGTCATGTCGTATACCGTCTCGCAACGCCAACGCGAAATTGGAGTTCGTCTTGCACTCGGAGCCCAACGCGGACATGTGCTGCAAATGGTTCTTCAGCAAGGCACGAAGCTGGCGCTGGTGGGCGTAGCAATTGGAATCGGAGCTGGATTGGGACTGACACAGCTGATGACGCATCTGCTATTCGGCGTGACCGCACACGACCCGCTTACATTTGCCGCCGTTTCGAGCTTATTGATTTTAGTGGCACTTTTGGCGTGCTACATCCCCGCGCGGCGTGCGATCCGCGTCGACCCGGTGGTGGCGCTTCGCTACGAATAGGGTTACTCCGCCTATCAGCGAGCGTGATAACTCCATCATTGCGCCAACTGGACTCGTCATTCGCCGGCACTAGCCAAATCCTGGGGCGTATTCAGATTGCGAAACAGCTCCGGAGTGAATCCGGCTACGCGCAACTCTTCTTCATCGATCACTAATGTCGTTGCTGGGAAAAACAGGCCGTCGATCCTGTAGATACGCGCTCGCAGACACATCTCTGCCAGGTCCGCAAACTCTCGCCGGTACACCGCACAGAGCGGCTGCCAGCCACCACTTGTCCGAGCAACCGTGACCATCGCTCCGCAACGGCTTTTTGTGATCATGAACTCCAGGAATTCCGCCGAGAGAAACGGAACATCGACCGCAAGAATCAGATTCAGGTCGGTGTTCGAAGATCGCAGCGCCGCATGAATCCCTCCTAGCGGACCGCATCCCCGAAAGACATCCTCCACTACGGTGGCGAAGGCACTGACCTTGCCGCGCTCACGCACAATCCTCACGTCGGCACACACCGATCGGGCCAAGTCGACCATCTGCTCCAACAGCGTCCGCCCGTTCAGCGTCACGAACGCCTTGTCAGTGCCCATGCGCTTGCTTTTGCCACCCGCCAGAATGAATGCGGTGACATCCGCTGATGCTGCTTTCATGCGGCGATCATACATCGGCGTCCCAATCGTTGGCCTAAACCCGGTCCTCTCCCGGCCACCCTCGGACTCGCCAGCAACTCCTTCCAGTTCCGGAGGTTGGCTTCTGGCCGGTTCCGCCACTGCACGAAAGTAACCTACCCAAAGTCAACCCTTCGCGCGATGATGTCCCTGCGTCCGACGGTTGTAGTGACCCGGAAGTAACCAATCATGCCGCAAAAATTCATGGATGTGCTTATGCTTGGGCGCTGCTCTCACGAGTTCTCCTGGCCGCGCCGTGGTGCGGATGGCAACTACTACCAGGTTTGCCTGCTCTGCGCTGCGGAATACAAATATGACTGGGCCACCATGCGCCGTACCGAGCGTGTGGAGCACAAGCCCGAGACCGGCATTCGTCGCAGCCATTCGCGCGAGAAACGGCCGTCCTGGGTACCACGGGCCCGCCGTCTCAAGCTCGACATCCCTCTGCGTTATCGCGTCAACAAGACCAGTTCCTGGTACGAAGGTATCATTGAGAACATCAGTCAGAGTGGCGTTTTGTTCGTCGGGCCACAGCGCTTGCCGGTCAACGCTTTGATCGAGATGGTCTTCGAGATGCCCGAAGAGATTTCTGGCCAGAAAAACAGCAACGTCGTCTGCCAAGGTCGTGTTATGCGTGCGAAAGATGCGCCTGAGCAAGAAGACGGCCAGGTCGGTCTTGCCGCCTCAATCGTTGATTACAAGTTCATCCACTAGCAGACGTTCTACCGCTAGAGTCTTGGAAGCTTCCCATCCGGAGCGCAAATCGGCATTTACATCTGCAAAGAAGCCTCCTAGCATCTAAACTTGTATTCACACGGGGCGGCCCGCGACCGGGCCAATGTCAGGAGTTGAGTATGAAAAGAAAATCTTCGCTCTATTTGTATTTATTGTTCGCACTTCTCCTGTCTCTGGAGCTTGGATGTGCCAAGAAGCCAGATGACGCCAAGATCACCAGCGACGTTCAAACCAAATTCAGTCAGGATTCCGGTCTCTCTTCGAAGCAGCTCTCCGTACAGGCTGCAAATGGAGTAGTCACGCTCAGCGGCAATGTCGATAACGACGCGCAGCGTAACGCCGCAGGCCAACAAGCCGCGTCCATTCCAGGCGTGAAGACTGTCGTCAACAACCTGCAGGTCGGACCTGCACCAACTGACGCGCAGGCGGCGCAACCCGCTCCTGAGACTGCGGCGGCACCTCCTGCGGAAACTCCGAAGCCGTCTTCCGGAAAAAAGAGATCTCACAAATCTTCGGGTTCTGACGACATGCAGAACTCAAACAATGGGCAGATGGCCGATAACACTCCGCCTCCCGCCGCGGCTCCGCAACCTCAGCCCGCAGCAGCTCCGGCGCCTCCACCGCCACCTCCTCCAAAGAAATACATCATTGACCAGGGGACACAGCTCACCGTGCGCCTCGTTGATGCCATCGATAGCGAGAAAAATCAGACCGGCGACACATTCCATGCCACTCTGAACGCTCCTCTGACGTCGGACGGAGAAGAGGCTGTACCCGCTGGATCGGATATTACGGGTCATCTCATCGAGGTTAAGAGCGCGGGCAAATTCGCCGGTCAATCGTCCGTGATCGCGCAGCTCGATAGCCTCGCCTTTGGCGGCAAAACCTACAACCTGCAGACGGATCAGTACAAGAAGCAGGGCAGCTCGCGCGGCAAGAATACAGCTGAGAAAGTCGGCGCTGGTGCAGCCATCGGTGGCATCATCGGAGCCCTCGCAGGCGGGGGAAAAGGAGCAGCCATCGGCGCGGCGGCTGGCGGCGGCCTCGGCGGAGGAGTTCAGGCGGCTACCAAGGGCCAACAAATCAAATTGCCCTCGGAAACTGTGCTGAACTTCACCTTGCAGGCTCCCATCACTGTCGTGCAGGCGGCCGGGTCCAATGCCGGACGGCAGAAGCTCGGCAACTAGTCCCTTGTTAGAATGACTGGCGCACTTGCTCGTTGAGCTGGTGCGCCTTTCTTCATTTTCCAGGTTTGGCAGTGAGTCTGCGGATAACATGTCCGCGTAGGAGAGGCTTATATGCCGGTCCCAGCCGTCACAATTCGGCCACGTCGCTCGATGATCATGGTCGCCCTCTTCTCGATCGCCGCAGTCATCCTGTCTTATGTGTTCGTTCTGGCGCTGGCAGCTGCTTGTGTTTTATTGCCCTATTGGCTGATGACGAGCACCGGGTCTCCAAATGGCCAGCTCGTTCTCGTATTTCTCTTCGGAATCGCGATTGCCGGAGCCATCATTTGGTCCGTAATCCCGCGGCCCGATAAATTCCAGGCTCCTGGGCCATTGCTCGAAAAATCCCAACATCCTCGCCTTTTTGTGGAACTTGAAAACATCGCCGCTGCCTTGAACGAACCGTTGCCGCGCGACGTCTACCTGATCGGAGATCTGAATGCCTGGGTCGCAGATCGAGGCGGATTTATGGGCTTTGGCAGCCGGCGGGTCATGGGCCTCGGCTTGCCGTTGCTCTCGATTCTTACCATTTCACAGTTTCGCGCCATACTGGCCCACGAGTTCGCGCATTACTACGGCGGTGACACCAGCCTCGGTCCTTGGGTCTACAAGACGCAGAGTGCGATGGTCAGGATCTTTCAGAACATCGGGTCGGTTGGCAAAGTGGCGCGCGTCGCTGTCCTCAGCATCATGTACATGATCGTCGGCACTGTGATGACGTGGTACTTCAAGCTCTTTCTTCGAGCCATCAATCTGGCTTCGCGCCAGCGCGAATATCGTGCCGACGAACTGGCATGCCTCATTGCCGGACGCCAGCCATTAATCGATGGACTACGTTCGATCCATGGCGGAACTCCAGCGTGGCCCGTCTATTGGAAAACCGAGGTTGCCCCGATCTTAGGTCAGGGTGCGGTGCCGAGCATCGCTGAAGGATTTGCCCAATTCACCGCGGTTCCGCACATCCACCAGCAGATTCAAACTTATCTCGTGACGCAGATTCGCGATGCGAAGACCAATCCGTACGACAGCCATCCGCCACTGCGGGAGCGAATCGCCGCTGCAGAAAAAATCGAATCCCAGATTCTCTCGCAGGATACTCGCCCCGCACGGTGTCTGCTCGACGAGCCGAAGGTCACGGAAATACGATTCCTCGAGCACATCAATCCGGATTTGAAGCCGGGTTCGTTGAGCTCCATCTCTTGGGATGACGTTGCTGCCAAGGTCACGATCCCGGGATGGAAGAAGTTTGCGGAAGAATATTCGTCTGTCCTGCAGGGCGTGACGATTGAATCGCTACCCGGAATCGTCCCTAGACTCCAACAGATTGGCAACGGCATGCGCGATCCCAAAGGAATGTTGCTCGGTCCTGAGCAGCGCTTTCAACGAGCCACGTACCTCGTCGGCGTCGGGTTCGCCCTCTCGCTTCTTGATCACGGATGGGCATTGAAGCACGAGCCCGGAGTGTTTCACCTCAGCCGGGCCGACACCACGCTGAGTCCGTTTGACGTCATGGACAAACTCGTCAAAGGCAAGCTCACGACAGCAGACTGGAACAGACAATGCGCTGAACTGGGGATTACCGGACTCCTGCTGGGCCCGGCATCCCCGCAACAGCTGCAATTGTCCATTCCTGGCTCGGTGTAAACTCACCTCACTCGGCTTTCGCCTTTTACCCGAACCGGACGATGCCCTCGATTACCGCGATTGTTCACACCAGCAATGATGCCTTGCGGCTTGGTCGGCTATTGGAGACGCTCTATCCCTGCGACGACATTGTTGTGGTCGATCATGAATCCGAGGACGGCACATTGACTGTCGCCCGCGACTATGGAGCGACCATCCTCGGAGCAAAACCCGGTGCAACCCCCGCCACATATCTCAAGCCGCAATCTGCCGGATGGATTCTGTGCCTCGATCCCAGGGAGGCTCTCTCTGAGAGTCTTGCCGCCAGTTTGTTTGAATGGAAATCAGAAGGGGTTAACGGTGCCGCACCCTTTTCTGTATTCTTACGCGAAGAAACCGCCGAAGGTTGGGTAGAGCATCCTACGGCGCAAACGCGACTGGTTCCGGCAAACTGGCATGACTGGTCAGGCTGTTTCCCTGCTCCAGTCGTCTCCTCCATTCCCCTCGAAGGCGATTTACTACGCTTCGCCTTCCCCTGAAAAACGACGGATCCTGCGGTCATCGCCCTCCAAAGTTATTGTCTTCGTCAGTTATTGTCTTCGTCCAAACGAATCCTCCACGGGAAGGCACTGCCGGACGCTAGTCGCGCCCGTACCTTCGTAATCACAAGTCACAGGCGGTTGTGATTTCAAACACATTCCTTCCTATCAGGCGCGCCTAGACTGCGCTGTTGTGACAGTTCGGGCCTCTTCGGCCCCTGGAGGAACGAGTTATGCGTGTTACAAAATTCATCACTGTGGTCGCAGTTGTGGCGATGCTGTCAATCTTCGCCCTGGGGCAAGCGGCCCCTGCTCAGAGCACTGTTACTGTAAACCATGTTCCGATCACCAAA
>Ga0070734_10003995_pt1 | contig 14577 bp, 11 predicted proteins | sample Coa_R1_8_FD_66444 | JGI IMG/M metagenome (GOLD analysis project Ga0070734, IMG submission 66444) | Surface soil microbial communities from Centralia Pennsylvania, which are recovering from an underground coalmine fire - Coalmine... | ecosystem: Environmental > Terrestrial > Soil > Unclassified ...
CCGACTCGGACAGCCCAGTGCCAAGCAGAACGAGGCACGGGCCGATCAGCCGCCAGGGTTCCTTGTCAAACGTTGTTGGGTCGCCGAGCATCTCGTTCCACTGCTCGCAAAAAGTCAGAATTCCCGCGGCACGGTCGTGATGGAGGAGGGCGGAGGCGGCGGCTTGCCGAAGAGCCGCTCCATTCCCGGGCGCCAGGTACCTCGAAATTACCGTACGTGCTCGAGCATTTTGCACGGAGCCCAGACATCTTATGAGATCGGGTTGACGCGTTGCAGAAGTCGACTCGATCGCGCCGGAGATGGCTTGCAGTGCTCGGTTCGGAAAGCGGTCAATTAGCTGCATGGAGCACCGCTGCGCGTCGAGCGGACTGTCCCGGAGCCCCTCACTCAGCACCGCGAACTCACCTTTCAGTTTGGCGACCTCCCACCATTTAGCCGCTCTGGCCCCGGCTTCCAGCGATGAACCCTCCACATCCTCCCGAAACGGCGACTCCGTGAACGACGTTTCAGCGATCCGCTCTAGGACGTGGACGGCGATGGCGCCGACGGACAACGGGAAGGGACCGGACCGGCTAAAGCCCACGCAACGAGTCAGGGTCTGGATCTTCGTCGCCTCGAGGAGTTTCGGTACCGCCGCGAAGCCGTACTTCACCAGGCGTGCAGCCGGACTGTCGGGATACGCATCGATCGCATAGAAGTCGAAGGAGTTCCCTATGTTGGTCGGCAAGATTCGCTGGCAGGGTTGATCGCGCAGGTCCTCGACAAGTGCATCGATCTGCGCCGACTCCGATCCTGCCCTTCCGCGGGGAATCGGGTGTTGCCCGACCTCAGATAACGGATTCCGGGAGGCGAATTCGGCCAACACCCGCGCGCCCCGCTTCGCCGTCTGGGTCCCCGCATAGGACCTCGTAAGTTCCTCAAACATAGGAAGAACCGACGCCAGCGACTGGCTGACGTCTGTAAGCTCCCCGTAGCACCTCATGGCCGCAGCCCAAGCGAGCCCTTCTCGGACCGCTGCGGCGACTCCGTTGGGTTTTGCGGTGGTACGGGCCAATTCGAAGTAAGTAGCCGCCAGGTCGGTCAACCCTCGGGCTGCGCAAGCCCGGGAGATCAGGAATAGTTCCGTCGGCGAGGCTTCCGCCCCTCTGGAGTCGACGATGCGGCCCGGATACCGGTTGCCGGATTCACTCACCCGCCTCGCGGCCCACGATGCGAGCTCGGCGGGGCCATCCCCGACGTTGCCCCAAGGCCCAGGCAGACCGTTGTCGCACTCGATGAGTCCCAATTGTAGGGTCAGGAATCTGGACTTGCTTGCCGGTGCGGGCATCCTGAAGCAATAGTGCCGCTCTACCCACGTGTTCAGCGTTCCGGTCCCAGACCAGAGCTGCACCATCCGGAAGTCGCCGTCGGTGATCGCTCCGTAGCCAAGGGTGTCGAACCACTTGTAGAGGCCCGCCGCCTCGGTGGGCTGGGCGTTAGCAACCGTGCTTGCCAAGACGAGGACACAGGCCAGCCCAATCTTCGAGGCCTTGGAAGAACGCGGATGAATTTGCAAGCTGCTGATTGGACGGCCGGAGCGGAACGCGGTTGCTCGGGAACACTCGATTGAACCGGCTTGGGCGCAAGCTCGGAACACCCGCGTTGGCGGTTATCGTAGGGTCTCCGGATGCTCGTAGCCACACTTGCCCTATTCGCGGGAGCACGTTCGACTGCCCACGTGACATGGGTCGAGGATGAGCCAAGAGCGGTGCTCGCGATCCTCACCAAGCAAAACCCAACCGACGCCGATTGGCAGCGCCTCTGGAGAACCGAAGGCTACCGGCGCCTCAAGGCTCGCGAGGCGGGCATGCACCGGGCGTTCACAGACGACGACTTCCGCAAGTTCGTCGAATCGCCTGAGTTGAAGGCGCAGGCGGCCGAACTGGCACGAACCCTTACCGCCTGGTCCAGGACCGACTTCAAAGCCGTCGGCCAACAGGATATGGCGTACCTCCCCGTCAATGCCAAGCTCACCGCCAAGGTCTATCCGCTCATTAAGCCGCGCCACAACAGCTTCGTCTGGGATACGGCGAAGAATCCCGCGATCATGCTCTATCTCGACCCGACCGAGAGCCAGGAACGCTTCCGGCGAACCGTGGTCCACGAGCTGCATCACATCGGCTACTCGAGCTGCTGCCCTGCTCCGGAATTCTCCGCCTGGGTGAAGAAGCTACCGGAGGCATTGCAGGCGGCCTGGATGTGGATCGGCGCCTTCGGCGAGGGCTATGCCGTGCTGGCCGCGGCTGGCAGCGTCGAGGCCGATCCGATGGCGCCGTTCGAGCCGGAGGTGCAGGCGGCCTGGAAACACGGAATGGAGCAAGTCCAAGAGGATATGGATACCATCGCGAAGTTCCTTACCGATACGGTCGAAGGCACCCTGAAGGGCGAAGCGGTCCAGGCCAAAGCGGCGGAGTTCTACGGAACCCAAGGGCCGTGGTACACGCTCGGCTGGATTCAGGCGACGACGATCGAGAAAGCGTTCGGCCGCAAGCGGCTGATGGAGTGCTACCTGGACCCTGGGAAGCTCATGCCAACCTACAACGCCGCGCTGGTCAAAACCCACGCGCCCTACCCGAGCTGGCCGCCCGCGCTCCTCAAGACGCTTGGGACGGGCTAGCGGAGCGCCTTCATGGCGTCGAAACCGGGGAGAGGCCGCGCGATATTCGCCACGTGTTCAGGCATTCGAGTCGCGACTGATCTCTTGTCGACATAGGCCCGGCGATGTGAAATCGATACTTCTGCGGCCAGCGCCGCGCCAAGGCGATCCCGGCCTCATCGCAAACTCGCGGGTCGGCGTAAGAGTCGTCGGGATCGAACACTTGAAGCCCCTTCTGCACGTCGGTATCCGAGAGCTCGCTCGCCAGTAGATCCTCGATGGCGTGCTCGAAGGCGATCCGGGCCTGCGGAGAACTCGGTGGTTTGGGGGTCGGCCCCCACTGCTGGCTTGGCGTCTCCGGAGGCAGCGGTTGGAACTCCATGGATTGGAGAACCTCGAATCGAAGACCGCCCGGCAGCGCGCGGAAGCCGTCGGCGATGGTTCGTACCGCGTCCGCCCGACCTGACGACAACAGGAATGCGGCGAGGTCCCGCTCACCAAGGACACCCGGGTTACGGGATTTCCGAGCGCGCTCCCACTCGGTCCGCATCGCGTCGACCGCGAGGCTCGGATGGGTCGGTGCGAGCACGTGGGCCGCGGCCAGCTTCACTTCAAGCGCCTTGCCATGCACTAAGTAGGTTCGGGCTACGGCAGCGACATTGGGGTCGTGCAGGTTCTGCAAGGAGCTTATGAGCCGTTCCTGCATGTACGCATCCGCCTTCGGGAGCGCTGAGGCGATCACACCTAGTGCTTCCTTGGGATAGCCCTCGACCAGGCGAGGCGCGTACCAGTAGGCTTCCTTTGCTTGGGATCGAATTCCCCTGATCAATACTTCCCGCTCACCCAGCGGCTTTGCCTCTTGCCACCACGCCTCGACCGCCGCCTTGAGTTGCACCTGATACGGCTTTGATTCGTCGGGGGTCTTGATCTCGAATCCATTGCTTGTGATGCGGCGCAGAATGATCTCGGCGACCCTCCAGACCGGGCAGTTATACTCCCGCCCGCCTTCAAACCTGGCAATGCCTGATGTGCGGGTGAATCGGTTGTCGGAGAGGGCTTGAATCAATTGAGGGACGGCCGCGTAACCGAGCCTGGACAGCATCGTCGCCGGCTCTCGCTCGGCGCCCGCTCGAGTGATCCCGAACGGCGAGTTCCACGCGTCACCGAACACATCCGGCCCGCCTGGAACCGAGGTCTGGTACCCGACTTGATCCTGCAGCCGGTAGATGAGCTCCGCGATTCGGTCGTGAAGGTTCAGCGTGGAGAGATCGCCTGCCGGGTGCGAAGTGCGGGCCCGATCCGCCGCATCCATGCGCTCCAACGTCTTGATCGCTTCGGTGGACTCCGGGATCCAACTCGAGAAGCCGTACCGCTTTACAAAGGCTCGAAAGAGCCCGAGCGCCCGCCCACGCGGCTGCGAGGCGTCGTCGAGTGTCAACACGCAGGACTCGTACGCAACATTCGCGATGTCCTCGCGGAGTGAGCAGGCGTTTCCATAACCAAGCTGGGCCAGCGTGGCTTCGTGGAAACACTTGGCGGCAAGGTCGTCCAATCCGCGGGCCGCGCAAGCCCTGGCAGTGACGACGAGTTCTAACACGGCGCCCGGGTCCATTTCGAACCGCTCTGAATCGAGCTCCCGTTGGCCCTTGTGCTTCTCAAACGTGTCGTGCGCCCAGTGGGCAAAATCGACGACCGTGTACCGCTTCGTTGCAGGTATTTCTCGCTCCGTCCGCCACTGGCTCCCGGGACTATCGAGCTCCGTCGTCACCACTTCGAGCGTCCCCCGATCCGAGCGCCCTTGGAAGCCGAAGCTGAAGTCGTGGCGCCACTCCGGGTGCACCGGATCCCAAGTCTCGATCTGAACAAAACGGCCCGAGACGATAGGAGCGTAACCGAGCGTGTCGAACCAGGCGAAGAACGTCGCCTGATCCGAATCCTTGACCAGCGGCTCGCCGTCCTGGTGCAAGCCGCCGTAGGTCTGGCCGTAGGCGCCGGCCAGGAGCAAGCCAATCGCCGCCAAGCAGGCCGTGCGACCGAGCCTCATCAGGTGTCCCCTCCACATGGCTCAGCCGGATTATGGGCGCGGCGTGATCGGTGACCGACCTCGCGCACGGGCTGCGCCCCTGCTGTGGGCGGATTTGATTTCCAAGACCGGGCGCCCCAACACGTCCATCCGAGGCGTGACCCCCAGGCCTGCCGCCGCCGAGGCCGCCATGCGGCCGTGGTGACGCTGAGGAGCGCCGTCGGCGAACGGGAGCGTCACGTAGCTGTTGAAGTCGGTGGACGTGAAGAGCAACTCCGTCGGCGTGCTGTGGGCGAGGTGCGAGATTGCCGCCGTCACGATGTCGCCGCCCCAACTGTCCTCGATCGTCATCGCGATCCCGAGCGTCGCACACAGATCGCGCGCCTGAACCGCCCGCGTCAGCCCGCCGAACTTCGAGATCTTGATGTTCACCACGTCCATCGCGAGGTCGCGCTGGCCCTGCAGCAGCATCGAAATCGAATCGACGTTCTCATCGAGCACGAACGGATGGCTTGTGTTCCGCCGAACCGAGAGGCATTCTTCGTAGGTTCGGCAGGGCTGCTCGATGTAGAGGTCGACGTCGGCGACCGCACGTACCACCCGCATCGCTTCGTGGCGCAGCCAGCCGGTGTTGGCGTCCGCCACGAGCTTGTCTCCCGGTTTCAGCTCGGCCGCCACCGCTCGAATCCGCTCGATATCCAAATCCGGGTCGCCGCCGACCTTGAGCTGGAACCGGCGATACCCTTCGGCCCGGTACCCGGCAACCTTCGCCGCCATCGCTTCCGGCGACTCCTGGGAGATCGCGCGATAGAGCACGAAGTCCTCTCCGTATCGGCCTCCGAGCAGGGTGCAAACCGGCATCCCGGCCGCTTTACCGAGGATGTCCCAGCACGCCATGTCGATGGCGGACTTCACATAGGGGTGGCCCTGGAGCGCAGCGTCCATCCGCACGTTGAGCTTCGCAAGCTCGAGTGCGTTCTCGCCGATCAAATGGGGGCCCAGCTCGCCGATCCCGGTGCGGACGCCCGCCGCGTAGGCCGGAAGGTAGAAAGGTCCGAGGGGGCAGACTTCGCCCCAACCGGTAATTCCGGCGTCGGTGAGCACCTCGACGACGGTGGAGTCGAACACCTCGACCGCTTTCCCGCCGGACCACTTGTAGCTGCCCTCCTTGAGCGGCAACTCAACCCGGTAGGCGCGGATGCCCTTGATTCGCATGCCGTCAGCTTACTGGAGGCCCCGAGCGGACTCGAACCGCTGAATGAGGGTTTTGCAGACCCTTCCCTTAGCCACTTGGGTACGGAGCCCTAGATGAGCTGCGCCGACGAGCCAGATTCGGCGCCGTCGGCTACCGCAAGTATGGGCTCCAAGAGCTCGATCGCGCTGTCGCGGACGAGTCCGTCCACGTAATCGCCGAAGATCGAAACTTCGACTTCTTCACCGGACATCAGAAGGACACCTCGGCCAACAATCATCTCGGCGGTGATACGCGCTTTCATCTTCCCTTAACATTATGGCGCGTCCTATTGCGAGCCGCGTCGCAAAAAGTGAGTACATTAAGCGCTTTATCAAGCCGGAGAGGCGCTCAGCGCCTTCCGGTAGACGGTCTCGCAGCCGAACGCCATCGTGTCGAGCGAGAAGCGCTGCTCGACCTCTTGGCGTGCGCACTTGCCCATCTGCTTCCGCAGCGGCGCGTCCTGCAAAAGCTTCACCGCCGCACCCGCCAACTGCTCGGAGTCGACGGGGACGAGGAGTCCCGTCTTTCCGTGGCTGACCACCTCCGGTAGCGCGCCCACATTGGAGGCGATCACCGGGCGGGAGCGGGCCATCGCCTCGATCGCGGCCAGGCCGAACGTCTCCATGTGGGAGGGCATCGCCGAAATGTCGAACGAATCCATGATCCGGGGTACGTCTTCCCGCACCCCGGTGAAGGTGATGTGCTCCCCCATCCCCTCCTCGGCAACCGCGCGTGCCAGTTCACCCTTAAACCCGTCCTCGATACGCCCGACGAAGACGGCGTGCGCCTTCGGTGAGACCTGCCGGATCGACCTCAGCGCGCGCACCATCTCGAGGTGCCCCTTGGTGCGGCAGATGCGCCCGACGATGCCGATGACCATCCGGTCCTCGGGAATCCCCAGCTCCGCCTTAACCGCCGCCGGATCGGAGGGTTTGAACTGCAGAAAGTCGGTGCCGTTGTAAACCGTGTCGATATAGGCCCGGGCGATCCCGCGATCGTTCAAAACCGACTGGACGTATTCGCTCACCGCCACCAACCGGTTCCGGCCCTTGGCAATTTGACGGTAGAGCCGGTCGTTGTTCAGCAGGTGGACGGTGGTGATGACCGGCACCCGCGTCTTGAGCCCCGCCGCATAGCCGATGTAGGAGGCACGGGTCAGGTGGGTGTGGATAAGCTCGACCTGACCCGACTGAACCCGCTGGGCGATCAGATTTCGGGTAGCCAGCCAACCCAGCCGACGCATCGGGCTCAGGTGCACGGTGAGGCCGGCATCTCGGGCGGCGGAGCTGATCCAGCCCTCGCCGGGGCAGATCAACTCGACGTAGTGGCCGCGCGCCTTCAGAGACTCGCTAAGGTCGAGGACGTGACGCTCGGCCCCGCCCGCGGCCGAGCTGGAAATGATCTGAAGTACCTTCAGCGGGCGGTCCGACATCCACCTTCAGTTTACTGTTTCCGAAGGTGGATTCGGTTCATTTCCTACCTGGATCGGGCGTCCCGGAACCAACTGTCTCGAGCGCCGTCTGCAACCTTTGTTTGTCGTCGGGATCGCTGGCGTCGGCCAAGAGCTGCTTGAGAATCAGCTTCTCGGCGGTCGGAAGGGCCTCGGCCGGGTCGGCCTTCACATCCGGCGTAACGCCGGTTCCCTCCCAGTTGGCGTGGGTGTAGGGATTGATGGCGCGCCCGACCGGGATGAACGCGGAGAAGTGGTCGTCGAGCCGGACGAAGCCCCCCGGATTGGCGCCACCCCAGGTCGGCTGACCGACGATCTTGGCGCGTTTGGTGTTTTGAAGATCGTACGCGCACTCCTCGGCGCCCGACCCTGTCCGCTTGGATACGAGCACGTACACGGGCTTGTTCAAGAAGCGGTGTCCCGGAACCGACTTTTGAGTCCAGAACTGAAGGGTCTTGTTTCCCTCCCGGAAGTAGAGGTCGTTCAGGTGAACCGGCTTGGAGTCGAATAGGTAGGAGCAAAGGAGCTGGACGGTCGCGGGATCGCCGCCGCCGTTCCGACGAAGGTCGAGGATGAGCGCGTCCGTATCGGCGAGGAAGTCGAACGCCGCCTGAATCGGCCGCGAAGCCTCCTTGGGGTCGGCGAGGAAGCTTCGAACCTCCAAGTAGCCGATATTTCCGGTCAGCCGCTCGGCGTGCTCGATTCCGCCGTTGAGCTGGGTGATCATCTTATGCTGCCGCTGAATCTCGATCGGCGACGGCTTGCCGATGTCCTTACGAACGGGCTGGACCTCCGGCGAGTAGCTCACATGAAGGTGGGCGTCGTGGCACACGTCGTTGAGGTCCGCGTTCAGGGCCTTCGTGAACGCTGGGCCGTCCGAGGTCGAGTCGTACCGGTGGGCGCTCAGGTTCGACTTGAGCGTTTCGACGGCCTTGGTGGCGATCTCGGGGAACACGTACCGGGTCTGAAGTTCCTTCGAGAACTCCGTGATGACCGCTGCCTTGTCGGCTTCGGAAAGGGACGGCTGCGCCTGCGGCGCGGTTGCGAGAAGGAGTAGGAGGGTGGTCATGGTTGCTTTGGGTTAAGTGGCCGGCTTGAGGCCGCGCATGAGAAGGTCGATCATCGCCTCGAGGCGGGCACGGATCGTGGCTTGGGTTCCAAGCTCGCGCACGCTGAGGCTGTAGGGAAGAAAGGCGTTGGTGGCGAGGAGCAGGCTCGAGGCGATCGACTGGACGTTTCGAACCTCGAAGGCGCCCTCCTCGACCCCCATTTCGAGCGCGGACATGATCAGCGCGCGCTCGCGCTCGAAGAAATAGGCACGCCGCGACATGTATTCGGGGCGCACCGCCTCGAAAAGCTCGTCGAGGCTCACGTGGTACTCCTGCACCGCTTCGACCCGGGCCATTACGCGCGCCGTCAACATTCGGCGCAGTCGCGCTTCCGCCGTGTCGGGCTTGGCCAACTCTTGCTCCATCAGCGCTTGCGCGCCCTGCACCACGCGCTCGATGGAGGCAAGCCCCAGCTCCTCCTTCGAGGAGAAGTAGGTGTAGATGGTGCGGCGGGAGACGCGAGCCTCGCGGGCAACGTCATCGACGGTGGTCTTCCGGAATCCGTAGCGGGCCATGAGCCCGTCCATCGCGTCAAGGATCAGGTCACGGGTGTTTCGCTCTTGCGCAAGTGCCACGGCTGACATTTTTGCACACTACGCGTTTTATGTGCAACCGAGTTCCTACTCCACCAACTTCTTATACAGCTCAGGCCGCCTCGGCTTGAACACTTCCATCTCGTACTTGCCGGGGACGTTCACCGTTCGCTTAAGCCGCGCCTCGGCGAGGTCGATGTCGGCGACCAGGGTTTCCGCCTCCGTGCCGGCCGCGGCCAACACCTTTCCCGTCGGCGAGATGATCTTGCTCCGCCCGATGAACCGGAATCCGTTCTCGGTGCCCACCCGGTTCGCGGTCACGAACCAGACCCGGTTCTCCGCCGCGCGGGCTATGCACATGATCTCCGCGGAGTTCTCGGCGCCCTCCGGCCAGTTCGTGGGAAGCAGGATCACGTCGGCGCCGTCAAGGGCGAGCACGCGCGCGGGCTCGGGGAAGCGCTGGTCGAAGCAGATGATGACTCCGATCCTGGCCTTTGCCGTGTCGAAGTTCTCGAGCGCGTCGCCGGTCGTTGCGAATTTGTCGTAGCCGAGTTCGGGAAGGTGGGTCTTGCGGTAGTACCGCGGCTCCTTGCCAGGCTCGAACAGGGCTACCGAGTTGTACAGCTTGCCGCCGTCCGCCTCGGCGAAGCCGAGCACGGTCGTGATCCCGGTTCTCTCGGCAGCGTCCCGAACGGCCCGGAGCGCCAGATCGTCGCACCGGATGGCGATGCTCCCCGCTTGCTCGAGCGAGTCCACGCAGTAGCCGGTCAGGAAGCACTCGGGGAGTACTGCCAGCTCGACGCCCTGGGTCGCGAGCCGCTCCAGTTCGGCGACCGCGAAGCGCGCATTCGCCCCCGGATCGTTGAAGACGACGTTAGCTTGGATACTCGCGACCCGCACGCCACAAGCTTATCCTCCACTCTCCACCAGCCGCGATGAGTAGGCTAGCGGGATGCGAAGGCCGCGGGGGCTCCGAAAAACCGAGCAGCGCCTTCGCTTCTCCGAGCTCGTGGGTGAACGGCTGCGGGCCAACAAGGTCGTCCGCGTCTTCTCCATCGCCGACTTTCGCTACTACTGGATCGGGGCGTTTATCAGCTTCTCCGGCAGCTGGATCCAGCGGATCGCGGAGGGCTACTTCGTCTTCCAGCTCACCCATAACGAAGCCAAGCTCGCGTTCGTCTCCTTCTGCTCGTCGATCCCGGTCTTCTTCCTCGGCTTCGTGGCGGGCTCGTTCAGCGACATCTTCGACAAGCGGAAGGTGCTCGTGGTCACCCAGGCCATCTACGCCATCGGCGCGATCTATCTCGCCATCGCGACCTGGGGCCACTTCGTAACCTACTTCCAAATCGTCTTCGTGGCGCTCCTGCTCGGGGTGGTCAGCACCATCGAGATGCCCACCCGGCAGTCCGTGGTCAGCCGGGTCGTGCCCGTTGGCGACCTCCCGACCGCGATTCCGCTCACGGCGACCACGTTCAACATGGCGCGGATCGTCGGCCCTGCCCTCGGCAGCGTCATGCTCGCGGCCTTCGGCGTCGCCGCCTGCTACTTCGCCAACGGCATCAGCTTCATCGCGCTTATCTGGACCGCCCTAGCCATCAAAGCCGACCTGAGTAACCCGCCGCGGGTGAAACAGCCCGTGCGCGACCTCATCTTCGAAGGCGCCCGGTTCACGATGATGGAGGTACGCCTGCGCACCCTCTTCATCCTCGAGAGCATCACCGGCGTCTTCGGCATCTTCTACATCGGTCTGCTTCCCGCCTACACGGGGGAAACCCTCGGCCTCGACCGTATCTCCGACCGGGCGGCGAAGGCCGGGCTCGGCTTGGCGACCACCTGCGTTGGGGTCGGCGCCCTCGTCGGGCTCTTCATCATCACGGCCCTCAGCGAGAGCCCGCGGCGCGCGTTCCTCATCCGGATGAGCATGACCCTCATGGGTCTCTCGCTCCTGGCGCTCGCCGCCATCCGCCAGCCCTGGCTCGCCTATCCGGTGCTTGCGGTGACCGGCATGTGCAGCATCATCCAGTTCAACACGACCAACGCCTTATTCCAGCTCCTTTCGCCCGAAGAGCGCCGCGGCCGGGTGCTCGCGATGCACATCTGGTCGCTCAACGGCCTTTCGCCGTTTGGAATCCTCCTATTTGGGTGGATCGCCAGCGCGTCCCACATCTGGCCCCACACCCATCTGGGGCATTACGGTCCGTTCCGAGCGCCGACGGATGTCGGAGGCGCCGCCCTCGCCATGCTTTTCGGCGGTGCCGTGATGGTGATCGGCGCGGCCGGGGCTTGGTTAAGTCGGCGGGGGCTGGCCCAGTTGTCGCCGGATCTACCTCAGGAACTAGGGACTAGGGACTAGTGATCGGAGGTCCAATCAACCAATCCCCATTCCCTAATGCCCAACTGCTAAACTCAACTCATGCGGCGACGGGAAACCGAGGAATGGTTTTTCGAGATCGGCGCCGATCTTGGCCGGTATGCCGAGGAGCTCTCCCGAGGCGTGCCCAAGCTGGCGCGCAGCAAACTCTGGGAACCGCGCGTAGATGTCTTCGAGGACGAGGACCGCATCGTTATCCGCGCGGAAATCTCCGGCGTCCGCGGCGAAGACATCAGCTTGATCTATGTTCCTGAACGCAACAGCGTGCTCATCCGCGGCGTCCGACTGCAAGAAGAGATACCCGAGCGCTCGGTAGCGCATCAGCTAGAGATCTATTACGGAGAATTTGAACGCGAGCAGCCGCTTCCGGAGGTCGAGCTCAAACCCGACCGGATTCGCGCCCACTACCGGAACGGCTTTCTCACCGTCGTCCTCCCCAAAGCCTGAAACCGATGTCCCAAGTTAAGTTGCCGATCGAGGATGAGGAGTGGCAGGAGCACGAAGGCTCCGAGCCGCGGCTCGAAATCGACGCCGAAGATGAGCGCAAGCCGGAAATCCCGACCACGCTCAACATCCTGCCGCTGCTGGATAGCGTCGTCTATCCGATGCTCATTGCCCCGCTGAGCGTGACCCGCGAGGCCAGCGTCCAGCTCATCGACGAGAGCATCGTCGGCAACAACCGCGTCATCGGCGTGGTCGCCCAGCGCAAATCGCAGGATGAGGCGCCGGGTTTCGCCGACGTTTACGAGTACGGCTGCGCGGTCATCATCCGAACCCTCGTCAAGATGCCGGACGCGGTCCGGCTGATCGTTCAGGGCATCTCCCGCTTCAGGATCGTCGAGACGATCCAGGAGACCCCGTATCTGCGGGCCCGGATCGAGGTCATCGACGAACCGGTTGCCGAGGTGGATCAGGCCGAAGAGCTCGAAGCGCTGCGGCGTTCGGTCGCCGCCCTCTTCGACCAGGCGGTACGCCTCTCACCCGGCCTGCCCGACGAGCTGCGCAGTCTTACCCAAGCGGTCCAGGAGACCAACGTGATGGCCGACCTCGTAGCGGCCCACATGACCCTGAACGTGCAGGACAAGCAGCGGATCCTCGAGACGATCGACTTGCAGCCGCGGCTGCGCGCGCTGCTGGAGATGCTCGGCAAGGAAGTCCGCGTCCTCGAACTCTCCAGCAAGGTCCAGAGCGAAGTCAACACCGAGCTGAGCAAGACGCAGCGCGAGTACTACCTTCGCGAGCAGCTCAAGGCGATTCAGCGCGAGCTCGGCGAGCAGGACGACCGTGGCGAGGACCTCGAAGAGCTGCGCCAGAAGATCGACGCGGCTGGGATGACCGAAGAGGCCCTGCGCGAGGTCAACCGCGAGTACGAGCGGTTGCGCCGGATGAACCCCGGCTCACCCGAGTTCACGGTGGCCCGAACCTACGTCGACACGATGGTCGCGATGCCCTGGAGCACCTCGACCACCGATCAGCTCGACCTCAAGAACGTCAAGGTCATCCTCGATCGGGACCACTTCGGCCTCGAGAAGATCAAGGACCGGATCATCGAGTTTCTCGCCGTGCGCAAGGTGAAGCGGGAGGGCGCGATCCGCCAGCCGATCCTCTGCTTCGCCGGACCTCCCGGCGTGGGCAAGACCTCGCTCGGCAAATCCATCGCCGAGTCGATGGGGCGCAAGTACGCGCGCCTATCGCTTGGCGGAATGCGCGACGAAGCCGAGATTCGGGGCCACCGGCGAACCTACATCGGGGCGATGCCCGGCCAAATCGTTCAGGCGATACGTCGGGCCGGATCGAACAACCCCGTCATCGTTCTCGACGAGATCGACAAGCTCGGAAGCGACTTCCGCGGCGACCCGTCTTCGGCTTTGCTCGAAGTGCTCGACCCCGAGCAGAACGCGACGTTCCGGGACCACTATCTCGACACGCCCTTTGACCTCAGCCGCGTCTTCTTCATCACGACCGCGAACCGCCTCGACACCATCCCGGCGCCGCTTCGCGACCGCATGGAGGTCATCGAGCTTGGCGGGTACACGGAGGAAGAAAAGGTCGAGATCGCCCAGCGCCACTTGATTCCTAAGCAGATTGGGGAGCACGGCCTTACCAAGAGCCAGATCACCTTCCGGGAGGCTTCGCTCCGGCGGCTGATCCGCCACTACACGCGCGAGGCCGGCGTCCGAAACTTGGAGCGGGAGATCGGCTCGGTGGTCCGCAAGGCGACCCGCCTGTTCGCGGAAGGGCGGACGGCGCGCGTGAGCGTCAACAACGTGTTTCTCGAGGCGTGCCTGGGCGCGCCCCGCTTCCTTCACGACGAGGTTGTGGAGCGCGAAATGACCCCCGGCACCGCGGTCGGCCTGGCGTGGACGCCGGTCGGCGGCGATGTGCTCTTCGTCGAGACCGCCAAGATGCCGGGCACGAAGGGGCTGATCGTCACCGGCCAGCTCGGCGACGTGATGAAGGAGAGCGTGACCGCCGCGCTAAGCTACGTGCGCAGCCACGCCGCCCAGCTAAAGATCAATCCGGAGTTTTTCGAAAAGTCGGAGCTCCACGTGCACGTTCCCGCCGGCGCGGTCCCGAAGGACGGCCCGAGCGCGGGCGTCACCATGCTCACCGCGCTCACCTCGCTCCTCACGAATCGCCCCGTCAAATCGCGGCTGGCGATGACCGGCGAGCTGACCCTGAGCGGACAGGTGCTACCGGTGGGGGGCATCAAGGAGAAGGTGATGGCCGCCCAGCGGGCGGGCGTCCAGACCCTCATCCTCCCCGACCAAAACGAGAAAGACTATCTCGAGGAAGTTCCCATCGAGATTCGCGAAAAGCTCAAGATCCACTTCGTGAAGAACGCCGGCCAGGTGTTGAGGCTGGCCCTCAACCCGGTCCATGTGTGAGCGGCGCTAGCGTGCACGGCGGAGCCGAGCACGGCGGCGCCTTCTGGGACGCGATCGGGCCGGACTTTCAGCACCTTGAGCGCCGTTCGGAGGTGATCAACGCCGACGTCCTGGACGCCTGGTTTCCGCCGAGCCCGCGGGTGCTCGAGGCGCTTAAGGAGCCTGCCGACTGGCTGTTCCAGACGAGCCCGCCCACCGACGGGGAAGGGATGCTGGCGGCGATTTCGGCCGCCCGCGGAGTGCCCTCCTCGAGATTGGTGCTTGGGGCCGGTTCGTCCGATCTGATCTTCCGCGCGTTTCTCATGCGCTTCGGCGCATCGTCTCGGGCGTTGGT
>Ga0070734_10003996_pt1 | contig 14572 bp, 11 predicted proteins | sample Coa_R1_8_FD_66444 | JGI IMG/M metagenome (GOLD analysis project Ga0070734, IMG submission 66444) | Surface soil microbial communities from Centralia Pennsylvania, which are recovering from an underground coalmine fire - Coalmine... | ecosystem: Environmental > Terrestrial > Soil > Unclassified ...
GTCATCCACGTCCGCGGGACCGGCCACGGCCACCGAGGCGAACGTCGCGCCGGATGCCGGGCTGACCGCCGTCATCGTGCCTGCACGCCCCTCCCGCCACGTGCCACCCACGCAGATCAGAAACTCACGCACGGGTGCCTCCTGCCGCGTGGTCGGGGTTCGGGTGCCGGGGCCGGGTTCAGGTGCTCGCGCACAAGCGGCCGAGTGCATCGAGGGTCGCTGGGAGCATCCGGAACTCCGGGCCGGAGATGGACAGCGCGGCAACACACGTCCCGGCCGGGTCGAAGACCGGCGCGGCGACCGCGACCAGCCCCTCCTCCAGTTCCGCAACCGCCTTGGCGTAGCCGTCCCTGCGCACCGCGGCCAGTTCCGCGTCGAGCGCTCCGAAGCCTGTGATCGTCTGCGCGGTGTAGCGCTCCAGCGCTTCCGGCCGGGGCAGGGCGCCGTAGGCCAGCAGGACCTTGCCGTTGGCCACCGCGTGCGCCGTGGTCCTGCGGCCGATCCAGCCGCCCGAGCAGCTCAGGATGTAGGTGCTTGGCACCTCCGCGACGTTGAGCACTTCAGCACCATCGGGCACGGCAAGGTTGACCGTCTCCCCGGTCCGCTGGGACAGCTTCTCCATCGCGGGCTGCATGGTGGCCACCAGGTCAAAGCTGCGCAGGGCGAGGGTGCCCAGCCTGATGACCTCCACGCCGAGCCGGTAGCGCTTCCCGGTCCGGGTCAGGAAGCCGGTCCGCTCCAGGGCCGCGGCCAGCCGCGATGCCGTGGACTTGTGCACGCCGAGCGCGATGGCGATCTCGCCGACCCCTTGTTCCACCCGGGTGTCATCGAAGCTTCTGAGCAGTGCCAGCACCCGCTCGGCCGATTGGTAAGTTGCGTTGGCTGCAACCTGGGCCTCGCTCATGCAACAAGAATGACGATGCCCGCCCAGGCCCGTCAACCGGTGTTGATTTACCGGTATGCCCGGCTTGACATTCAGCGTGGCATACTCGCTGAGCAGTACAGGGCCGGGCGGTGCCACCGCGGGGTGCCGCCGCGATGTGAGAGCAGGCTGGCATGACGACACCTGGTGCGGCTGGGGCCCCTTCACCGGCTGACGACCCGCTGCCAGAGGCCCTCGAACTGGCCCGTGGCGCGGCGGACGCCTCGCTGGGCCTCAAGCTTCTCGGTGGCCTCGCGGTGCGGGTGCTCTGCCCACAGTTCCCGCCGCGGCAGCGCTCGGGCCAGGACATCGACTTCGCCTGTGTGACTAAGGAGCGCAAGAAGCTCGCGGAGCACCTGGCGAAGGCGGGTTGCGAGCCGGACCGCAGGTTCAACAACCTCAACGGCGACCGCCAGATGTACTTCAACGCCCCGTCCGGCCGGCCCATCGATGTCATGGTCGACAAGCTGACCATGTGCCATGTCCTCGATTTCCGGCCCGGCTTCTCCAGGCAGCCGTTCACGGTCGACGCGGTGGACGTGCTGCTGTCCAAGCTCCAGATCGTCGAGTTGAACGAGAAGGATGCACACGACATCGTCCACCTGCTTTCCGGGTTGCCCATCGGTCCCGGCGGCCAGGCCGCCATCGACACCGACCGGTTCGGCAAGCTGCTCGGCGCGGACTGGGGCTGGTGGCGGACGGTGACCGGCAGCCTGGAGAAACTGCCCGCGCTGGTCGCCGACCGGCCCGGGCTTGTCCCCGAGGGCGCGTCCTACGACCCGCTGGCCCAGGCGCGGGAACTGCTGGACGTCGCCGAGAGCGCGCCCAAGTCGATCAAGTGGAAGCTCAGGGCCAATGTGGGCGACCGTGTCCGCTGGTACGAGCTGCCAGAAGAAGTCGCACACTGAGGATCTGTCCTGCTTGACGCCGGTTTCCCGCTAGTGCTAGACGTTGCACAGTGCGCACGTTGGTTGCGCAGCGTGCGTCGCGGCAGGGTACGCGGGAAGGCATAGGTGGTCCCGGTGCGAGTCTTCTTCGCCACCGACATTCACGGCTCGGAAATCTGCTGGCGCAAGTTCCTCAACGCTGCCGCCTTCTATAAGGCTGACCTGGTCATCCTCGGCGGCGATGTGACCGGCAAGGTGATGGTGCCGATCACCGTCCACAACGGGTACTGGGAAGTGGTGTTCGGCGGGGAGCGGCGCCGCATCGAGTCCAAGGAAGAGCTGGAGAAGATCCAGACCCAGATCCGCAACCGGGGCTCTTACCCGGCGCTGATGAGCACGGACGAGCTGGATCATCTCAGCAGGGAAGAGGGCGCGGTCGACGCTCGGTTCGGGACCGAGATGCTCTCCTCGCTCGACCGCTGGCTGGACATGGCCGACACCAAGCTCGGCAGCGGCCAGGTGCCGTGCATCCTGAATGGCGGCAACGACGACTTCTTCGAAATCGACCCGGTAATCGAGTCGTCGCCTTGCGTGACCTTCGCCGAGGGGAAGATGCTCGACCTCGACGGGTTCCACCTGGTGTCGATGGGCTGGACCAACCCGACCCCGTGGGACACCTTCCGCGAGGCGCCGGACGAGGAATTGGCGCCGAAGATCGACGCGGTCGCCGAGCTGGTGCCGGACATGGAGCGCGCCATCTTCAATTTCCACGCGCCGCCCTATGGGACCGGCCTTGACGAGGCTCCTGCCTTGGACGCTACGCTCCGCCCGATTCACGGCGGAGCGGTCATGAAACCGGTGGGTTCCAAGGCCGTTCGGGACGCAATCGTTCGCTATCAGCCCATGCTTTCGGTGCACGGCCACATCCACGAGAGCCGGGGCATCAAGAAAATGGGCAGGACCCTCGCCATTAATCCTGGCAGCGTCTATGGTGATGGCGTTCTGCAGGGAGCGCTGTTGGACCTGAACGCGAAGAAGGGCAAGGTCACCAAATACCTTCTCGTGAACGGTTGAGCGCTGCCGCCGGGCTCCCGCACCACGGCCGGTCTTAGAACGCTCCGGGTCAGCCCCACATGGGAGGCAAGTTATGGCTGCTGAAGCACTTGGTGAGGAAAGGCCTGCACTCTTCCTTCGGAAGGCCACCGGCCTCGTCCGAGGCTGGAACGTCCGGGACTCGATGATCTACGCGTGCCTGGCCACCAACTTCGTCACGCTGGGCATCTACGAGTTCACCTTCGCCGGGCCGGCCTTCCCGACCGGCCAGCTGATCACCGCGGTGATCATTTCGGGTATCTGGGTCTCGTTCCTGGTCATCGCGTACTCCGGGCTCATCGTCACGATCCCCCGGGCGGGCGGCGACTACGTCTGGCAGACCCGGATCCTGGGCAGCGGGATCGGCTTCGTGATGTCGGTGACCGGCTGGTGGTTCATCCTCTGGCTCTGGGCGCCGATCTACGGCAACATCCTGGCCGTCCAGTTGTTCGAGCCGCTGTGGGCCACGATGAAGTGGACCTGGCCTGCCGGGGGTTACGCCTGGTTCGGCACGCATACCGGCGTGTTCGTCATCACCCTGATCACCATCGCGGTGGCCGGCGTCCTGGTGTCCATCGGCATGGCCGGCTACGCCAAGGTCCAGCGCTGGTGCTTCATCGGCGGCATGATCGGGTTCGCGGTTATCGTGGTGCTGCTGCTGGTGAACTCCCACCAGGACTTCATCAACTCGTTCAACACCGAGGCACAGAAGATCTTCGGCGTGCACAACGCCTACGCCGCCACCAACGCGGCCGCACACAAGATCGGCTACGTGCCCCAGTCGCTGGGCTTCGGCCCGCTCGGGGCGACCATGCTGTTGGTCCCGTTCCTGATGTTCTTCATCCTGTGGCCGAACTGGGGCGCGACCCTCTACGGCGAGATCCGGGGCGCCAGCGACTTCCGGCGGGTGTTCGCCGGCATGTTCACCGGCCTGTGGATCACCGTGGCCTGCACGGTCATCTTCCTGCTGCTGATGGCCAAGACCTTCGGCTGGGACTTCTACCAGAACCTGAACGCGCTGGATAACAACCTCACGCCGCAGTTCGGCATCTGGCCCTATCCATTCATGTTCGCGAGCTGGCTGGTGCACAACACCGCGTTCCAGGTCGTGCTGATCCTGGTGATGAGCCTGTGGTTCTTCGGCTGGGTGGGGACGCTGTTCCTGTCCTCGACCCGGGTGATCTTCGCCGCCGCGTTCGACCGGGTGCTCCCGGACCGGGCGGCCGAGGTGTCCGAGAAGCGCAAGGTCCCGTTCTACTCGCTGGTCCTGATGCTGCTCCCGGCCGTCGGCCTGGGCGCCATTTACGCCTACAACTCCACGTTCGTCACCTACACGCTGGATGCCACGGTGGTCATCGCGGTGACCTACACCTTCAGCGCGATCGCGGTGGTCATCCTGCCGTGGCGCAAGCCGGACCTGTGGGCCGCGTCACCGGCGAGCAAGATCAAGGTGCTCGGGATTCCCGTCGTCCCCGCGTCCGGGTGGATAACACTCGGGCTGCTCGGCTTCTGCCTGTATGAGTGGCTCACCAACAGCCTCTACGGGTCCAACCATGTGGGCTCGCTGTTCTACATGCTGGCGATGTACGTGCTGGCCATCGTCATCTTCGTGGTGGCAAGGATCGTCCGCAGGCGGCAGGGGATCGATCTTGGCCTGATCAACAAGGAGATCCCGGTCGAGTAGGAGACGGCATCGTCGCACCGGCGTTGACACCGGCCCCGCCGCCAGCAGTCCGGCGGCGGGGCCGTGTCCATGCCGGACAACGCGGGGGAGATAGTGCAGTGACACGAGATGGGCGGAAAGCAGCGGCATGACTGATACTCCGACTCGGGCCAGCGCCGTGGTGATCGGCGCGGGCATCGTCGGCAACAGCCTCGTCCACCACCTGGCGCTGCTGGGCTGGCGTGACCTCGTGCTCGTGGACAAGGGCCCGATGCCGAACCCGGGCGGCTCCACCGGGCACGCCTCCAACTTCATCTTCCCGATCGAGTACTCGAAGATGATGATGGAGCTGACCCGCGACAGCACCGAGCAGTACCAGGAACTGGGCGTGTTCACCCAGAGCGGCGGGATCGAGGTGGCCCGGACCGCCGAGCGCATGGCCGAACTGCGCCGTCGGTGCAGCGCCGCCAAGGCGTGGGGGATACCCGCCGCGATGCTCACCCCCGCCGAGGTACGCAAGCTGGTGCCGTACCTGGACGAGTCGGTGATCCTCGGCGGGGGGAGCTTCCCGACCGTGGGCGTGGTCGACTCGCTCCGGGCCGGCACGCTGATGCGGGAACAGGCGCAGGCCTCGGGCGCACTGACCGTGCTCGCCGGGACCGAAGTGCTTGGCATCGACACCGAGGACACCGGGAGCAGGCCTGCGGTGCGCGCCGTACGGACCAGCGCGGGGGACATCGAGACCGGTATCTGCGTGATCTGCTGCGGCGTCTGGAGCCCGCGCATCGCCCGGATGGCCGGGGCGCGGCTGGCGCTGACCCCGATCGTGCACCAGATGATCAGTGTCGGGCCCATCTCGCTGTTCGCGGGCACGGCCGGAGAGATCTCCTACCCGATCGTGCGGGACGTGGACACCAACATGTACGAGCGCCAGCACGGCGGCGACATGGAGGTCGGCTCCTACGCGCACCGCCCGATCATCGTCAGCCCGGACGACATCCCGTCCAACGAGGAAGCCGCGCTGTCCCCGACCGAGATGCCCTTCACCGCCGATGACTTCGACCCGCAGCTCGCCGAAGCCCTGGAGCTGATGCCGGACCTGCTGGGTGACGAGCGGGCCGGTATCCGCTACGCGATCAACGGGCTCATCTCGATGACCCCCGACGGCCATCCGCTGCTGGGTGAGATGCCCGAGGTCAAAGGGCTGTGGTCGGCCGCGGCGAGCTGGATCAAGGAGGGCCCGGGCTGCGGCCGCGTGGTGGCCGAGCTGATGTCGGGCCGGGTGCCGACCGTGGATGTGCACGAGGCCGACGTGGCCAGGCTCTACCCCTGCCAGCAGACCGTCGCCCACGTGCAGGCACGGGCCCGCGAGGGCTTCAACAAGATGTACGGCATCGTCCACCCGGCCGAGCAGTGGGAGTCGGGCCGCCCGCTGCGGGTCAGCCCGGTCTACCAGCGCGAGGTGGACCTGGGCGCGGTGTTCATCGAGACCGTGGGCTGGGAGCGCCCGAACTGGTACGGCTGCAACGAGGCGCTGCTCGCACGCTACGCGGGCCGGCTCGGCGAGCGCTCGATCGAATGGGATGCGCGCTGGTGGTCGCCGATCATCAACGCCGAGCACCTGGCCATGCGGGACTCCTGCGGCCTGGTTGACCTGTCCGCCTTCGCCGTCTTCGACATCACCGGGCCCGCCGCGCTCGACGCGGTGCAGTCGCTGGTCGTGGCGCAGGCCGACGTCCGCCACGGCCGGGTGATCTACACCTCGCTGCTGGATCCCGACGGCATGTTCAAGGCCGACCTGACCGTGATGCGCCTCGGCGCCGAGCGCTTCCGTGTGGTCACCGGCGGCGCGACCGGCATGGCCGAGAAGAAGTGGTTCGCCGATCACCTGCCGCCCGGAGCCCAGCTCACCGACCTGACCTCGGCCTGGACCACGCTGGGCGTCTGGGGGCCCCGGGCCAGGGACGTGCTCCAGCCGGTCACCCTGGGCGACCTGTCCCACGATTCGTTCGGGTTCGGCACCTGCCGCGAGGTGGAGATAGGGGGCGTGACCGTGCTCGCCTCGCGCATCTCCTACGTCGGGGAGCTTGGCTGGGAGCTGTACGTGCCGATGGAGCAGGGAGCCAAGGTGTGGGACACAGTCTGGGACGCCGGTCAGCCGCACGGCCTGGTGCCCGTCGGCATCGGCGTGTACGGCACGACCGGTCGGCTGGAAAAGGGCTACCGCGCCTTCGGCAACGAGCTGACTCCGGAGTACAACCTGGTCGAGGCGGGGATGACCCGGCCACGGGTCAAGGAGCAGCCGTTCATCGGCAAGGACGCCTACCTGGCGCAGCGGGACCGCCCGCCCACCGCGGTGCTGTGCACCCTGACCGTGGACGACCACACCTCAGCCGACGGCCAGCTCCGCTACATGCTGGGCGGTGAGCCGATCTTGTCGGCCGACGGCGAGCGCCTGGTCGATGCGGCCGGCCGGCCCTCCTACGTGACCAGCGCCGGTGCCGGGCCGTCGGTGGGTAAGCATCTGCTGATGGCCTACCTGCCGCCGCAGCAGGCGCACGAGGGCACCGCCCTGCTCGTGGAGTGCTTCGGCGAGCAGTACCCGGTCACGGTGGCCGTGGCCGGGTCCACGCCGCTGTTCGACCCGGAAAACAGCCGGGTGCGGAGCTGAGCGGTATGGAGATCGGCGTCTGCGTCAAGCGCGTGCCCATGGTCGGCGGCAAGATCGTGCTGACCCCGGACGAGCAGGAGGTGGACACCCGGCTCTCCGGGTTCACCATCAGCCCGCACGAGGAATGCGCCGTCGAGGAGGCGGTCCAGATCACCGAGCGCCTCGGCGGGACCGTCTCCGTGCTCACCCTTGGCCCGCCCGAGGCCGCGGATCAGCTTCGCGAGGCGCTGGCCCTGGGCGCCAAGCGAGCGGTGCTGCTGGAGACGGACGGCAGGGAATGGGGCCCGATCGCCACCGCGGAGGCCATCGTCGCCGAGGTGCGCCGCCACGCCGCCGACGGGCCGGGCTACGACCTGCTGCTCTGCGGCAACGAGGCGGCCGACACCGGCGACTACCAGGTGGGCATCCGGGTGGCCTGCGCCCTCGGCTGGCCGTGCGTCACCGGCATCAAGGGCCTGGAAATCACCGAGATCGACGGCCAGGCCACCGCACGGGCCCGCCGCGAGTACCGCGGCGGTGAGGAGACGTTCGAGTTCGGGCTGCCCGCGGTCATCTGCGTCAAGGAAGGCATCAACCTGCCCCGCTACCCGTCCCTGCCCGGACGGCTGCGCGCGAAGCGGGCGACGATCGAGCAGGCCGAGCCGCAGTGGCGCGATGATGGGCTTCGCAAGCGTTCCCTCCGGGTGCCCGCGACGCACCGCAAGCAGGCCACCGTGCTGGGCACCGGGGGCGATGGGGTGCCCGCGCTCGTCGGCGTGCTCGAAGAGTGGGGCCTGCTGCCATGACCGTGCTATGCCTGATAGAACTCGATGCCGACGGGCCGGCCGACGCGTCGCTGCGGGCGCTGACGTTCGCCACGGGGCTGGCGGGCGCCGGCCCGGCCGGGCCGGCGCCGGTGGCCGCCGTCGTGTTCGGGCCCGCGGATCAGGTTCCCGGTGACATGCTGGCGGCGTACGGAGCCTCCAGCGCGCACGTGGTCGAACCGGGGCACCTCGACGGCTACGCGCCGCGCGCCTGGGCGCAGGCCCTCTCCGGCCTGGCCGCCGATGCCGGTGCGTCTGCCGTGGTCGCGGCGGCGACGGACCGTGGCAACGAGGTGATGGCCTACCTCGGCGCGCTCACCGGCCTGCCGATGGCGGCGAACTGCGTCCAGGCCGAACCGGGCGAAAATGGCACGCACCAGGTCGTCCGGCACCGCTGGGCAGGCCTGCTGCTGGAAGAGGCGAGCCTGGCGGGCTCGCCCGGGCTGATGACCGTGGCCACCGAAGCCGTCCCGGCCGCCGCCGTGGCCGAACCCGTCGGCACGCTCGCCGTGCAGCCGTATGTCCCAACCCTGAGCGAGGATGACCTGCGCGTGCGGGCCACCGAGACGGCCGGGCACAGTTCCGGTGCGTCGCTCGCCACCGCGCGGGTCGTGGTCGGCGGGGGCCGTGGGGTCGGCGGGCCGGATGGCTTCGCGCCGCTGGAGGAACTGGCCAGCCTGCTCGGCGGGGTCGTGGGGGTTTCGCGCGTCGTGACCAGCGAGGGCTGGCGGCCGCACCGACAGCAGGTCGGGCAGACCGGCACCAAGATCACGCCGGAGCTGTACCTGGCCTGCGGGATCAGCGGTGCCATCCAGCACATGGCCGGGTGTGCGGGGGCTAAGCACATCGTCGTGGTGAACACCGATCCTGGGGCGCCGATCCTGGCGCACGCCGATTACGCGCTGATCGGGGACGTGGGTGAGGTCATCCCCGCGCTGGTGGCTGCCGTCAGAGCGCGGTCCGGCACAAGCTGAGTCGGTGGCTGGGGAGGCCGGCGGGCGCCCGGCTCTGGCGGGCTGGCAATCGTCGGCAGTGGGTGCTGTTCGTTGGCCCGAGGCGCGCTGGGCTTTCTGCTGGCGCGGCCACGCTACGCCCGCCTGCGCCCCGCACCCGCCGGCCCGCCGGTGACCCACCCACGCGGTGCCGCCAGCCCGCCGGTGACCCACCCATGCGGTGCCGCCGGCCCGCCGGTGGCCGCGTATGCGGTGACGTCGGCCGCTGCTGTGGCTCTGCTGCTTGTCGCTGCCTCTCTTGTGGTGGCGCGTGCGTGCGCCGCTCAGCCATCGGCCGCAGGTAACTGTCGCTCTCGGCGCCCCGCATCCGCCGGCCTGCCGATGGCCCGCGCATGCGGTGCCGCCTGCAATCACAGCCCAATCGACTATATGCCTTGACGAGAATATGCCTGAGTGGGCATGCTGGGGTGGTGAACTCGGTTTTTGAGGTGCTGGCGGAGCCTCGGCGGCGGCAGATCCTTGATCTGGTGCGCGCGGGGGAATGCTCGGTCAATGAACTGGTCGCCATCCTGGAGATGAACCAGCCGGCGGTGTCCAAGCACCTGCGGGTGCTCCGCGAGGCGGGGCTGGTCCGGGTGCGGGTGGATGAGCAGCGACGGCTGTACCGGCTGAGCCCGGCGCCGTTGCTGGAACTCGACCGGTGGCTGGCCCCCTACCGGGCCGCGTGGGGCGCCAGCCTCGACAAGCTCGAACGGCACCTGGACCAGATGACCGGCGAAGAGACAGGGGAAGGCCGATGGCGATAGGCACGCTGGAGGACCTCGGCGGGCGGTGGCGGCTGCGGTTCACCCGCGAACTGGCGCACCCCCAGGAAAAGGTATGGCGTGCGATCACCGAGCCGGAGCACATGCGGGCCTGGTTTCCGCAGCACGTTTCCGGTGAGTGGGTGGTGGGCGGCCCGCTGACGTTCTCCAGCCCCGATGGCCTTGTGCCGGAGTTCGACGGCGAGGTGCTCGCCTACCAGCCGCAGTCGCTGGTGGAGTTCCGCTGGGGCACCGATGTGATCCGCCTGGAACTGGCGGCCCGCCCGGACGGCTGCACGCTCACGCTGCTTGACACGTTCGGCGAGGTGGGCAAGGCGGCGCGGGACGCGGCAGGCTGGCACGAATGCCTCGACCGGCTCGCCGACGACCTCGATAAGGGCGAGCTTTCGTTCCAGCCGGGCCAGCGCTGGGCCGAGGTGCATCCCCGGTATGTCGAGGCGTTCGGCCCCGAGGGCGCCGCGATCGGCCCGCCGCCGGGCTACTGATCGGGTTCCTTGGGTGCTTCGCCGTCGGTGGCCTCGGCAGGCTTCTTCGCGCCGTAGCTGTCGCCGGCCCGTTCGACGGCGCCCTCGAGTTCGGTGAGGACCTGCTTGAAGAAATCCCGCCCGCTTGCATCACGAAGCTTGGGTCCTACGGCGTCCTTCAGCCCCTTGGGTATCAGGTCGATGGAGAGCCTGAGCGGCACGAGCAGGTAGAAGACCGGCGCCACGATCAGCGTGAGCATCGCCAGGCCGATGGAAACAGCCGAGAACTGCGCCAGGCCCGGATCTCCCGGCACGGCGCCGTCGGCCAGCCAGATGAGGCTGCCCAACTCGGCGATGCCCAGCATTACGAAGACCACGAGCCAGACAACCGCGCCGACGATCGCCATCGCCCGCTCCGCCTTATAGAGCCTCGATAGGCCAGGAACGTCCTTGAGGTAGGCGAAAACATCGCTGGGCGCCTTGTCCATGTCCAGTTCGTGTTCGGCGTTGTAGGCGGCGAACTCCCGCTCCCATTGCGGGTCGGGCCGGCGTAGCCGTTCCCTGATGCCCCGCGCCTCGGCCCCGGCCGCGAGTGCGAAGATCGGCACGATCACCGCGACCGCCGACGCGTACGCCTCGGTCATCTGCATGCCATCACTCTTCTGTGTGCCGGGGAAACCAGTCAATGCCGCCGGGCTCAGGCCCGCGTGGCGGCCGCCAGATTCTCCCGCGCCGTCTGGGTGAGCGGGTGATCGGGCCCGAGCGCGCGCTCGGCGTCGGCGAGCGCGCGCTCGAACAACGCCTGGGCCTCGCTGTACCGGCCCACCGTGTGATAGGCGTGAGCCAGGTTGCTGCGGGAGGTCAGCGTGTCCGGGTGATCCGCCCCGAACACCCGCTCACAGTCGGCCAGATTCTCCTCGTACAGCGGGATGGCCTGGGCCAGCTTCCGCGCCGAGTGGTAGGCCGAGGCAAGGTTGCCGCGCGCGGTGATGGTGTCGGGATGGTCGCGGCCCTGGCCCGCCTCCCGGTCGGCCAGGGTGCGCTCGTACAGCGGCACGGCCTCCTTGTACCGGCCGGCCAGGAAGCACGCGTCCGCGAGGTTGCCGCGCGCGGTGATCGTGTCGAGGTGGGCAGGGCCCTGCGCCCGCTCCCGGCCGGCCAGTGTGCGCCGGTACACCGGCAGCGCGTCCTTGAGCCGCCCGGCGCTGCGGTAGGCATAGGCCAGGTGGCTCCGCGCGGCCAGGGTCTCGGGGTGGTCGGGGCCCAGCGTGCGCTCCCGGTCGGTCACCAGCCGCTCGTCTAGCGGCAGCGCCTTCTCCGGCTGGCCGGCCGCCCGGTAGGCGTGGGCGAGGTCGGCCCGCGCCGCCAGCGTGTCCGGATGGGCCTGCCCGAGCACCCGTTCCCGGTCCGCAAGGGTGCGCTGGAACGCGGCGATAGCCCGGTCACCCAGCCCGGCGCCGAGGTAGGCCTCGCCCAGCTCTTCCCTGGCGGTGAGGGTGTCGGGGTGGCGGGCACCCCGTCCCTGCTCGGATTCGGCGAGCACACGCTCGGCAAGCTGGACCGCTTCGCTGGCACGGCCGGCCTCCCGGTACGCGCGCGCCAGGCTGGCCCGCGCCGTGACCGTATCGGGGTGCCCCACGCCGAGGATCCGCTGCCGTTCGTCCAGCGACTCCTGGTACACCTCCACCGCGTCGCTCGGGCGCCCCGCCGCCTCATACGCCGCGCCCAGCCGGTCGCGGAGCAGGATGGTGTGAGCGTGGCTGGGCCCCAGTTCGGCCTGGCTGGTCTCCAGCATCGACTGCCAGTAGCCGGTGGCCGCCTCGGTGAGGCCCGCCGCTTCGAGACTCCGGCCCGCCCGCAGCAGCACCGGATGGCATTCGGGGGTCCACAGCACCCGGCCCGCGGCCGCCTGCAGTCGTGCCGTGCAGTCGCGCAGCGCCTGTTCGAACGAGGCTGGGACCGGAGTGCGGGGCCACGCCTGGAACAGCGCCTCGGCGGCGGCGCGCACGGCCTCGTCGGTCTCGGCCGCGGTGAGGTTCTGCTGCACCGTCGCCTGGACCACGTTGTGCACCCGTACCGTGCGCGCGGCGCTGGTGGTGTCGACGCTGACCAGGCCCGCCCGGGCCAGGTTGTACAGGGCGGCGCGGGCCTGCATCTCATCGACGGGGGCGCCGCGCCGGTAACGGGTCAGGTAGGCGCAGGCGGCCTGGCTGGTGAGCACCGCGCCCGGGATGCCGTTGGGGTCCAGCATCGCGACCAGGGCCAGGGCCGGCCGGGCCAGCCCGGCCGGCGGGATCTGCTCGGCGAACTCGGTGGCCAGTGCCCAGGTGGACGCGACGATCGACGGGTAGGCGCCCGCGGCGCCGCCAGCCAGGCGCTGCATGCGGTCCGCGACCCGGGCCCGGTACTGGCGGCAGTCCAGCCCGGTGTCGGCCATCAGCGCGGCCGCCTGCGCCAGCGCGATCGGCAGGTGGCCAAGGTCGCCGGCCAGGTCGAGCGCGCCGATCCACTGGTCTGGATCGGCGTGGAGCTTGCTGGACAGGTAGGCGAGGGACTCGCGGGGGCTGAACGGTCCCACCTCGACGGCGCGCGGGCGGTACGCGCGCACCGCGGTGTCGGGCCGGCGGCTGGTGACCAGTACCCGTCCCCGCGGCCCATGCGGCCAGAGCCCCTCGAGCACCGTCGCGTCGGCCAGGTCGTCGAGGATCACCAGCCACGGGTGGTCGGTCCCGGTGAGCCAGTCAAGGAAGCTCGCGGCCGCGGCTTCAGGCCCGTCCGCGGTGGGCCTGCCCACGTCCTGCAGCGCCTGGGCGTAGCCGGTGACGACGGCGTCCCGGCTGGACGTGGTCAGCCAGAGGACCAGGTCCACCGCATGGCGGTCCCAGAGCGTGTGTGCGACCGCGAGGGCGAGTTGGGTCTTGCCGGTGCCGCCGAGCCCGCCCAGGGTCCGGTTCGCCTCGTCGGCCGGGATCAGCACGGCGGTGTCGCCCGGCACCAGGCTGGCCGCCAGGCCGAGCCCGGTCTCCTGCCTGGGCACATACGAGTCCGCCAGCTGCGGGATCAGCCCCGAGAGCAGCGGCCAGGTCACCTCGCCCGGACGTGCCGGGACACCCTCTGGGTACCTGCCGCTCATTGCTGTCTGGTCACCAACCCGCATGCGTTCCGCCGGGCGTTCCCGGGTGATGTCAACCAAACCTCACGCCGGTTATACACGCCGATATCAGATCACGGAACGAAAACGGAAACCGTGCTCCGGGCGGGGGACAGTGCAAGCGATTGTATTTTCCGCAATTACGAAACGTTAGTTCGGGTTGCTTATACGTAGCGGTATTCGGAGGGCGGACTGTATCCCGGCGGCGCCCGCCGGACGCGCCCCGGCGGGGGCGGGACGCGCCGGTTGGCACGGTGCTGGTGCGTGGGCGCGCGAGTGCCATCGACGCCGGGGGCCCGGCTGGTCAGGGGTGCGCGGGTGCGTGGTCGCCGTTGATGCGGGCGAGCAGGTCCTTGCGCCATTGTTCGGTCTGCTGGACCTGGTTGAACGTGAAAAGGTGCAGTCCCGCGACCCCGGCGGCCGGTGCGGTGACGGCCGGGCCCAGCCTGGCGAGCAGACGCTCCGGCCGGTAACCGCCGGGCGTGCCGAACCGCAGGAACCACTCCACGTGCCCCGCGAGGAACCGCGCCGACTCGCTGGCCCCGGCCTTGGCGGCCATCCGCAACAGCCGGGCCCGCTCCACCGGCCCGGCAAGCCCCACGTAGAGCGGCAGGGTGACCCCGCGGGCGCGGATCCGGCGGATCCAGCGGCGCACGGTGGCCGGGTCGAAGCACAGGTTGCTCACGATGTAGGCGGCGAGCCGCCGCTTGTCCCACATGGCCTGGATCGTGATGTCGTCGTCGATCCTCGGATGCGACTCCGGGTACCCGGTGATCCCGGTCCGCGGGAAAGGGTTGCCCATTTCGGCGAGCCGTTCAAGCAATGACAAAGCGCTGTCAAAACGCCCCGCCGGGGGATCGGCGTCGCCGGCCGGGACGAAAACGTCATCCACCCCGCAGGCGATCAGCCGGGCGGCGATGTCGGCCAGGTGCGCGTCGTCGCGCACCAGCCGGGCGGACAGGTGCGGGACCACCGGGTAGCCGAGCCCGGCCAGTTTCTCGGTCAGGTCAAGCGTGGCGTCCAGGCCCTTGTTGGGGGAGGCGGTCACGGTCACCGTCATTCCGGCCGGCACCCACTCCGCCACCGCGTCCATCACGCTGCCCGCGGGGAACACCTCATACCTCGGATGCTCAAGCAGTGGC
>Ga0070734_10003997_pt1 | contig 14566 bp, 14 predicted proteins | sample Coa_R1_8_FD_66444 | JGI IMG/M metagenome (GOLD analysis project Ga0070734, IMG submission 66444) | Surface soil microbial communities from Centralia Pennsylvania, which are recovering from an underground coalmine fire - Coalmine... | ecosystem: Environmental > Terrestrial > Soil > Unclassified ...
CGTGGCCAGCCCGAACCCCGTGTTGGTATTGCGGAACAGGAACATGCCGTCCACGAATCCCCCCACCTTGATTTGGGCCCCGCCGACATCGGTGGACAACGGGCTTTGGGCCTCCTCGGTCTTGGCCTTATCCTTCCCCTTTTTCGTTTCGGCCAGGGCGGAAAAAGGCGCCGCCGCCAGCAACAGCAACCCCAGCAAAACCGTCAGCAGCCTCGTCGAGTCTTTCATTGTCGCTCCCTTCGATTTGATCGTCATGTCGTTGGTTGGTTGGTCCGGAAACATTCAAGCGCCGCCCTTAAAGCCGGTAATTGACGGCCATTTGAAAGGAAAAGTTGGTCAGGCTGATCGTGTTCGTGAAGACGTTCGCCGGCGAAGGACTGCCGCCGATTACGGCATCCGTGTTGGTGAAGGCGACGTTTCCGTAATTGATGTAAAGGGCCTCACTGTTGAGCGACAATCCGCTGTTTAATTTGATTTCGGCCCCAAGGCCCGCAAGCCAGCCGACGATGATATTGTCCATTTGGGGGCTGTTGGGGAACTGTGTGCTCCCGCCAATTTCGAATCCTCCCGCCGTGTCCGCGAACGTGGATTGATAACCGACATTGCTGAAAGCCACGCCGCCGGTGCCGTAGAGCAGGAGGCCGTTCAGGTCGTACCCGATCCGGGGCCGGACCATGCCGGTCCAACTGGAAAGGGCCGCTTGCGTAAATTGGAATTTATTGGCGCTGCTGGAGTATGTCCCCGCACCCACGGCATCGATCTTGAAGGCCATGGACCCGAAGTCGGCTTGGAGCCCGGCGACCAGCCCGCTTCCCAAGTCAAAGTTGTAGCCTGCATGGGCGGAATAATTAAGGGCGGCGGTTTGGGGTTTTATGTCGCCCGCGGCGTTGATCGCCTGGACATCCGCGAAAGAAAGGTTGCCGCTGGGGTTGTAAACGGTGGTTGTTTTCATTTCAGGGGCGGCTACGGCGGCCCCATAGTTGATGCCGGCGTAGAAACCCGCCCATTGGGCGGAATCCCCGGCCAGGGCCCTACCTCCTGCGAAACTCAAGCCGATGAAGACAGCAAGGACTGTAACGGACCTTCTTGCCATAAGCCCACCTCCCCAAAATATGCTTTTGATTAGCCGGCTTCCAACTGTCGGAAGAAGCCGAAAGGATTCAGCCGCCCGAAGCTTAACAGAATTTAGAAGGGCGAGTGAGTTTTTTAGGAGGCGGGAAACAAAAAAGCCCCATTAACTTTACGTTAATGGGGCTCGACCCAATCACGGATAGCCTTTATTTTTCGTATTTCGTCAGAAACCAAACGATCAGGATGAGCACACCGTTCGCGATATAAAAAAACTGGGCCGCCGGCTCCCCGCCGAAACCGAGCACGAAGGGCAGGGCGATCAAACAGGGCCCCACGATGAGTTCGATGATTCCATGCAGTTTCAGGGGCACCACCTTGAAAACTCCCAGGGGGAAATCGGTCAGGAGGGTGAGAACCAGGTGGACTATTGCCAAGGCGTAAGAGATCGTCGCGGGAACCATGGACAAGTGCAGGAGCGATGGAGCCGCCAGGAAGATCAATACCACCAGATAATCCAGATAACCGTGCATCTTTGCGTTGATGATTTTCATCCCTTCCTCCCCGTTCGAGTTGGGCCAATGCTAAGCCCGGCCAAAGGGGAATACCCTAGGGGGATGGAATTTGTTTCATTGACCTTACGTTAAGAAGCTTTCGTTCCAACCCCGGAGGATGTGCTTCCCTGCTAGGGCTCTGAGGATGAAAGGGTCTTGCTGGACGAAGGCTTCGTCGTTAGACGCCTTTCAGCACGTACTTTCCAGTTTTCTTGGTTCCGATTCTCTCAATCAACCCGGCTTTCAACAGAGGTTTTAAAAGGTTCATGGCTCCCTGTTTGGAAACACCCAGGGCTTCCCAGATCTCACGGGGCGACAGGCTTCCCCGGTCCCGCAGAAGAGTCAGGAGCTTTTCCTGCCGGGGCAGAAGCACCACCTTGCCGGAACCCTTCATCCCCTTGAATCCCTGGATGCGTTCCCATGCTCGTTCCAAGGTAAGTTGAACTGCTTCGGCGACGTATTCCAGCCAGCCGGTTAAATCTTCCCCTTGGGTCCGAACCATATCCAGTTGGCGGTAGTAAACCGGCCTCCGCTCCCAATAAACCTCGTCCAGTGAAAAAATGTGATGTGTGTCAAACCCCCGGCGGAAAAGCTCCCACAAAGCCAGCATCCTGCCCATGCGGCCGTTCCCGTCCGCGAAGGGGTGGATGGCTTCAAAACGGTAATGAAGGATCCCCGAGGTAATGACAGGGGACAAAGGCTTCGATTTCTTGTTCCACCACTCCAGCAATTCCCTCATTAATCCACTGACCTGCGCCGGCAAAGGCGGGACATGGCGCCCGACCCGGACTTGGATGGTGCGGTATCTGCCGGCCTCCCCCTGGTCCATCACCTTGGACGCCAGCAGGCGGTGAAGTTCGAACAAATCATCGTGGGTGATGGTTTTCTTTTTGGAGTTTTTTTCGATGAACCTCAATCCGGCGAAATAGTTGAAGATTTCCCTTTTGGACCGATCCGGGGTTGCGGGAAGCTCCTTGCCGGATTCCAAAAGACGGACTTCCTCCAGGGTAAGGGGATTGCCCTCGATGGCGGTCGAGCTATGGCTGTTACGGGCGCGAGTATCTTTCTGAAGGGCGGGAATCCACGAAACCTGTAGGGTGGCCGCCTGGATCTTTTCCCGTAATGCGGCGACATCTTCGAGGGTTTTCAGCAAGTGAGGAGTAATGGTAAACCGCGGTTCATAAGCCATGAAACCAGCATAATTATTAGTCAACTATTAGTCAAGTTATTGGTCAACCAGGTGAGTTAGTGCATTAGCCTAAAAGGGATTCGTTCCAGTCCCGGATGGTGTACTTCCCCACCAGGCCTTCCAGAATGAAGGGGTCCTGCTGGACGAAGGCCTCGGCACAGGTGCGGTCTTTAAAGATACCCATGGAGCCGTCTTTTTGAGGATCGGCGAAGGGTCCAATGGCGAGGATTTCTTTCCGCGCGATAAAGGCATTCAAATGAGCCTCATGGCGTGGGTAGATCGCCATGGCATCCTCCCGGGTTTTGCCGGGGGCTATTTCGTAAAAAAGGACGGCTTTCATAAACATCACCTCGGACTTTATGAAGTTGATAACGATTGGCCGGGTTTCGCAGAGATAACTTCAGCTCTAATTTCTCTAGCCAATCCATCTAAGTCAGGAAATAAATGAGACTCTTTCACTCCATTGAAATAGAGATGTCTTTTTACACTAGCGACTTGAGTTTTATCTATTTCGATTTTTAAAAGCAAATCTGGAAAAATATTTTCCAATGGTTCTAATTTTTTGTGGAAAGTAAACATCCCCCCTTGAACCAATAATCTTTCGTTCGATTTCGGAGGATACATAGCAATAACATCGGAGGGAAAATCAGCTGGCGTTTTCCCATTCATCTCCAAAAAACAATCATAACCAAATGAATCATTTTCACTTGGTATTATCAATTTTCTTCTTCCGATTACGATTTCAGAAAGCCTCATTGCGTCCAAAACCCATAAACTTAAGTTCTTCTTTTCAGTTCTATTGAAGTTTTCAAAATGTTTGACTGCAAAAAACAATGCCACGTTTAATGAATCCGTCCAATCCAGTAGCCTTGTTGGCAATCCATGATGTTGCATTGAAAATAAAATTTCCCAATTTGATATTTTTCCAAGCTTCATATATCCCTTTGCCTCATAGCGTCGAAAAGTGAGCGCTTCAAAAGGTCTAAACTTAATATTCTCGGGTCGGCCTATACCAGGCAGAAGCTGCCAATCGCTCTGGCCATGACCACGAAAAAAAGTTGTCATTGATTTCGAAAATGAAAAAATAAAATTGAACATTTCAAAATATTGGTTCTCAAAATCTTTTACAAAAAAATAATTTTTATGATCGGCATTCATATGATTACCTGACCGTAAAACACTTGCTCTCGGGATGATGGATGACGATGGCCTTCTTCCAGCCTTTTAGGGGCCTACCGTGTCGGGAATTTCTTTCCCGGTCTTGTCAACGTAAAGGTACTTTCCGTTCAATCTCACCATGATCTTCCCGTCTTCCACGCTAAAAACGGGGAGAGGCCCGAACTTCGGCTTCACGACCACTTTCCCTTCCCCGTCGATGAAACCCCAAAGGCTCTTGTCATCGTAGGAGTCCTTGTCCATCGTGAAGGCGGCCAACCCGTCGGAAAAACCGCTCACGGCCTGAAATTGGGGTTTGATCACATATTTCCCGGTCTTATCGATGAAGCCCCATTCTCCGCCCATTCCGTTGGAGTCGGCGTGAACCCGGACCGCAGCTAGGCCGTTTTGGAAGCCGACGACGTCGTCGAACTGGGGTTCGATGACGAATTTCCCGTCCTTCCCGATAAAGCCATAATGATTCCAAGAACCAATGGCGTTTCGGCTCGTGGCGACTCCGGCCAGCCCCTCGAAGAAAGGAGAGGCGTAAACGAATTGGAGCGGGACGACGAACTTCCCGTCCATTCCGATGTAGCCATACTTCTTTTCGTCCCCCGTTCCCACGGCCGCAGGAACCAGGTTGTCACTAAAATCATCCGCGTCGGTGAATTGCGGGTTGATGGTGAACTTGCCGTCCCGGCCCAGGTACCCATATCGCTTGTCGTCCCCGGTCCCTATTGCGACCCGGCCCAGGTTCCGGAAAAAAGGATTGGCTTCGGAGAATTGGGGTCCTACGGCTTCCTTGAAGTCGGCGTCAATGTACCCGAACAAATTATTCTTCTTGAAGGTGGTAAAACCCTCGCTCCAATTGTCCAGGTCGATGTCCTCGTAATCCGTTTCTTTGAGGAGACTCCCCGTCTTGTCGATGATCTGCCAATGCCCGCCCATTTGGACGATGGCCTTGCCGCGATAAAAGGGCTGGGCCTTGTCATAGACCGGATTGATCACGAATTTCCCGCTCGTATCGATGTAGCCCCATTTCCCCGCCACCTGCACCTGGCCCAAACCATCCGGAAAAGTAATGGCCAGACCCTGGATGTCCTTGCCGGTGATTTTGTCCATGGCGGGAGTGTAGGGTTCAAACATGTAATCCACGCGGCTGCGGAAGCCCTCAAACTGGGGTTCAATCACCACTTTGTTATTTTGGTCCTGGAAACCGACCTTCCCGTTCTTGACGAAGCCCTTCAGTTGGTTGACGGGCGCGGGCTTGGAGCAGGCCACTGGAAGCCAGACGGGAATAGAAAAGCAAAGGAATACAGCCAAACCCAAAAACAGACGATTCGTTTTCATATGGACCCTCCTTGGGAGAAATAAGTTTACTGTTGGAAGGGGTTTTGGGGGAAGGAAAAGGAGAGGACATTTTCTTCTAAAATTGAGGATTATCTTTTACCTCACCGCGAAATACTCGCACTCGGGATGGTGGATGACAATGGCGCTGGTGGACTGCTCGGGCACCATCATGTGGGCCTCGGTCAGGGTGACGCCGATGGCCTTGGTGGCGTCCAGCAGGCGGAAATACTTCTCCTGGTCCGATTGCTCGGGGCAGGCGGGATAGCCGGGCGAATAACGCTTCCCCTGGCCGATGGGCAGGTCCCATTCCTTGCGGATGCGGCGGTGGATCCATTCCGCCATGGCTTCGGCGGTTTGCACCGCCAGGCCGTGCAGGTAATGGGCTTCTGCATACTTGTTCTCTTTATTGAGACGGTCCACTTCCTCGGTGGCCTTGTCCCCTACCGTGACCACCTGGAAAGCCACTACGTCCTTCTCGCCGGAGGAGACGGGCTTGAAATAGTCGGACAGGCACAGGTGCCGCCCCACGCGCTGGCGGGGGAACTTGAAGCGTTCCAGTTCCTTCTTCGGGTCGTTGCCGTCGTAAATGATGAGGTCGTTCCCTTCCGAATTGGCCAGCCAGAAGCCGTAAACCAGCCGGGGTTCGAAAAGCCCCTTGGCCAATATCTCGTCCTGCATCTTGAGGCGCATGGGCTCGAACTGGGTCTGAATGAGGTGCTTGTATTCCTCCGAATCCTTCCCCTTCACGCCCCAATTGAGCTTGTAGAGCTGGGTCAGGTCCAAATAGGGCCAGACTTCCCGAAGCGGGACCTTGCTGATGATCGAAGTCCCGGCGAAGGGGTTCTTCGGGAAGAAAACGGCCGGTTTGACTGTGGGTGGGTACTTGTCCGGTGTGGCCTCGCCTTCTTCCTGCTTCACCTCGGCGAAACCGGTCTCCTTGGCCTTCTGGGCCTCTTCCTTGATACGGTTGCGGAAGGTCTCGCGGCTTGAAAGGTCCGACAGGGCGTTCAGGATATCCAACCCCTCGAAAGCGTCCTTGGCGTAATAAACGCCCGGCTCGTAGAGCTTCTCGTCCACGAAACTGATGCGATAGCCGTAGCGGCGGTTGATGGCCGCGCCGCCCACGATGACGGGATATTGGAGGCCCATCTTTTCCATTTCCTGCACGGCGATGGGCATCTGCTTGGAGGTGACGACCAGGAGCGCCGAAAGGCCGATGGCGTCGGCCTTCACTTCCTGCGCCTTGGCGATGATGGTGGAAACGGGCACCTGCTTGCCCAGGTCATAGACCGTGTAGCCGTTGTTGGAAAGGATGGTGCGCACCAGGTTCTTGCCGATGTCGTGCACATCGCCGTAAACGGTCGCCAGGACCACCGTGCCTTTGGTGGTGGCGTTGGACTTGTCCAGGAACTGCTCCACGTAGGCCACCGCCCGCTTCATGACCTCGGCGGATTGGAGCACGAAGGGCAATATCAGTTCCCCGGAGCCGAATTTGTCCCCCACTTCCTTCATCGCGGGCAGCAGGACGGTATTGAGCGTCTCCACCGCGGTCTTTTCCTTCAGCACTTCGGCCAGGTCCTCTTCGATCTTGTCCGGCTTGCGGTTGACGATCTTCCAATGGGCCTTCTGGGCGAAGGTCATGCCCTCGGTGGGATCGGCCTTGGCTTGGGCTTCCACCGGGCCCTTGCCCGCGAAATGTTGGATGAACTTGGCCAGGGCCTGGGGGTCGCGGTTGAAGACCAGGTCGTCGGCCATCTTGCGTTCTTCCTCGTCGATGGACATATAGGGCTTGATATCGGCCGGGTTGAGGATGGCCATGTCCAGCCCTGCGTGGACGCAGTGGTAGAGGAACACGGAATTGAGGACTTCACGGGCCTGCTTGGAGAGCCCGAAGGACACGTTGGAAAGGCCCAGGGTGGTGCGGACCCCCGGAATTTCCTTCTTGATGGCCCGGATCCCTTCCATGGTCTCGACGGCTGAATTGAGGAACTCGGCCTCGCCGGTGGCCAGGGTGAAGGTGAGGGCGTCGAAGATCAGGTCTTCGGCGGGGATGCCGTATTCTTTCGTGACGATCTCGGTGATCTTCTTGGCCACTTCCAGCTTGCGGGCGGCGGTCTTGGCCATGCCCTTTTCCTGGGGTTTGGACTTGTCGTAATAAACGTCGTCGATGGTCAGGGCCACCAGGGAGGCGCCGAACTTTTTGGCCACCGGGCAGATGCGCTGGATGCGTTCGCCCTTGCCTTCCAGGTTGATGGAGTTGATGATCGCCCGGCCCGGGTAGATCTTGAGGGCCGCCTCGATGACATCCGCCTCGGTCGAGTCGATCATCAGGGGCGTATCCACGCCCAGGGCCATTTTCTTGACCACCTTCATCATTTGGTCCTTCTCGTCCACCCGCTCGGTCAGGGCCACGCAGACGTCCAGCACATGGGCGCCGCCTTCCGCCTGGCCGCGGCCCACGGCCACCATGCCCTCGTAATCGTCGGCCAAAAGCAGCTGCTTGATCTTGCGGGAGCCCTGGGAGTTCACCCGCTCGCCCATGATCAGGGGCTTGGGGTCCTGGTCCATGGCCACGGCCTTGATCATGGAGGAGGCATTGCAGACGTGGGTCACTTCCCGCTTTTTGGGGGGCCGATTGCCGATGGCCTCCACCACCTGGCGCAAATGCTCATGGGTGGTGCCGCAACAGCCGCCGATGACGTTGACGCCGAATTCCTCGACGAACTCCTTCAGAGCCGCCGCCAGGGCTTCGGGCTTCAGGGGATAGACCGCCTGGCCGCCGCGGTTTTCGGGCAGCCCCGCGTTGGGAATGGTGGAGATGGGGATTTCGGAATACTGGCTCAGGTACCGCACCGGGTCCTTCATTTCCTTGGGGCCGGTGGAGCAGTTCATGCCGATGACGTCGATGGGCAGCCGCGAGAAGGTGGAAAGGACGGAAGTAATGTCCGTGCCCAGGAGCATGCGGCCCGTGGTATCGAGGGTCGTCTGGGCCATGAGGCCGACGGGGGATTTCTTTTCGGTGCGCGCCCGGTGGCAGCCGAAGACCGCCGCGCGCATTTCCAATATGTCCTGGCTGGTTTCCACCAGCAGGGCGTCCACGCCCGCGTCGATCATGATGCAGGCCTGCTCGTAATAGATGGCTTCCAGTTCGTCGGGGTGGATCTTGCCGAGGTCCGGGTCCTCGGAGGCGGGCAGCATGCCCGTGGGGCCCATGGAGCCCACCACGAAGCGGGGATGGTCGGGGGTGGAATACTTGTCGGCCAGTTCGCGGGCCAGCTTGACCGCCGCGGTGTTGACCTGCACGATCTGGTCGCCGATGCCGTACTCTTCCAGTTTCAACCGGTTGGAACCGAAGGTGTTGGTCTCCAGGCAGTCGACCCCTACCTTGAGGAAGCCTTCATGGATCTCGCGCACCACCTGGGGCTTGGTGATAACCAGGTAGTCGTTCAGGCCTTCCTTGCCGCCGAAATCCTCTCTAGTCAGGTTGTAGGTCTGCAGGTTGGTGCCCATGGCCCCGTCGAAAATGAGGACCTTCTTCTTGAGGGCGTCGAGGAATAAGGGGCGTGCCATGGTTTTTCGCTTTCTCCCGGTTAAAGGAGCGACAGTTTAAGGCGTAACCAGGAGTGCTTCAAGGAGGGATTGGCGCCCGGGAGGCCTAGGACTCAAGCAGTTTTTTGAGGGCTTCCAGCACCATGCCCCAGTTTTGGAGGGAGTGGTCCCTTTCCTTTTCGCTGGGAATATTACCCTGTGCGAGGGTGAGCTTGGTGCCTTCGGGCATAGGTTCCAGGGTATAAGCCACTTTCATGTAGTTCTCCGGCACGTCCGTCTTGCCCGACATTCCGCTCCAATAAGTGGAGACAAGGGACTTGCCGGGAACAACCTCCAGGATGACCCCTTTGTCCTTGTAGGCTTTTCCCTGCCAGACCCCCTCATAAGTAATGGGGCTGCCGACTTTCCAATCGGTGGTGACCTGGGTTCCAAAGAGGTATTGCTTGATCATTTCCGGGTCTGTCAGCGCTTTCCAAACGCTGGAAGGGGGAGCCTTCACCACCACAGTCACTTTTCCTTCAAATTTTTCGCCCATGGCCGCCTCTCGGGGGTTTTTGCAATATTAGACAAGGAGGCTCCGGAAATTCAACGGCGCCACGGAAAAACCGTTTTAAGATTTCTTCACCGAAATCAGGCACTGGGAGTCACCCTTGAGCATGCAACTGGACTCGCTGATATCCACTTTCTCATGGTAAAAATCGGCAAGACCCTTGACGATGCCCTTGGCCACGGGGCAAAGCTTCCGCTGGGAAGTGTAGGTAATGACCACTTCCGAGGCGTTGGGCCGGGAACATTTAAGCCGCGGAGGTTCGGCGGCGGGGTCCTTCAGGCGGATGGTGGTGTGGATGACCGATTCGGTGTTTTCCAAAAGGTCCAACAAGCCCCATTCGGGCTTGATCAAGGCCCGGTAGATCTTGGCCAGGTCGGGCACGATGAATTCGCCGAAGGCCTGCAGGATGTCCGGGACCGGCTTTTGAAGGAGCTGTGAGGCCGCCCCGACCAGGGCCACCAGTTCCTGGTCCGGATAGGCTTCCGTGACGAGGAAAACCGTCCTTTTAGACCCCGACTTCTCTAAGATGGCGTTCCATGTATCCAACCCGGCCTTTTCCGTGACGAACTTCTTCAGCTCCGCGAAAATCGTACCGTGCATAACGCCTCCCCGAGGAATGGAATACGCCCCAACGGATTGCCAGCCGCACATAAACTGTCCGCTTATCCCCACACTATACCACCCGATACCCGTTCGGTTTTTTCCTTCCAAATCGGGTTTTTGATTTCCGCCCAGAAAAAAGGGCACCCGAGGGCGGGAATAAAAGGGAGGCGTTTTCCGCAGGATTAAGACGGCCAATGAACCGGTTATTTGGGCCGCCGGGCCTCGGGGGAATGGGGAAAGCCGCCTGGCAGGCCATGACACCGTTTCTGATTTCTAATGGGGTTTCAAATTCTTGTTCTAGGCGACCCGCCACCAGTCCCCTTCAGGGTTTGGCCGAAAGATAATCCAATAATCCCTCAAGGTCCGAGGAGGACCCGTCCGGCTTGAGCCCCAACTCTTCCATCGGCGAATGGAACCGGTTGACCCAGTAGGTCCTGTAACCAAAGCTCTTGGCACCATAGGCGTCCCATCCGCCGAAGGCGACGAACAGGATATCCTCCTTCCTGAGACCCAAAGTTTTCATCCCCAGTTCATATGCGGCCGGTTCGGGTTTAAAAGTGCCGTTTTCTTCCGTGCTCAAAAGAACGTCAAAGCAATCCGTCATTCCTGCCCCTTCCGCGTTGGAACGGAGCATCAGGGGGCTGAAATTGGCGATGGTGATGATTTTGAACCCCTCGGCCCTCAGACGGCGCAGGGCCTTGGCCGCGTCCGGCCAAGGGGTCAGGTGCAGGTAAGCGTCCATCAGTTTCCCGCGGGCCTTGGGTGAAAGGTTTAGGCGAAGGGCCGCCGCCGTATAAACCAAGGCATCCTCCGTGACCTTAAAGAAGTCCTCGTGCCGGTGGGTGAGGGAGCGCAGGAAACCATAATCAAACTGCCGGGAGCGCCAAAGCTGGGTGAATTCCCGGCCTTTGCCGGGAAATTCCTTCTCGACGGCTGGGATGACGGAGTCCGGATCGAATAACACGAAATAGTCAAAGGCGATCGCTTTGAATGGACGGCTGGGCCGCTCTTGTGCCCGGGAAGGACCCGGGAAGGGGAAAACCAAAAGGGCAAAGACGAATAAGGGAACCAGTCGAAATGGGGGCATGGGCCCTCCTGAGGCGGGAATATCGGCAGGATTATTTACGGCCAATTTCAGCCGCAGGTTACCTTGCCCGAATAATCCAAACAGGAGTTGAATGAAAATCCTTATCGGTTTAGCTTGGGCCGTCGGCAAATCCACTCGGAAGGCGGTTTTCCATGCGCACCGTGATCCTGCTGTTCATCTCCAACACCTTCATGACCTTCGCCTGGTACGGCCACCTGAAGTACAAGGCCAGCCCCCTGTGGATCGCCATCCTGGCCAGCTGGGGCATCGCCTTCTTCGAATACTGCTTCCAGGTGCCGGCCAACCGATTCGGGAGCTATGAGTTTTCCACGGCCCAGCTCAAGACCATCCAGGAGGTCATCACCCTGGTGGTCTTTTGCTTCTTCTCGGTGCTTTATATGAAAGAGGATTTGAAGTGGAACGTCCTGGTGGGCTTCGCCTTCATGGTGGGCGCGGTCTTTTTCGTCTTCAAGAAGTGGTCTTGAAATAAAAAAGCGCCCCATAAGGGGCGCCCCGACATGGCTTTTGCCGGCTTACTGCGGCTTGCTGACATCCGGCCCACCGGGTTGCGAACCGCCCGGACCCGTTGACGCGCCGTTGACTGGCACCTTCCTCGGCGGAAGCGGTTGGGGGTTCAATTCGGGTTTCGCTTGGTGCTTTCTCTTGTGGTGCTTCACCTTTTGGGTGTTGGAGGCCGGGCTGGTAGCATCCGCCCAAACCATGGAAGTTCCGGCCAAAACCAACAGACTCAATGTGACGGCTAAAGAACGCTTCATATCTCCACCTCCCTGTTCGAATAACGGCTGCCTTTAAGACGGTAAAGAACCGGAAAAAGTTCCCGGCGGGTAAAACAACCGCCTTTTCCAATAAAAAAGGCGGTTCCCAAAAGGAACCGCCTTTGAAAAACAAGCCGGAAGTTGATGTTGTACGGGCTTCGTTTCCGGCGGAAACGCGAACGGCTTACTGGTTCGCGTCCTTCTGGATATCCTTCTCGTCCTTGCGGATGTCCTTCTTTTCCTGCCGGGCGGCTTTCTCGTCCTTGATGGCGGCGGCATCGTTGCCGTGGGCCAAAGCCTGGCTGGCGGCGGCGTTGTCGGCCTTCACATCCTGGCGGTCGTTCTTAACGTCCGCCTGGTCCTTCTTCACGTCCTTCAGGGCGGCCTTGTCCTTCTTCAGGTCCTTGCGGTCCTTCTTGATGTCCTTGGCGTCCTTTTTCATGTCCTTCTTTTCCTGCCGGGCGGCCTTCTCGTCCTTGATGGCGGCGGCATCGTTGCCGTGGGCCAAAGCCTGGCTGGCGGCGGCGTTGTCGGCCTTGACCTGCGAGGCGTCGTTCGCCATGTCCTTCTTATCGTTCTTGATGTCCTTCACATCCTTGTGCATGTCCTTCTTCAAGTGCTTCTGCGGATGCTTGATCTTCTTCGGCTCATCAGCCCTGCCCAACCCGGTGCTGGCCAAGAAAAGCACCCCCATCAAAACCGCGAATACGCCTTTCATAACTCTTCCTCCTGATTTTGATCTTCAGTCCCGGCTGCCCAGGCAGGCGGTCCGGAATTAAGACGGCAGGCTTGTTGAAAAAGTTCCAGGAATCCGCCGGCCGGAAAGGCCCATTTTTATTTGGAAATTGGGTGTTTCCATTCCGCCCGGTGATTATGATGGCGCCCTATGGAATCGAACCTTTTCCAGCACGGGGCCGATTGGGGGCTTTTTGCATCGACTTTCGCCCTCATTTTCCTGGCCGAACTGCCGGATAAGACGGCCGTGGCCGTCCTAATCCTGTCCAGCCAGCGCCATCCCTTCGGCGTCTACCTGGGGGTCTGCGCGGCCTACCTGGTGCAGAACATCGTGGCCATCCTGGCGGGAAGCCTTCTGACCCTCCTGCCCCACCGTTACGTGCATGTGGGCGCGGGCGTCCTTTTCCTGGGATTCGCGCTTTGGATGTGGTTCCACAAGGAAAAGGCGGAGAAGAAATCGAAGGTGAAATCCAGCGGCCAGTTCGGAAAGACCGTCTGGGCGGCCTTTATGGTGATCTTTATCGCCGAATGGGGGGATTTGACCCAGCTGGCCACCGCCACCCAGGTGGCCGCCAGCGGCCATCCCGCCACGGTTTTTATCGCCTCCACCCTGGCCCTTTGGGCGGCCAGCGGCATGTTCGTCCTGATCGGCTACCACTCCAAGAAATTCATCCAGCCCCACGTGCTTCAAAACATCGCCGCCGTGGCCTTTGGCCTCATCGGCCTTCTTCTTTTGTCGGGTTTTTGGGATAAATAAAACTTCAGGCGGGAATCTTCAAAACAATGGCGGAGAGAAAGGGATTCGAACCCTTGAGACCCTTTTGGAGCCTACACGCTTTCCAGGCGTGCGCCTTCGACCGCTCGGCCATCTCTCCGTAAACAAAAAAGGGGCCGAGACAACGCTCACCCCGAACTAACAGCCCAAAAAAATGGTGGAGATGAGCGGGATCGAACCGCCGACCTTCTCGTTGCGAACGAGACGCTCTCCCAACTGAGCTACATCCCCACGTTCATCCCTTGGCTTTGAGACGTAATTGCTTGAAGAACCCGCTCAAAACCTTTGAACAATCTTCCTTTAATATACCGCCGGTGACTTTGACCCTGTGGTTCAATTTCGGGTTCTCCAGGGCGTTCGCGATGCTTTCGACCACGCCCGCCTTGGGGTCGGCGGCCCCATAAAAAAGGTTTTCAATCCTCGATAACACGATGGCGCCCGCACACATGCCGCAGGGCTCAAGGGTTACATACAAGTCGCAACCATTCAAACGCCAGCTCTTTAACTTTTTCGTGGCCTTGGCTAAGGCCATCATTTCCGCGTGGGTCAGGGCGCTCTGCTTAGATTCGGTTAGGTTGTGGCCCCTGCCCAAGATCTTCCCGTCTTTTACCACTACCGCTCCCACCGGAACTTCACCTTTCCGGGCGGCCTTTCCCGCTTCTTTCAAAGCTTCTCGCATAAAATGTTCGGGAGAGTGGTCCAGCTGAAACCTCACGGCATAGAAAAATGGTGCGCCTGGAGGGATTCGAACCCCCAACCTACTGATCCGTAGTCAGTTGCTCTATCCAGTTGAGCCACAGGCGCGTCCGTTTCTTTCCTGGAACCCCAGGAAAGGACGAGTATATTACCCAAAACCTTATTTTTATCGCAAGCACAAAGGATTTTACTAAGGTCCTTTTCGCCCACGTTTTCACCGCATTTCCACTATAATCCATTCCCCATCGGTGGATGGAAAACACAGAAGCCTTTCGATACGATGGTTTTGTCACCCCGGCGTGGGAGTCGGGTCCTATACGGCGATGCGGCCCCAACTCCGCTAGGTCCGGAAGGAAGCAACGGTCAGGTCGATGTTCGGGTGTTGTAGGTAACCTGGCTCCCACGGCGGGGTGGACCGCGGTCCCTTAAGTCCTCTTTGGAGTCATTCATGCCCCAAGTCATGGCCCTCAAATGGCGCC
>Ga0070734_10003998_pt1 | contig 14561 bp, 9 predicted proteins | sample Coa_R1_8_FD_66444 | JGI IMG/M metagenome (GOLD analysis project Ga0070734, IMG submission 66444) | Surface soil microbial communities from Centralia Pennsylvania, which are recovering from an underground coalmine fire - Coalmine... | ecosystem: Environmental > Terrestrial > Soil > Unclassified ...
CGGCCCAGCCGGCCGCACGGATTGGCGCAGTCGAACACCGCATAATGCTCGGGCTTGAGATGCGGCGCGCCCTCGACCGTCATGGCGCCGCACACATGAAGATTGGCAGCGTCGATCTCGCGTCGCGTGAAGCCGAGCGCGGCCAGCATGTCGAAGCTGGGCTTGGCGAGGTCTTCCGCCGTGAAGCCGAGTTCGGATTTGCAGAAGTCTTCGCCGAGTGTCCACTTGTTGAAGGCGAACTTGATGTCGAAGGCGGTCGGCAGCGCCTTCTCGAGCTTCTCGATGATCTCGGGCGTGAAGCCCTTCGCCTTTAAGGCGGTGTGGTTGATGCCGGGCGCGTTCGCCATGCTGCCGTGGCCGACCGCATAGGCCTCGATGTCGGCGATCTCGGCGCCCGTGTAGCCGAGTACGCGCAGCGCCTCCGGCACGGCGCGATTGATGATCTTGAAGTAGCCGCCGCCGGCGAGCTTCTTGAACTTCACCAGGGCAAAATCGGGCTCGATGCCGGTGGTGTCGCAGTCCATCACCAGCCCGATGGTGCCGGTCGGAGCGATCACGGTGGCCTGGGCGTTGCGGAAACCGTGCTCTGTGCCGAGCGCGAGCGCGCGATCCCACGCGCGCTTGGCGTGATCGACCAGACCCGCAAAGCTCTCGCCTGCCGCCTGACAGGCCGCATGGTCGAGCCACACCGGCGGAGTGGCCAGTTGCTCGTAGCCGGTCGCCTCGCCGTGGGCAGCGCGACGGTGGTTGCGGATCACCCGCAGCATGTGTTCGCGATTCTTCTTGTACCCCGGGAAAGCGCCGAGCAGCGCTGCCATTTCAGCCGAGGTCGCGTAGGCGACGCCGGTCATGATGGCGGACAGCGCGCCGCATACCGCGCGGCCGGCCTCCGAATCATACGGGATGCCGGACGACATCAGGAGCCCGCCCACGTTGGCATAGCCGAGGCCGAGCGTACGGTACTCGTAAGAGAGCTGGGCGATTTCCCGGGACGGGAATTGCGCCATCAGCACGGACATTTCCAGCACGATGGTCCACAGGCGCACGGCATGCTCGTAGCCGTCGAGGTCGAACATCTTACCTCCCCCTGCAGGGGGGAGGTCGGTCCGCCAACGGGTCCGGCCTTCGGCCGGCCCGATGACAGGCTCCGCGGACCGGGTGGGGGCCGACGGGTCGCGCCCGGCCCCGCCCCGGCTCGCTTCGCTCGCCGACCCTCCCCCTGCGGGGGAGGGTGACGTGCCGCGGAACGCCAGCAAATTCAGCGAAGCGAGGTTGCACGCCGTGTCGTCGAGGAACATGTACTCCGAGCACGGGTTCGACGCCCTGATGGGGCCTGAGGCCGGACAGGTGTGCCAGTCGTTGATGGTCGAGTGGTATTGCAGGCCCGGGTCGGCCGACGCCCACGCCGCGTAGGCGATCTTCTCCCACAGTTCGCGCGCCTTCACGGTCTTGGCGACCTTGCCGGGCTTGGTGCGCCAGGTCAGATCCCAGTCGCGGTCCGCTTCGACAGCGTGAAGAAACGCGTCGGTCAGGCGCACGCTGTTGTTGGAGTTCTGGCCCGATACAGTGAGATAGGCCTCCGAATCCCAGTCGGTGTCGTAGATCGGGAACTCGATATCCTTGTAGCCCTGCTTGGCAAACTGGATCACCCGCTTGATCATCGCATCGGGCACGCAGCTGCGGCGCGCGGCCTTGATCTCCCGGCGCAGCGCCGGGTTCTTGTCGGGATCGAAGCAATCGTCGTCGGAGCCTTCGCAGTTGACGCAGGCTTTGAGGATCGCCTTGAGGTGCCGCTGGTTGATCTTGGACCCGCTGACGAGCGCCGCCACCTTCTGCTCTTCCAGCACCTTCCAGTTGATGAATTGCTCGATGTCGGGGTGGTCGGCATCGACGATCACCATCTTGGCGGCGCGTCGCGTGGTGCCGCCCGACTTGATGGCGCCCGCCGCGCGGTCGCCGATCTTCAAAAAGCTCATCAGGCCGGAGGATTTGCCGCCGCCCGACAGCCGCTCGCCCTCGCCGCGCAGACGCGAGAAGTTCGAGCCGGTCCCGGAGCCATATTTGAACAGGCGCGCCTCGCGCACCCACAGATCCATGATGCCGCCATCGTTGACGAGGTCGTCGGCGATCGACTGGATGAAGCAGGCGTGCGGCTGGGGGTGCTCGTAGGCTGTCTTCGACTTGGTCAGCTTGCCGGTCTGGAAGTCCACGTAGAAGTGGCCCTGGCTGGGGCCGTCGATGCCGTAGGCCCAGAAAAGGCCGGTGTTGAACCATTGCGGCGAATTCGGCGCCACCATCTGCATCGCCAGCATGTAGCGCAGCTCGTCGAAGAACGCGCTGGCGTCAGCCTCGGCATCGAAATAGCCGCCCTTCCACCCCCAATAGGTCCAGGTGCCGGCGAGCCGATCGAACACTTGCTTGGATGAGTGCTCTCCGGTGAAGCGCTCCTTTTCCGGCAGCTCCTTTAGGGCGGCTTCGTCCGCAACGGAACGCCATAGCCAGGACGGAACCGTCGTCTCCTCGATCTTTCTCAGGCACGCCGGCACACCGGCCTTACGAAAATATTTCTGCGCCAGCACGTCGGAGGCAACCTGCGACCATGCAGCCGGCACTTCCACGTCATCGGCGCGGAACACCACCGAGCCGTCGGGATTGCGGATTTCGCTCGTCGTCAGGCGAAACGCGATGTCCGCGTAAGGTGACTGACCGACTGTGGTATAGCGCCGTTCAATTCGCATTATCCGCCCCTTGCATCTGCTTTCGGCGGCTTCTCCCTTAAGGAGTTGAGCAGCCGATCCCCTGGCGCGCACCCGTCCTCCTGCGCGCCACCCCGCTGTTTGTCTCGCCTTGACGCCCCTGATCCTGTGGGCCGGTTTTCCCGTGAGGGTCCGACCGCTTCAATTCTCGACCTGCGGTAGCCAGCCGGTCCGCTGTCCCAGGAAGACCCAGCCAACACACCACCTTCACCCAAGCCATCTGGCAACGGCGGGGAAGGGTCGCAAGCCTTGCGGGAAACGGCCGGCCGGGACCTTGGCTATGCGCCCCGCCGCACTTCCGAACGCTAGGAGACTCCGACGCGCCCGTCAAGTACTAGTGCGAGAGTCTGAATCAACCCCTAAATATGGTGTGAAAGCCGGGAATAACTCGGGGGACTCAGGAAGGACGTACTGCAAGTATCGGAAAACAGCAGGAGATTCGTAAGGGGCTAAACCGCGCTGCCGACATGAATCGCTCACGTTCTTGGCCTCACCCACATGAATCCACACGGACGGTACAATGGTGTGCTGCTCGAATCGCAGAAACTTTCATGGTCAACAGGTGCGCGTCGGGATTCCGTTCGATTTTGCGCATGGCAGATACTCGGTTAGCGGGGCGCCAAAGGCCACGCAGCCGACCATCGGTCAACCTGCGCGCGAGCAGAGAGCGTGCTGCCCCATCACGGGAATCATTTCCATATAGCCGTCCCGATTCGGTGGGCATATGCGCGCGGCTATGCCAAGGCTATGGACTTGGGTCGGCGCCGGTGGCATCAACGCGCAAGCGGCAGCATCTTCCATGCACATGAAAGCGGACGCGTTCGATCCATGACTCCCAGGGAATTCGTGCTCCGTTTCTTTACGTGGTGGAATGGCGCGACGCTCAACACGCTGGTGTGGAGCGCGCGTCATGGTGAACTCGTCGGCGAAGATGAATACGGCAATCGCTATTATCGCACCAAGGGAGGCCGAATCGATCCGGCACTCGGCTTCGAGCGGCGCTGGGTGATCTACAAGGGGCTGGCGGAGGCCTCAATGATCGGGCCGGATTGGCATGGCTGGATTCACCACACGGTCGACACGCCGCCCACCATCGAGAAGGTCAAGCCGCGGCCGTGGTGGAAACCGCACCGGCCTAATCTCACAGGCACTCCCTCTGCCTATCGCCCCATCGGCTCGACGCTCGCACAGAATCGCCGGCCGCGTGCGACCGGCGACTACAGGCCGTGGACACCTGAGCGGTGATGGAGGCGACGCGGACCATGAAGCTGTTGGCCCCGCCTTCGGTTGCCGTTGGCATTGCGCTCATGTGTGCAGGCCCGGCGGTGGCACAGTTCGGTAACCTGTTCGACCCGCCGCGGCCGCCCGCTAGCGTGCCGGTTCGGCCGCAGCCGCAAGCACCCCCCGCTGCAGCGCCGCAGCCGTCAGCACCGCCTGTCGGTAATCCTCTGCAGGTGGCGCCGGGGCCACCGCTCGGCAGGCCGAGCATTATCCAGAGCGAGGATTTGCCGCCGCCCGGCGATGCCCCACCCGCGGCGTTGCCGCGGCCCGGAAGTGCTGCTGCGGCGCCGGCCCAGCTGCCGCCCGGCCAGCGTCAGCCGCGCCCTGGCGCGCCCGGCACGGCCACGGCTCCGGCGGTGCCGCCGCCCGCGGAAGATCTGGTGACCGCGCCGCCACCGCAGCGCGTCGCCAATCCGACCGCGGTTTTTTCCGGCCTTGACAAGATCACCGGCCGTATCACCGCGTTCGATGCGGCGATCGGCGAGACCGTGCAGTTCGGCGCGCTGCAGGTCACGCCGCGCGCCTGCTACTCGCGGCCACCTACCGAGACGCCGTTGACCGACGGCTTTGTCGAGGTCGACGAAGTCACGCTGCAGGGGGAGGTGCGGCGCATCTTCACCGGCTGGATGTTTGCGGCGAGTCCCGGTCTGCATGCCGTCGAGCACGCGATCTACGACGTTTGGCTGGTCGATTGCAAAGGCGGCGCGCAGGCCGTCGTCGAGGCTCAGCCGGCAACGTCAGCAGCCGCGCCGCCCCGCCAACCGACCTCGCAACAACGTCAGACCACGCCGCAACAGCGTTCGTCTGGCGGCGGCCGCGCCAGACCATGACGCGATGATCGAGGCGGCTGATGCAGGGTGGGCGACGCGCCCACGCTGACTCTCGCCTCTCCGCCGGAAGCTTTGCCGGCGCGTTACCCACCCGGCTCGGTCTCTCCATGTAACGATCGGCGGCGGACAGCGTGGGCAAAATCGCACCTCATGGCGGCGCAGTTTGGCCACTCCGAAGCGGGCGATTTTGTCCACCCTACTCGTGCGTGCTGCCGTCCGGCATGAGGGCGCCTTTGAAGTTCACGCCGTCGAGCTTCGCATCGGTCAGGATCGCCCGTGACAGCCGCGATTCCGAAAGATCAGCGCCAGTGAGATCGGCGCCGGTGAGGTCTGCACCGAACAGGTCGGCGCCAGAGAGGTTCGCACCCTTGAGGTTGGCCTCGCGCATCACCGCGTCGATCAACCCGGAGTCTTCGAGGTTCGCACCTTCGAGGTTGGCGCGGCGCAGCGTCACCCCGACGAGGTTGGCGCGCTGCAGCTCGGCGCCCTTGAGCGAAGCGTCGTCGAGCCGCGCGCCGGTCAGGATTGCCTCGGTCAGCTTGGCCTTGTCGAAGATGGTCCGCACCAGCCGTGCCTTGCCCATCTTGGCCTCGACGAGGTTGGCGCCTGCGAGATTGGCGACGCTCAAGTCCGATTCATAGAACATGCCGCCCGGCACGTTGGCATCGGCGAACGAAGCGTTCTTGAGATCGGTCTTGTTGAGGTTGGCGCCGGCGAGATCGGCGCCCGCGAACTTCGCACCGATCAGTCGGCTGCGGTGAAAGACGGCGCGCATCAGCTTTGCGCCCGAGAGGTCAACGCCGGTAAGATCGCGCCGATTGAGCCGGGCCTTCTCCAGCATACATCCGGCGCAGGACTTGGTCTTGCCGGCAACGAAATCGGCTTCGCCGTCGGCCCGGGATACGGCGATTCCCAGAGTCATCATCAGGACGGTCGTGAAGGTGCAGCCCAGCAATCGGGACTTTGACATGGCCTTTAATTCCGTTTCATCGCCCAATATGATGGCACGTTTCAACGCGCCGCCAAAGCGCGGCGTTTGCCCGGTGATACAGGTAGGCCATGAAGTCTGTCTCGCTGAACTTTGCCACGTCAAACGTCCCGATGCGGCTTCTCCTTGTTGTCGTAGCCGCAGCCGTGTTGATTGGTGCGCCCGGCATCCTCTTCGCGCAGGGGGCCGACGAGCGGCCGGTGCGCCACGAGATCTGGGATATCCAGCTCGGCGCGAAAGTGGCCGACCTGCCGGACGACTATGTCGATTACGCCTGCGGCACCAATGGCGGCCCGCCGTCGACCCCGCTCACGGGCTGGAAGGACTACCGGCGCTGCCGCCCCGAAGCGAGCGGGCTGCGCGAAGTGTATTTCCGCTATGACGACGAACTCGAATACTGGGCCAAGGCCAACAATCTCGCGGCGCAGATGGAGCAGTATGTCGGCACCAAGACCTACGGCTTCCCGATCATCGTATCGGCGCTGATCAGCGATGACGGCGTGGTGCGCGGCATCCGCATCGTGACCGATCCGCGCGATCCGACTGGCGACCGCGACGAGGCCTACCTGCTGCGCAACTTTCTCAACGCACGGTTCGGCCGCGAAGGCTGGCAATGCGAGGACCTCGCCGCCGAATCCGGCGAGACGCCGGTGATGGGCATTTTCATCAAGCAGCGCTGCGAGAAGGATATCGAGGGCGGCGTGCACGGCCTCCTGGTGACGCGCCATCTGCGCAAGCCGGGTCAGAGCCAGTACGATCCGCACTCCGGCAAGGAGACGACGAACCAGTTCGAGAGCAACGTGCGGTTCGAGCTGATCAAGATGAAGTGATGGGGCGCACTAAGCCATCGGGCCGGCCGAAGGCCGGACCCAGTGGCTTATTGCCTGCCTCTTACTTCCCCACGAATGTCTTGATGATGTAGTCGGCGACGGCCTCGATCTCGCGTTTGGTCAGCGGCGTCGAATGCGGGTCGTGCGGCGCATCGGTGCCGAGGTCCTTGCCCTTGAGGCCGTAGCAGTCGGTATCCTCGTACGCATACCGGTCGAAGTGCGGCATCTCGGTGGCGGGCCGCCCGCAGGCGATGACTTCGATCAACTGGTCGCGAGTGAGCTTGGTCTCGTGCAGATTGGCGGCGCGGCCTGGCGAGCGCGGATCACCGCGCCCGTCGCCGTCGGGGCCGTGGCAGAACTGACAGTCCGCCTTTTCATGGAACAGGCGGTTGCCAAAGGAGACATCCTGGGCGGACGCCACCGACAACTGGACGGTGGCGGCCAGGAGGGCAGCGCCGGCGAATTTGCATGCGTTCACACAAAGGCTCCTCGTTCTAAGTAACACTCAGCGTCACCTCTCCGGTGTCATCGTCCGCGAAACTTGTCCCCGCGAAAGCGGGGAGCGGGCGATCCAGTAACCACCGGCCTCAACGATCAGTCCATGGCCGATGGCTACTGGATGCCCCGCTTTCGCGGAGCATGACAGGTTTTCGCTGGATCATCACGCCTTGGCCTCACCTCCCTGGTGCGGTGTTTACTGGATGCCCCGCTTTCGCGGGGCATGACAGTTAACGGGGGGTAACGTTTATCACAGCCCGAATACGAACAGCATGGTCTGGTTGCGCTGGTCGCGCAATTCCGGCGTCAGCACGTGACGGCCCATGGTGATGCGGCTGATGCCGGACAGGATGGCGATATATTGCTTGCCGCCGGCTTCGAAAGCGATCGGCGGGGCATTGAAGCCGGTGCCGACGTTGATCTTCCACACCTGATCGAGGGTGTTGTCGTCATAGGCCGCAAACGTCCCATCGGTGTAGGCCGTGAACACGAGGCCGCCGGCGGTCGTGAGCACGCCGCTGACGTTCGGGTAAATCGAGTGCACCCGTTTCTTCACCTCGCCTGTCAGCGGATCGGCCATGACGAGGTCGGACTCGTTGCGCTCGATCTGTTTTGAAATGCGGCTGAAGTAGATGCCCTTCTTGATCGCCTCCTGGTCGAGCGTGGAGTCGTTGCACATCGTAAACGACGGGATGTACAGGAGCCCGGTGCGGCGGCTGTAGGAGGGCGGGAAGTAGTTGTTGCCGCCGGTCAGCGCCGGGCACAGCCGCTTGGTCGGCTCCGCCAGCGTGTAGTTCTGCTTGCCGGAATAGACCTGGATGTCGCGACTGGGATCGTAGTCGACCGGCTTGCCGGTCTTCTGGTCAATGCCGGCCGTCCAGTTGATGCGCTCGACGTAAGGCTTCGCCATCAGGGTCTGGCCGTTGGCCCGCTCCAGTGAGTAGAGGAAGCCGTTGCGTGCCGCGTGGGTGACGAGCTTGCGCTGTTGTCCGCCGATCGTCGCGTCGATAAGAATGTGGGAGCCCTCTTCGTCGTAGTCCCACATGTCGCCCGGCGTGTACTGGTGATACCAGTTCATCTTGCCGCTTTCCGGGTCCCACGAGATCAGGCTGTTGGTGTAGAGGTTGTCGCCCGGGCGATAATAGGGATCGGACCACGGCACCGGGTTGCCGGTGCCCCACAGCACCTGGTTGGTGGCGGGGTCGTACGATCCCGTGACCCACATGGCGCCGCCGCCGGTCTGCCAGGCGTTGTTCTTGTCCTTCCAGGTCTCGCTGCCGGGCTCGCCCGGCGCCGGAATGACGAACTTCTTCCACAACAGCTTGCCGGTCGCGGCATCGAGCGCCAGCATGAAAGTGCGCACGCCGTTGTCGCCGCCCGAGGCGCCGAGCATGATCTTGTCTCTCAGCGCCAGCGGCGCCGCCGTGAACTGCAGCCCATTCTGGCCGTCGGAGATGTTGGTCTCCCATACGACCTTGCCGGTCTCCTTGTTGGTGGCGATGAGGCGCGCCGGGTGATTGGCGACCGAGATGACGAAATTGCCCCACAGGGCGACGCCGCGATTGGCGTCCGGCGCTTTCTCCTGGCCGGGGTCCATGCGCCACACGATGCGGCCCACGTCGCCCGACCGGGCGTCGATCTTGTAGACCACGCCCCACAGATCGACCACGTAGAGGAATCCGTCCTCGGCAAGCGGCGTCGACTCCAGGTTCTCGTTCACCGCGTTGCCGCCGATCGCAACCGCGTAAGCGAGCTTGAGCGACTTGATGTTGGTCTTGTTGATCTGGTCGAGCGGCGAATAGCGCTGCGCATCATAGGTGCGGTGATTCATGAGCCAGTTGCCGGGCTCCGGATTCGCCAGTCGCTCCGGCGTCACGTCCGCCGCGATGGCGGGCGCAGCCGCCAGCATGGTGGCGCCGGCAAGCAGCAGGCGGCGCAGAGAACGATGATGAAGCGAACGCATGTGGTCCTCCCTTCGTTTGTGGTTTTCGGCAAGCTTACGGCACGTTCGATTCGATTTGAACCGCGACGAAAGCGGATCGTCCAGTAACCGTGACCTCATCCTGAGGGCGCCCGAAAGGGCGCGTCTCGAAGGATGGCTGCATGCTCGCTCGTGCCTGTTGCCATCCTTCGAGACGCCCGCTTCGCGGGCTCCTCAGGATGAGGTCGTTGATTTCTTCACGGGCCCTTGCGCGAGCCATGACATGACAGGTAGGGCTGACGGCTATAATCCGAACACGAACATCATCGTCTGGTGGCGCATCTCCCGCAGTTCCGGGGTGAGGACATGCCGCGTTTTCGACACCCGGCTCAGCCCCGTCAGAATGACGACGTACTGTTTGCCACCGGTCTCGAAGGTCATGGGCGGCGCCGAGAAGCCGGTGCCGACATTGATCTTCCATAATTGCTCCAGCGACGTGTCGTCATAAGCCGCGAGCGTACCGTCGGTGAACCCGGTGAACACCAGGCCGCCGGCCGTCGCGACGGCGCCGCTGTTGTTCGGGTAGATCGAGTGGGCCTTCTTCTTGATCTCGCCGGTGAGCGGATCGACCATGATCAGGTCGGACTCGTTGCGTTCGATGCTGCGGAACGTCGGACTGAAGTAGACGCCGCGCTTTATCGACTCTTGATCGAGCGTGACTTCGTTGCATGAGGTCATCGACGGCACGTAGAGGAGCTTGGTGCGCTGGCTGTAGGACGGCGGCCAGAAATTGTTGCCGCCCGACATCGACGGGCACAGCTTCCGGGTGGGGTCCTGGAGCGTGAAATTCTGCCGCCCCGAATAGACCTGCACGTCGCGGTTGGGATCGTAATCGACGGGTTTGCCGGTCTTCTGGTCGATGCCGGCCGTCCAGTTGACGACATCCACGTAGGGCTTCGCCATCAAGGTCTGCCCATTGGCGCGCTCGAACGAATACAGGAATCCGTTGCGGGCCGTGTGCATGACGATCTTGTGCATCTGGCCGGCGATCTCGCCGTCGATCAGGATATGCGTGCCCTCCTCGTCATAGTCCCACATGTCGCCCGGCGTGTACTGGTGATACCAGTTCATGTTGCCGGTGTCGGGATTCCACGAGATCACGCTGTTGGTGAAGAGATTGTCGCCAGGCCGGTAGTAGGGATCGGACCATGGCACCGGATTTCCAGTGCCCCACAGCACCTGGTTGGTGGCGGGATCGTACGACCCGGTGATCCACATGGCGCCGCCGCCGGTCTGCCAGGCGTTGTTCTTGTCCTTCCAGGTCTCGCTGCCGGGCTCACCGGGCGCCGGGATCACGTATTTGCGCCAGGCGAGCTTGCCGCTCGCAGCATCGACCGCCACGATGAAATCGCGCACGCCGCGGTCGCCACCGGAGGCGCCGATGATGATCTTGTCCTTCACGGCGAGCGGCGCTGCCGTGAACGTGACGCCGGGCTGTCCGTCGGAGAGATTGGTCTCCCACACGACCTTGCCGGTCTCCTTGTTGGTCGCGATCATGCGCGGCGGATAGTTCGCCATCGAGATGACAAGGCCGCCCCACAGCGCGGCGCCGCGGTTGGCGGCATCGATCTTCTCCTGGCCCGGGTCCATGCGCCACATGATGCGACCGACATCGCCGGAGCGGCCATCGATCTTGTACAGCACGCCCCATTGATCGGTGACGTAGAGAAAGCCGTCCTCGGCAAGCGGCGTCGCCTCGAGATTCTCGTTCACCGCGGTGCCGCCGAGCGCGACCGCATAGGCGAGCTTGAGGTTCTTGACGTTGCCGCGATTGATCTTGTCGAGCGGCGAATAGCGCTGCGCATCATAGGTGCGATGGTTCATGAGCCAGTTGCCGGGCTCACGGTCCGCATTGACGAGCCGCTCCGGGGTAACATCGGCCGCGATGGCGGGAGCGGCGGTGAGCAGCGCAGCACAGACGAGCAGAAGAGTTCGTTGCGAGCTTCCGCGACAGGAATGCATGTATTCCTCCCCATCTATTTTCAATGACGTCGTCTATCTTCAATTGTGTCATCGTCCGCGAAAGCGGACGATCCAGTAACCACCGGCCTCGCGACATGACCAAAGACCGGGGTTACTGGATGCTCCGCTCCCCGCTTTCGCGGGGACAAGTTTCGCGGAGCATGACACGAAGTTAGTCGGCGCTTCGCCCTCACAATCCGAACACGAACAGCATCGTCTGGTTGCGCATTTCGCGCAGTTCGGGCGTGAACTGGTGGCGCCGCCGCGCGATCGGGCTCAGACCGGCGAGAATCGCCACGTACTGCTTGCCGCCGGTCTCGAATGTCATCGGTGGCGCATTGAAGCCGGTGCCGACATTGATCTTCCAGACCGGTTCGAACGTCGTGTCATCATACGCGATAAACGTGCCGTCCGTGAGGCCGGTGAACACCAAGCCGCCGGCCGTCGCGAGCGCGGCGCTGTTGTTGGGATAGGCGCTGTGAATGCGCGTCTTGACCTCGCCGCTGAACGGATCCGCGACGATGATGTCGGACTCGTTTCGCTCGATATGCCTGAAGGTGGCGCCCTTCCAGTCCCCCGCCTTGTTGGACAGGCTCGGATCAAGCGAGACCTCGTTGCAGGACGACGCCGACGGAATGTAGAGCAGCTTCGTGCGCTGGCTGTACGATGCGGACCAGAAGTTGTTGCCGCCCGACATTGACGGGCACAGCTTCTTGGTGCGGTCCGCCAGCGTCATGGTCTGCCCGCCGGAATAGACCTGGATATCCCGGTTCGGGTCGTAATCGACCGGGAGGCCGGTCTTCTGGTCGATGCCCTTCGTCCAGTTGATGGTCTCAACATACGGCTTGGCGAACAGCGTCTGCCCGTTGGCGCGGTCGAACGCGTACAGGAATCCGTTGCGGCCGGAATGCGTGACGAGCTTGCGCGCCTGGCCTGCAACCTGTCCGTCGATGAGGATGTGGGTGCCGGCCGCATCGTAGTCCCACATGTCGCCGGGCGTGTACTGGTGATACCAGTTCATCTTGCCGCTGTCGGGGTCCCACGAGATCAGGCTGTTGGTGTAGAGATTGTCGCCTGGGCGATAATAGGGATCGAACATCGGCACTGGATTGCCGGTGCCCCACAGCACCTGGTCGGTCGCCGGGTCATACGAGCCCGTGACCCACATAGCGCCGCCGCCGGTCTGCCAGGCGTTGTTCTTGTCCTTCCAGGTCTCGCTGCCGGGCTCGCCGGGGGCCGGGATGACGTACTTTTTCCATGCCACCTTGCCGGTCGCGCCGTCGAGCGCGGCGATGAAATCGCGCACGCCGCGGTCGCCGCCCGCGGCGCCGATGATGATCTTGTCCTTCACGGCGAGCGGCGCGGCAGTGAGCTGCAGATCAGCCTGGCCGTCGGCGAGGTTCGCCTCCCACGCGACCTTGCCGGTCTCCTTATTGGTGGCGATGACGCGGGCCGGATAGTTCGCAACCGTGATGACGAGATTGCCCCACAGCGCAGCGCCGCGGTTGGCAAGTGGCACTTTCTCCTGGCCCGGATCCATGCGCCACACGATGCGGGCCACGTCGCCCGACCGGGCGTCGATCTTGTAGAGCACGCCCCACTGGTCGACGACATAGAGGAAGCCGTCCTCGGCAAGCGGCGTCGATTCCAGATTTTCATTCGGCGAGGTGCCGCCGATCGCCACCGCATAGGCGAGCTTGAGATCTTTGACGTTCGCCTTGTTGATCTTGTCGAGCGGCGAGTAGCGCTGCGCGTCATAAGTGCGGTGATTCATCAGCCAGTTGCCGGGCTCCGGACTGATGAGCCGCTGCGGCGTGACATCCGCCGCGACGGCCGGCGCGGCCGCGAGCACTGCGGAGCCGGCGAGCAGAAGAGCATCGAGGGGAAGGCGACGAAGCATTTGGTTCTCTCCCTTGGATCGCATTTTCCCAATCTTATCGCGTGTTGCAGCGAAATTGAACGATGCCGAGCGTGGCCTGGATTTCGCGGAAAGCTCCACCCGGGTCCGCTTTCCGCACGCGACGGCACCGCCCCCAGCGTAGACGCGTAGGGTGTGCATTGCACCCGCTCAGCCAGGCAGCTCGCGAATGACTCGCCGCGCGGGTGCAATGCCCACGCGGTCGCAACTCTCGCCTTTCGACCGCGTGGGCAAAATCGCTGCGCGGCAATCGAAAACCGTTATGCCGGAAGCAGGGCGATTTTGCCCACCCTACCCGCGGTTATGGCGTATAAATGCCGCGGTTGTACCAGTGGAACGAATCCCAGCTCAGCACCTTCTCGGTGCCGTCGAACAGCGCCCCGATATTGCCGCCGGTCGCCTTGTAGGAGAACTCCTTCACCCGGTCCTTAACGGGAACGGACGCGTTCTTCATGATGTCGAGACCGGAATCGACCTTGAAGATCTGGTAGGCGCTCGGATTGCTCGGGTTGAAGAACTTCACTTCGGCGGTCGGGTTGCGGCGGGCTGCGCCGCGCTCGTATTTCAAATGCGTCTCCAGCCGCTCGCCGTTGGCGCCGATGAATTCCCAGCTCTCCTCGCCCTGGGTGACGCCGTTGACCGTGTTGAATGAACGCGTGACCTTGGCGGATGTCGCGTGGACGTAGTTGCCGAACGGGCCGGGCGCCTCCTTGGCGTCAGAGACGAGGCCGTTGATGATCATCTGGCCGGCGTTGTTGGTGCCGGTCTGTTTGACCGGGATCGCGATGTAGACAAGCTGGTCGGTGGTCTTGGGCGTGTTGTCGGGATTGGTGACATCGACGCGGTCGATGAAGATCACCCGCAGGTTGGCGTCCTTGGCCGGGCCTTGGGTTGCGATCACGGTCTCCCATCCGGCCGGCAGCAATTTCTGCAGGGCGGCGTCATTGACATGGAAATCGAGCTGGAACCGGAATTCCGCACTGTTTTCGACCAGCGTGTCGGCGCCCGCAGACTGTATCGTGCCGCCGACGGCGCCGGCCGCGAGCAATGCGCCACCGGCGCTCAATGCGATCATCCTACCCATGATTTCACTCCCATTTTGGCGTTGGTGGTCCGGCCTGACGGACACATGCTGAATGCGGGCACATTATCACCGTAGCCCGCCTTGAGCGCCAGCGAAACCCGGGAGACAGCCCAGGTTCCTCCGACATTGCCTGCTGTAGGGGCGACCCTCATAGGCGTTAGGTTAGCGAAAGGCGGCGGACTTGCTCACCTCCCCCTGAAGGGGGGAGGTCGGCCCGCGCCAGCGGGACGGGAGGGGGTGACAGCCTTTCAGCGCGTGCTGCACGGGTGGCACCCCACCCCGGACTGCCTTCGGCAGTCCGACCCTCCCCCTTCAGGCTACGACATTCACACATCTATTGGGCCTTGTAATGGCGCGCGGAAACTGACTCCCTATTGGGATGATTCGGTTTCTGGAGGGCACTGTGGAGCTGACGCTGGGACGGTTCGGCGAC
>Ga0070734_10003999_pt1 | contig 14555 bp, 16 predicted proteins | sample Coa_R1_8_FD_66444 | JGI IMG/M metagenome (GOLD analysis project Ga0070734, IMG submission 66444) | Surface soil microbial communities from Centralia Pennsylvania, which are recovering from an underground coalmine fire - Coalmine... | ecosystem: Environmental > Terrestrial > Soil > Unclassified ...
AAACTGCGGCTGGACCACTGAAGCTGCGTCCACCAGCACGAGATCCGGCGCAGGATCCGCTGTCAGACCAAGCGACGCCGTGGCGACATCGGCGGCGTCGACGAGGGTGGCACGCGGATACCATTGGCGCAGGAGAAGGCGGAGTCCTCGGCGAAAAAGCGTTTGCGGGTCGATCACAAGTATCACCGCAGAATCCGAACACTCGCCGGCTTGCAAGCCGAAATGTTCGAACTGACGCCCTGCACCCTCGGGTTCATCCAAGCGCATGGCCCTCACGGTTCCCCCACTTTCCGCACCTGCCCTCAAAGGGAAGACTGGCCGATCTGCGTGGGAGACCGTGCTGGAGGCCATGGTCGACGAGCCCTTCATGCCGCCGCAGGTGCCCCTAGACCCCGGGCAACGGAGGCATTAACCGCAATGAATTCGGTCCACTAGCCGATGGCAAAGAAGCCGGCTCCGGCGTTCGAGCTTCGATGAAGGCCGTGCAGGGCACCCCTAGTTCTCTCGCGATTTTCCAGAGCATACCGATGCCGGGTGTCGTCGCACCGCGCTCCAAGGCCCGCAGAGCCGACCCTTTGAGGTCCGCGAGGCGGGCAAGACGCTCGCAAGAAAGGCCACGCTGCTTGCGCAGTCGGCGCAGATTGGCGCCAATCAGAACCTGAACGTCCGTATCGCTTCGCTGTTGGCCATCATTATCTCTGCGCAACTCTTCGCCAACTGGGGATGCGAGACGATTCTGCTTGCGACCCATAGCAATGGCCTCCGGTATCGCGTTTCGGCGACGCATGGCCTCCGGTCGCCTAAGCCTTCGGGACGGGGATCATCGGTCTTCTGGTAACGCTACATTAATGTTGGAAATCCTCGAGGATTCCTTCTGTGCAGTTTCTTCCCGTAGTAATAAAAAATCGATGGTCGGTGGAATGGGTACTTTATATACACGGCATATATGAGCTCGGCGCCGGGGACACTGGCAGCTTGCCGCCTTGACCAGGGTCAAGACGATAAATGGGTCCTGGCTCTACGAGGCGCTCTTCCTTGCGCAGCGCATCGAAGTCGTATTGACCGTCGCGCCGGTGCGTAGCAATGCCGGAATAAAAGTAGCGGCGGCCGAAATACTCGACGACCGCGGCGGCAATAGGCTTATCGCCGCACAAACCTAGCGAGGGTCGGCCGGCTCGCGGATCGACCAGCCAGCCAAGTTGACAGACCTGTCCCAGCGATGGTCGTGCTTTACATCCAGAATATGAAGTAGCCCAACAAGCAGGATGCAATGCCGCCGAGCAGCGCTAGATACGGCAGCATGCCAGCCCGTTTCGGACCCAGCTCTGTCTCTCCCGGCATTAGCAGATCCGAATACATGTGCTTCGGGAACTTGCCTTTATCCACGATATAGTGGCGGAAGGCGAACACTGGAATGATCATTGCCGCTGAGACAAAGCCCGAGACGAAGGTCCCATTTCCCCAGACATTTGCGCCTGCGCCCAGAAGGAACGCATTGACGTAGCCGAGGATTGCCCCGAGGGTCAGCAGCCATGTGGGACAGCGCCAGGGGCGCCTGACGTCCGGATTGTCGATCCGATGGATCCATCCGGCGTTGAGGTTCAGGAAATTGAAGATCAGGTAGTTGCAGTTCGACACCGCAAGGACGAATAGGTAATTCGACATCGACAGCAGAATCAGATTGAAGGCGAAGTCTGTCCACATCGCCCGAGTCGGCGCACCGTGCTCGTTCAGGTACCCGAGGTATTTGGGCAGCCAGCCATCTCTTCCGCCCTGATTGAGAGTTCTCGACGAACCGGCCATCGCCGTGATGATCGACATGATCAGGCTGAAGAACAGCAGGACCACGAGAATCTTGGTGATGAGCGGACCTGCGTTCAGCATGCTGGCCAGGGCCACACCCATCCCAGAACCGGCGGCAATGCCCGGATCGAGCATTTTCTGAGTGCCCAGAACGCCTTGGAATACCACGGGCACCGTTACATAGGCCACGATGCAGATCAGACCGGAGGCGATGATCGCCTTCGGCATGTCGACCGCGGGGTTCTTGAACTCACTCATGTAACAGACGGCGGTTTCGAAGGCGTAGGCCGACCAGGCGGCGATGAACAGCCCGCCCAGGAACAGAAGGGTCCCGCCCTTGTTCCAGACGCTGGGAATGACCTGGCCGCTGCTGTTGGTTGCGAGCGGCGTGAAGGGAACAAAATTCTGCGCATGCACGTTGCCTTCCAACAACGGGATGATGCAGACAATGAACAATGGAATCAGCGAGGCGACGGTCAGCATCGTCGAAATTTGCGCCGTGCGGAGGATGCCGCGATGCTGGATCGCAAAAACCACCAGCATGATGGCAACACCCAGGAAGAAGGTCGCATTTATCTGAAGCGCCAGGCCCTTTGTAACAAAGCCCAGGTCCACCAGGGTCACGTTCCAAGCCATGATGGGCGCATTGGCGTCGAAGAAGATGGACAGGAGATAGCCCGCTCCGAGACCCGCGCCGATCGCAAGGACCGGCGTCCAGGCTAGCCAGTTCGACCACAAGGATAGTGGCGCAAGGATCTGGCTGTAGCGGATCCACGCGGTGGCACCATGAACCGCCGTGCCGCCGGTCTTCGAGGGATGTAGGCCGGCGATTTCTGCATACGTGAATGACTGCGCGAAGCCAAAGAGTACGGAAATGGTCCAGACCAGCCAGGCGGGAGCGCCGATCGTGGCGGAAATGCCGCCCATGGAGAAAAGAACAAGTGCCGGAACCCCTGCCGCAATGAATACGACCTGCTTCCAGTCTACGTCCCGCAGCATGCGATCCGAAGACCCAGATGTATCTGTCGCCATTTGCAGTCCCCCTTGTGAGCGTCAGTCTCCCCCGAAAGCGCCTATAAGCGATGGACCGACAGGCGGATTCCCGCCCACGCCAACGCCGCTGTCAGTGAACCCAGTCGTGCCAATTATCCCTCAATGAATCAGAGGGCCAGTGCAGCTCGATCGCAAGTATCACCGGAGAATTCGAACGCTCGCCCGCCTGCAAGCCGGAACCTTCGAGTTGACCCCTCGTGCCTTCGGGTTCATCCAAGCGCACGGCCCTTGCAGACGCTTCGCCATCGAGATTCGCTCGCAGAGGGGAAACTGGCCCGTTGGCATCGGAGGCTGCGTCAGAGCGCATAGTCGACGAACCCTTCATGCTGCGCTACGTGTCCTTGGACCCCGGAAAATAGAGGCAATGGAGGCGTTGGAGTCAATTGGCCCAGTCCACTAGCCCATGGCAAAGAGGCCGGCGCCCGACATTCGATACGGGCGGTGCAGGGCACATCCAGTCCTCTACGCAACTCTTCACTGACTGGGACTGCGAGACGAGTTTGCTGGCACCCACAGAAATAGTTCCCGGTATCGCGTAGCGGCGGCGCATAAGTGCTCTGTTGCCCATGCTTTCGAGTGAGAAGTTTGCGGTCTTCCGTTGCGGCTACATAAGCGATGAGGGTTGTCGAGAGGTCTCCTTGTTCACTTTCTGCCCGTGTGCATAAAAATGCGATTATCGGCGGAATGGGTACTTTATATACGCCGTATATACGAACTCGACTCCGGAGACGCCGGCACCTTGCGGTTTGAAGCTGGATCAGAACGATAAATCAGTCCAGGTTCCACGAGGCGCTCTTCCTTGCTGAGCGCATTGACGTCGTATTGACCGTCGCGCAGGCGCGTAGCAATGCCGGAATAGACGTAGCGGCGGCCAAAATAGTCGACCACCGCGGCGGCGATAGGCTTATCACGGTAGAATCCGAGCGAGGGGCCGTCAGGTCGCGGATCGACCAGTATCATGTATTCTATGGGGCGCTCGGCGCGCGGCACGTACACGGGCATTGTTACTCCTCTAAGCCAGGCCCTGTTGATCGGCAGGCGGGAACGCTGTCGAGGCTATGAGAGGACAATGAGCCGTAAACGATCCATTGGGCGCATGCAGGTCCCAAAATAGTGGCCGCATGACAAATAGGTGGACTGGAAGATACCGCTCACATATATGCCGAGGAGTGGCCTTCGCGAAAAATCCACCATATAGGCCGGCTCCGGGCCGCGCCCGGCTGGGCGCCGGCACATGTCGGATTGCCGATGACTGACGTCCGTCTCCATTCTGCCACTCGATCCACTCGTTCTTCGCTGCGAGCCCAGGCCCTGTTGCAAGCGCCCGGCGGCCGGCCGGACCTTCGGGGAGCCTCTTCAAACCCGCGCCGGCAATGGACGCCAACGGCGGGGACTCGGCGCTGGATAGGCAGGCCCCCCAAGGGACGAGGCGAAGAGCCGCGCTGGAAAGGCTACGTCGCTACTTTCGGCATGGTTCTTGCCGCGCTCGGCGTGGCGCTCGTATTGAAACAGTTCCTCGCCAGCCCCAATGTCGCGCTCGTATTCCTGACTGCTGTTCTTGCCAGCGCCGTCGCCTATGGCCTGTGGCCCTCGCTGTTCGGCTGCCTCCTCAGTGTATTTGCCTATAATTTTTTCTTTTTGATGCCGCTGTATACGGTCACAGTCACCGATCCTGAGAACGTCGTTGCCCTCTTCTTCTTCGTCATCGTCGCGGTCATCGTGAGCAACCTCACCTCGCGCGTCCGCAGCCAGGCCATCGCCGCCAGTGAGCGCGCGAGAACCACAGAAGAGCTCTATCAGTTCAGTCGAAAACTGACGGGAGCCATCGACCTGGACGACCTGCTCTGGGCTACGGCCTATCAAATCGCCTCGATGCTTCATCTGCGGGTGATCTTGCTCCTGCCCGGAGCGGGCGGGCTCGCAGTGCGCACCGGGTATCCGCCGGACGATGAGATGGATGCGGCCGACATTGCGGCGGCGGAGCATTGCTTACAGAAAAATCTTGCCACCGGCGTCGGCACAACGGATCGCCCCGACGCGCACTGGATGTTCCTGCCGATTCGTACCGGTCGCGGTGCCGTCGGCGTCGTGGGGCTCAGTGGGGAAGATGCGGACCCGCAGCTAAAGCCTGAGCAGCGCCGGTTGCTCGAAGCCCTGTCGGATCAGGCGGCCTTGGCAATCGAGCGTGTTAATCTGGCGGCCGACGTCGATCGGGCGCGGTTGACCGCCGAAACGGATCGACTGCGCACGGCGCTGCTGACGTCAATCTCGCATGATCTGCGTACCCCGCTTGCCTCCATCCTCGGTGCGGCCACGAGCTTGCGCACCCATCCCGGTGAATTGGATGTGGCGGAGCAAGGCGAAATGATCCGCACAATTCAGGAGGAGGCCGAACGGCTCAACCGGTTCATCGGGAACCTGCTCGACATGACGCGCCTCGAGTCGGGGGCCATTGCCCCTCAAGTCACCGTGGTCGATCTTTCCGAGCTTGTCGGCAGCGCGTTGGAGCGCTGCGCCAAGATCTTGGCGGCCCACCGGGTCGAGGTTCGGCTGGCGCCGAGTCTGCCAATGCTGAAACTCGACGTAGTACTGTTCGAGCAGGTGCTGTTTAATCTCCTCGACAATGCCGCCAAGTACTCTCCGGCTGGTTCGACCATTACCGTCGAGGCGGACTGCGCCAACGGGTGGGTCGAATTTCGGCTGCTCGACCGGGGCGATGGAATCCCTGTGAGCGATCTTGAGCGCATCTTTGACAAGTTCTACCGGGTGCATGCGGCGGATCGCCGAAGGGCAGGAACCGGGCTCGGCCTCGCCATTTGCCGAGGCTTCGTCGAGGCGCTCGGCGGATCCATTCGTGCCGGAAATCGCAGCGACGGCAATGGCGCGACATTCACGATCACGCTGCCCGTTCCAGAGGGCGCCACACAATTCGTTGAAGAGGTCGCATCATGAGGACGGAAGCCCTGCCCTTGCGAATCCTTGTCGTCGACGACGAGCCGGCGATCCGCCGATTTCTGCGCACCAGCCTTGGCGCCCAGGGCTATCAGGTGGACGAGGCCGAGGACGGCGAACCAGCGCTCGATGCCATCGACCGCAACCACACCGACATGCTCATTCTCGATCTCGGCCTGCCCCAGCTCGACGGATTCGAGGTCATCCGGCGGTTGCGCGGGTCTGGCTCGTCGCTGCCGATCATCGTGCTCTCCAGTCGGACGGACGAGCGAGGCAAGGTGGCCGCGCTTGATCTGGGCGCCGACGACTATCTGACCAAGCCTTTCGGCGTCGACGAGCTCCGCGCGCGGGTGCGCGCCGCTTTGCGCCATCGCCTACAACAGCAGGGCGAAAGGCCGATCTTCCGCTGCGGAAGTCTCTCGGTCGATCTGGTGCGCCGCGTTGTGAGCGTCGATGGCCAGGACGTGAGGCTGTCGCCCCGGGAATATGACCTCCTGCGCCTTCTCGTGGCCCATTCGGGAAAAGTTCTCACCCACAAATTCATCATGCAGGAAGTCTGGGGCGGAGAGACCGATATTCAGTACCTGCGCATCTATATCCGTTCCTTGCGCCAGAAGATCGAGGCCGATCCCGAGCGGCCTTGGAACATTTTAACCGAGACGGGCGTCGGCTACCGCCTGCGCGCACCAGACTAGCCCCGCTTCCCGAACCGCGCTGCCTCTCTGTACCGCCATAATCGGCCCCGGGCATTCACTCGATCGCCCAAAACCGACGTGATGCGACCCGCAACGCTGAGCAGCGCCGGATCGATTGCAGCTGTGGCGACATAGGCCCGGCACGACCCGCGATTGCGATATCCGCTGAACAGCGGCTAGCCGAAGTTCTGCGTCACCGACAGGTAGAGCGCGAACAGGAATCACGCGATCGTCGGCAGCACGATCAGGGACCGTCCGTCGTGAATCGCCTCCGGGATCATGGCATGGGCCACGAGCGCCAGCACCGCCCCGCCGGCCACGCCCTGAAAGAAGACCGGCGGGAGCGACTCGGAACCTCCGAGCAGGAGTTTCCCCGCAACCGCAGCCAGGACGCCGGCAAGCAGGACTGTCGACCACAGTCCGAAGATCGCGCGGGGCTTGAATCCGGCGCGCGTTAAAATGGCCGCGCTCGCCGCGGCTTCGGGGATCCCGCCCAGGAACATGCCGAGCATGAGGGTGAGCGACATGCTTTCGAAGCCGGTGAACTTCGCGCCGATCACCAGGCAGCCGGGGATGGTATCCAGGATGTTGCCGAACACGATCGCGAGCCCCGCGCCATGGCCGGCCTCGGCGAGAAGCCTGTCCGCCTCGCCGCGCGTCACGTGATGAAGGCTGCTAGCCGCGACATCGGCCCAGCGCGACGGATTGGCCCCGCCCGCGGCGAGGTTCGTGATCGCGCGCTCATGACTCAGGCGCTCAACGGCACGCGCCATCTGGCGGTCGCCGGCAATGAGCCGCTCGAAGTCCTCCTTGGCGATCGCCAGGAGATCGGCGTCGTCCTTGGCGCGAATGGTCGCGGTGCGCGGCTGCCCGGAGAGAAGCGCCATCTCGCCGAAGGCCTGCCTCTCCTCCAGCACCGCAATGGCCTTGCCTGAGGGCTCGATCCCGTCCGGGTCTTCGGCCAGCACCTCGACCGCTCCTTGGGCGACGATGTACAGCGCATCGCCAGGATCGCCCGTGCGAAACAGGATCTCGCCCGCCTCGACATGACGGGGTCGGATGACCGGCAGGATGCCCTCGATCTCCTCCGGCGGCAGGTGGCGGAGGAGGTCGCACTTGGCAAGCCGTACGATGAGCTCCTTTGACTCATGCTGCTTGCGCTCGATCGCATACTCCCGAAAGCGCGTCGGCGAGCGGACGGCCGCACCTTTCTCGTCGAGATAGAGCGACGCCAGGTAGTAGATGATCGCCCCCAGCGCGAAGCCGCCGCCGACCAATGCCCAGGCGGCGGCGGCGTGAAAGCCCTGGCTGTGGAGCTGCTCGGCACCCTCATAGGCGAGATCGATGGCGAGCGCGCTGATCAGCGATCCCGCGGCGAATGCAAGGACGCAGGCCAGCACCCGCTTCCGGATCGGAACATAAAGACCAAGCGCGGCGCCCAGGATGGACGAGGCCGTGGTCGCCAGCCCGACCAAGCCCACGTCCAGCACGGCAGCGAAACTATTCATGGGATCCGGGCCAATCCGTCAAAGTGGCGGCTGCGCAGATCATCGATGATCTCCGGCCTAGGCGCGCCTCTCGGCCCGCCCAGGACCGGCCTCTAGCCGACTTGCAGCACGGAAAGCAGCAGGTGAGCCAGGAGCGCGAAGCCCGCGAAGGCCGCCATGCTCGTCAGAACTTCCTGCAGAGCGCGCCGCTTCTGGTCCGGCGAGACCGGCGCGGGATTGCCCTTCTCGTCTTGCTTGTCGCCCGACATGGCAACATGGCCGGGGTCGGACCGATGCGCGTTCGCCGGCTGCGACCCGGAAACACTCCGCCCCCCGGAGCGCCCGAAGGTGTCCAGCAGCCGCCCCATTCCGGACCTGGTCCTGGCAGGTACGATGCAATAGAGCAGCCCGGGCTCGACGATGAACTCGCCTTCGCGTAGCGCGTCCAAGTCATACTGGCCATTCGTCCGTCTGGGCGCGACGCCGGTATAGGTGAAGTGACGCCCGAAAAGATCGGCAACCGATTCGCTGAACGGGCGATCCCCGTATACGCCAATGATCCGGCCGGTCGGACGCGGATCGACCATCACATGGAATTCAGGGGTGTCCTTATATCGAGGATCCAACCTGGGCATCTTACGAACTCCGGCACTAGCACGAGTAATCTCGGCGCCGGCGCATAGATATCAATTCGAACTCTAAGCAATCCATGACAGGCGGGAGCGCCCATCGTTAAATCGGCATAAGCGGGGAAGCCGATCGCTCACGTTCTTGGGCGAAGAAAGACGGGCGGCGGCAACCGGCCGCCGCCCGCTCTCGCCCCACTCACAGTCGCATTCAGCGAGCCACGGTCACCGGGCAATGGGCCTTGGCTGCAATATCCGCCGCCACGGAGCCCAGGACAAAGCGCGCGATGCCGACCCGCGGGCTTCCGACGACGATGTGGTCGTAGCCGTTGCTCGCGGCATAGTTCACGACGACCGCCGCCGGGTCCCGGCCAAAGGCCCTCACGGTCTTCGCCTGTGGCATGCCGGCTTTCTTGGCGACCTCGGCTGCATGCTCCACCACCTCGTCCAGCTTCTCGTGGGTCCAGAGATGGTAGTTGGTGCCCCGGCCGTCGGTGCCGCGGATATTGACGGCGATGATCGACAGCTCGGCGCCGAGCTCGGCCGCCATCTCGGTCGCACGGGCGACCGGGATGTCGGAATGCGGCTCACCGTCGGTGGCGCAAAGGATCTTCTTGGTCATGATCAGCTCCATTCGTTTGGGGCGATTGACGCCCAGGGAAATTCGAACGGACTGTCAGATCATCACTCGGCGCGCGCAATCAAGCCCAACGGGCATCGCGTCGGCGCAGGTCAAATAGGCGCAGTCAGCATGGCAGAACATCAGTCACGCAGAAAATGGACTCGCAAGTATTCGCGTCTCCTTGCAGATTATGGAATCAATATCCGGCCCGCAAAAATTACAATGACCTTTTAATTTGCCGGCCGCATGGCCACCGCCTATATCGCTGGCCATGGCAATCGCACTCGAATCCGACTCGGTTTCCCGCATGAGCCGCAATCACAATTCGCAGGTCCAGCGCATTCGCGAGGCGCTTGGTGCCGTCGCCGCCCGTGAGCCGGCCGTGTTCTGGCTCTACCCGGAACGGGACGGCGCCTGGTGTGTCCGCCGCGAGGGGGATGAGGGCGAAAAGCGGTTCGGCGATTCGCAGAAGGCCCGGGAATTTCTCGGCCTCGAAGCGTCCCGCTGCGCTTCCTATCGGCTGTTCGCCGCCGATGAGAAGGGCCGCTTCGACGTGGAGTCCTTCAACTGGCCGGACCGGGCTTAATGCGGATTTGATGGGACCGCGGTGAAGGCCCTCTCGAACGCTTAGGACAGCGGGCGCATATGGAGCGGCGAGACGCGTTACCGGAGACCGCCATCATGTGCTTCCAGCAAGATCGCCTCGCGATATCGACCGCCGATGCATTGCATTCGGCCGGCGAACTGGACTGCGACCGCCGCAATGGGATCCAGATGTTGATCGCCGCCAATCTGAAGCGGCTGCGCAAGCGGTGCGGCTTGTCGCGCCGGCAGCTCGCCCATCTCGCCCAGGTCGAGAGATCGACACTGCGCCGGTTGGAGCGCGGCACGACCACGCCCAGCGTCGGGGCGCTGTGGAGGCTCGCCCGGGAACTTCACGTGCCGTGCACCGCTTTCATCGAGAGCGAGCCCGAACGGGCAGGCTTCAACAACAGTCGGGGTCCCGCTTGGCCGGCTATTGGCGCGGCCGTCGGCTCGGCCTGAAAGCTGAACCGCGCCGCCTAGCGGCCAGCGTCGCCCGCGGAATCTTTATGATTCCTTGATACTTTAGGGCCCTGCCCCACATCGATCACTTATGCCCGGCGGGCAGAGTGTGAGGGCTGTCGTTTTTGCCAGGCGCATACCCCGCGCAATCTGGCTGGGGGCTCAGGCGAGATGAGCCCCTTTTCTTTGTCCCGCACTCCCGGGTGAGTCGGCCCGGTCAAAGGTCGGTGGGAAAGAAGATGTGCATGGCGTGAAGGATGCAGTCCGTCACCGGCAGATAGTCCGAATCCGGCAGGGAAAACAGCCGGCGAAATTCACTGATCGGCAGACTCCCGTCCAGGAATAGATAAAGGATCTGCGCGCTGACGGGATGCAGGTGCGACGGCAGACAGGCGAGAATGCCCGTTGGCATGCGCCCATACTATATGGCGGAAGCCCGGCAGCGCCAATCGCCAGGACGGGCATGCCCTGTCGAACAGCCTTTAGTCGGCGACTACGCCGGCAAGAATCGCCTGGTTCCAGCGCCTGACGGTCATGTTGGCGCGCAGCCCCGCCTTGGTCGCGGGGTCGGCATTGATGATGGCCATGGCTTCCTGCCGTGTCGCGACGTCGAGCACGAGGAGGCTGCCGACAGCCGTCACGCCATCGTCGCTGCGCAAGCTGCCCGCGGCCAGGATCTTGTCCTTGATCGACAGTTCATAGGCCCAATGGGCATCCATCACGGCCTTGTCCCGCCTTATGGCCGGGCCACCGGGGCCGTCTTCGCTGACCATCATCCAGGGCATGCATTGTCCTTCCAAGCATCGCTGTCTTTCAGCTATCGCCCCCACCCGAGCCTGGCAGGACGGTCGCCGCTCTTGCCCGGATGCTGCTCGGATCGAGCCCCATCCGCAAGCAGGAACCTGATCGGTAGCCGGTGTGATTGCGGCGCATTTTTCAGCGCCCTGCCCCTCAGGCTTTCACCCAGTCGAAAAACCCAGCTTCATCGCCTGCCTGACGTCTGCCTCGCGGGGGATCGGCGCAACGGCGCCGTAGCCCGTGGTCGAGAGCGCCGCGGCCACGACGGCGTAGCGAGCGGCCAGCTCCGGCTCGTCCCCGGCGAGGATGCGGGCGAGGAACGCACCGGACAGCACGTCGCCGGCGCCGGTGCTGTCCACGCTGGCCACTTTGGGCGGCCGGATGCGGATGCGCGTCTCCGGCGTCGCGAGAATGGCGCCATCTTCACCTTGTTTCAGGATGACGATCCGAGGGCCGAGCGCGTGGTAGAAATCGAGGATCGCGTCGGGATCACGCAGTCCAGTCAGTGCCTCGGCGTCTTCCTCGCTCGCGAACACATAGCTGGCCGCGGCAGCGCCGGCGTGAATCGTGGCGCGCGCGCGATGGACCGGCCAAAGGCTGCGGCGATAGTTCGTGTCGAAGGCCACGGCGAGGCCCGCGGCCCGCGCGACCTCCATGGCCCGGAAGACCGCATCGGCCGCGGAGGTCGAGATGGCCTGGCTGATGCCGGAGGCATAGAAGATTCGCGCGCCGGCGATTGCCGCCTCGGGCAGATCCGCCGGCCGATACGACGAGGCAGCCGACCCGGCGCGATAGAACAGGAACTCGTGGCCCGCCCCGCGCCGCATCACGAAATAGACCGCCGTCGGCAGGCCAGGGCGGCGAACGACCGTGGCCGTGTCCACGCCCTCGCCTTGCCAAAGCTGCAGGAAGGCATCGCCGCCTGCGTCCGTGCCGACAGCGGTGATGTAGCCGACCTTGGCGCCCTGGCGCGCCGCGGCGATCGCCGTGTTGGAGGTATCGCCCCCGAAGCCCTCGAGGTAGAGACGCCGTCCGTCAGGCCCAGGCGGCAACTGGCTGTACTCGAGCATGGGCTCACCCATGCAGAGAAGATCGATGCTCACCTTCCGCCAGCCGCGGACGCCATGGCCGCGCGCGCTGCAGCCTCGATGGCCGCCTTGTCGCCGGCCTCGATGCGTCTGGCATCGACCAAGGCGCCGCCGAGACCAACGAAGTCCGCCCCCGCGGCCAGATAGGCGCCGACGTTGCCTGGCTCGACGCCGCCCGTGGGACAAAGCGGAATCTCGGGGAACACGCTGCGCAATGCCCTGATATGCGCCGGTCCACCGGCCGAGGCCGCGGGAAATATCTTCACTGCGCCGGCGCCGGCGGCAATGGCGGCGCGGACCTCGGTCGGCGTCAGGGCACCCAGGATGAGAAGTGCCCCCGCGCTACGACACGGTGCCGCCAGGCCCGGATCGACCCAGGGCGTGACGATGAATCGGGCGCCCGCCGCCAGGCAAGCTTCCGCCGCCTGGGCGTCTGGAACCGTGCCGGCGCCGATCAGAAGGCCTGGATCCCTTCCAAGCTCCCGGATCAAGGCAACCGCGCCGGGGATCGTGAGGGTGATCTCGAAAACACGAATGGCGCATCCGCGCAGCCATTGCACGGCCGTGGCGGCCTGGTCGGCGGTCTTCGTGCGGAGAACCGGCACGAACCTGGCCTGGCGGAGATCGTCGAGAACTGGACCTGATCCCGTCATGGGTGGAAACCGATGCCTTGCCAGCGCCTTGCCAGGATAAGCGGTCGCCAAGGACAGGGCGCGTCCTTGGATCCCGGTTACTCCCGCGCGGATACGTTACCAGCCGGAACCCGGCGGCGGCAAAGCGTTGATCGAAGCGAATTCCAGCCGATCGTTGTGCAAGGCCGAGCGTGAGGCCTTGGCAACTCGGTTTGTACGGAGGCAACCAGGGACCGGCATATCGCAGGTGTAGGGCTCGGCCGGCGAACGGGATCGCGACGACGCAAGGCGACTTTAGCCGATAAAGGCAGGTCTCAGTCGCTGATGATCTGCCAGCTACCCGCCGAAGGTTCGCCGTGATCCTCTCTGCCCGCTGCCAGCCGCGCCGCCATGTCGCTCATGAGGGTCCGCACCTCGCTGGCTGTCGTCCGCGAGTGGGAGAGCACCGGTTCCATCATGGGATCGGACAGGAGCTCGTCGATTGTCGGCTCTTTCCTGCAAACTCGCATGCTGCATGCCCCCTACTTGGTGACGTGAGCCAATGCGCTGGACTTGGTGACGACCATCGGCCGAGACAAGACTGGGCCGAGAAGTCACGGTACGACTGGTGGCTGGGGATCCCGCCAGGCGCCCGTGGACTTCTCGATGGCCGAGGGGTGGTTGCTTGAGGGGATCAAGTCACGCCCGCCCGGTTGCCCGTGGCGCATAGTCCGAGTCCGGACTGACGGTCGACTGACTGTTGGGTGAACACTCTGTCATCCTCGGGCCGGATCCAGGGAAGAGCCGCGTGCCGCAGGCCAGAATCCGCCAACCGGCCCGGCGCCCCGTCGGCCGCCGTTCCCGGCTTGTGCCGGGGAGCCGTCGGTGTAGCTTGGAGCGTCGGGCGGCGGAAGGGATGGCAGGATGACACATCTTTGGGTTCGGGCGGAGCAGCGCCCGAATGAGGAGCGCGTGGGATTGATGCCGGCCGGGGCCGCGGCGCTGGTCAAGTCGGGTATCCGGGTGACGGTGGAGCAAAGCTCGGTCCGCGCCATCCCCATCGACGGTTACAAGCTTGCGGGGTGCGAGATCGCGCCCGAGAACCTGTGGCCCAAGGCGCCCGAGGAAGCGATCATATTCGGCCTCAAGGAATTGCCTGAAGACGGTTCGCCGCTGGCCCATCGCCACATCATGTTTGGCCATGCCTATAAGGGCCAGCCGGCCGGCCGCGTGCTGTTGAAGCGCTTCAAGGCCGGCAAGGGCACCCTTTACGATCTGGAATACCTGGTCGACGAGGCGGGACGGCGGGTCGCGGCCTTCGGCTATTGGGCAGGCTATGCGGGTGCTGCCGTGTCCCTCAAATGCTGGGCCGCGCAACAAAGGGGCGGCATCGCCGGGCGGGTCAGCAAATACGCGGGCAAGGCCGCTTTGCTGGCCGATCTGAAACAGGAGCTTGCCGGGGTGGCGCGGCCGCGCGCCATCGTCATCGGCGCATTGGGCCGCGTGGGCAGAGGGGCATCCGACCTGTGCGCGGCCCTGGACGTGGCCGTGACCAAATGGGACATGGCCGAAACGGCCTCGGGTGGCCCCTTCCCGGAAATCTTGCAGCGCGAGATTTTCCTCAACTGCATTCTCGCCCGGCCGGGTTGCCCGGTATTCGTACCCGCTTCCGCCATATCCGCAGCCCGCAAACTGACGGTGATCGGCGATATTGCCTGCGATCCGACTTCGGACTTCTCGCCGATCAAGGTCTATGACCGGGTAACGGATTGGGAT
>Ga0070734_10004000_pt1 | contig 14554 bp, 12 predicted proteins | sample Coa_R1_8_FD_66444 | JGI IMG/M metagenome (GOLD analysis project Ga0070734, IMG submission 66444) | Surface soil microbial communities from Centralia Pennsylvania, which are recovering from an underground coalmine fire - Coalmine... | ecosystem: Environmental > Terrestrial > Soil > Unclassified ...
GAAAGTGCACAAATGCTGGATGTATCGGCAACATTGCACGATGCAGACGGAACGCTGACTGTTTTTGTAGTGAACCGTCATCCGGAATCTGCAGTGAAAACCAGTCTTGGCAATATTGATAGCAAAAAATATAAAACTATAAAAGTTTATGAGTTGAATGCTGCAAATATTGATGCTATGAATACACTGGAACAACCGCAGAAATCTGTCGTGATAGAAAGCGAGAAGAAATTAGATGGGTTAGTTTCTGAATATATTTTTCCTGCGCATTCCATTACAGCCTTGGTTTATAGCAAGGCATAAATTTTTTTAGCGGAAGTGCAAATGCACATTCACGCACAACCGAAAACATTTTCCGCAAAATCATTTATCATTTTTTCACAGGCACTTCTATATTTATTGTTACATCGCTTCCAACTGAGCCGCCGTCTTTGCCAATATGAAATTCTTTGCGTTTAATAACAAACTGTCCTTTAAATATGCCAGTATTTTTTGAAGGAGAAAAAGTAAACGGAATCGAAACTGGTTTTGTTATTCCTTTTAAAGTTAGTTCACCAATTACTTTGTAACCTTTGGCATCTTTTTCAATTTTGGTTGATTTAAAACTGATCAGCGGATATTTATCTGTGTTCAGCCATTCTTCTTTTTTGCGGAGATCGCGGTTGCGAAGCCCGATCCCCGTGCTCACTGTTTTTGCATCAATGCTTGCAGAGATTGAGCTCGTGCCCAAATCTTTTTCATTGAACTTAATGGTAGATTTCAATCCCGAAAAATTTCCATTCACCATTCCAAACGGACCCTTTATTTTAAATGTTATTTTGGCTTTTGCAGCAACTGTGCTCCAGTTCTCTGTCATGGACAGACCGGAGACGATAGTAAATGCTGCAATGAATAATATGAGTTTCATATAAACTTTGTTTGGTGTTTATTTCGGTTAATCAAAATAATAGACCTCATTTAGAATTGTTTGCAAATTCTGTGCAAGCGTTGGCATGATGGAGATGTCTTGAATATCATCTGATCATAAAAGAACATTGCGGATAATTGGGTTTATATTTCCACAGTAATAAAAAATGGGGTAATTTATAGAGCAAAATATTGTACAAACGCATTTATAATATTATTACTGAACAAGTGATATATTCATCATAAAATTGACCTGATGTTATCTCAAAAATCTACTTATCTGTTTGCTATTTGTTGTTTAGTCAGCGCTGTTTCTTTTTCTCAACAGGATACAGTGAGCACTGCGAAAGAAAAAGTTTTTTATCATGCAAGGATATTTACTGCAAATATCAATCAGCCTTATGCGGAAGCAGTTGCCATCCGTGATGACAAGATTATTGCCGTAGGCAATTATACTGATGTGAAAAAAACAGTAAGCGCAAACGCGTTGCAGATCGACCTTGATGGAAAATTTTTATTGCCCGGTTTTATAGATAGTCATGAGCATAGTATTAGCGGTGGTAATGATCTTACGCATGCAAATACATTTGATTCAGTACTTCTTGGAGATTCTCTGATGCGGTTTGTTGATGACGCAGTACAATCCGGCAAAGGCATCGTGAACGGCTTTATTGTGATTGAAGGAATTAATATCAGCACATGGTCGCATTTAGATCAGTTGGATGCTTTGTTCAATAAAGGCAAGTATGCGAACATGCCCGTGTTGCTGCACGGCTCAGATGGCCATACCGGCTGGGCGAATAAAATGATTCTTGCCAAAGCCGGATTGAATAAAAATTTTATTCAGTCGTTGAGCGATGAAAAAAAGAAATATTTCGGATACGATCCATCGTTTACACCCAATGGTTTTTTTGCTGACAGTGGTTTTGAAAAAATAAATCCTGTGCTGCCTGCAGTCAAAGTAAATTGGTTATTGGCAGGAGAAAAAGGTGTTGAGTATAACAATGCATTAGGCATCACTGCGTGGCTGGACCCAGCGGCCGGAAATATTTCTTCCAAAATGGACAACGATATTTTGTCTGCATATCAATCGCTCGCAGATAAAAATGAACTTAATGCGCACATAAGAGCTGTTGTTGTTGCAGATGCAAACGCTGACCCGTTGCCGCAGATTAAAACGCTTAATTCATTGCAGCAAAAATATAATAGCACGAAAGACCTGAGCGTCATCGGTTTTAAAATTTTTGCAGATGGAGTAGTGGAGCATCCAACACAGACTGCTGCACTTTCAAAACCTTATCTTAATAAACCATCATCAGGCGTGCTGATGTATGAGCCAAAAAAATTTGCAGCCTTTGTGATCGCTGCTGATAAAGCAAATTTATTAGTACATACTCATGCTATCGGAGATCTTGCCGTAACAGAAACACTGAATGGCATTGAAGCTGCGAGAAAAACAAATGGCAACAGCATTATCCCGCATAGCATCACGCACATACAGTTTGCGCAGCCTTCAGATTTTGATCGTTTCAAAACGCTGAATGTTCCCGCTTCTATGCAATTGTTATGGGCGTATGGCGATGTTACTACGATTGATATTATCAAACCTTATATCGATCCTTCTATCTACAAATGGCAATACCCTGCACGGTCTCTGATGCAGGCTGGTGCAATGATCTGTGGCGCCAGCGATTGGCCGGTGAGCAGCGCCAATCCTTTTGAGGCAATCTATAATGCAGAAACAAGATCTGGTCCGCTCGGTGTGCTTGATTCTGCGCAATGCATACCGAGGATAGATATGCTCTATGCATATACCATTAACTCTGCAAAACTGCTGATGATGGAAAGATCAATTGGATCTATTGAGCCGGGCAAATATGCAGACCTGATATTAACAGACCGCGATGTGCTTACTGTTTCTCTGGAGAAGATGCGGGATACTAAAATTTTGTGGACGATGTTCGAAGGGAAGATTGTCTACAAGCAGAAATAATTATTGCCATTGCTAATAATTCGGGATATACATCAGTGTTAATTTTTTTTGGCATTCTATTAAATTCAATAACAAAGGCAGCTAATTATCTTTTCATGAATTGCAAAGTCGGTTCTCCTTTGGTTGCTTAAATTGCAAAACCCTAATCGCTTATCATGAATAAGTTCATATTCGTTTTTTTCATAGGTATTCAAAATGCTTTAGCGCGAAGCAAATATATTGACAGTTTAAAAACGCAACTGTCAAAAACAACAAGTGCAATTGACAAATTCATTACCATCGTATGATCAAAGGAAGCCAGTTCTGCGTTTTATCAAACACATCACGTGCTGTTTTCCCCAAAAAGCCTGAACGAATCAATCGGATTGCAATTGATTTCTTTAAGAAGTGAATGAGCACGATGTTTTGAAATTATCAGTATGTCAAGTATGTAGAGAAAAGCTATCGCCACCTTGGATGACCAGCTTCACTATTTGTCCGGTTTTTAAAAAAGTTCTTCCGTTTTTCAGATTTTATTGTTTACTTGTGGTAACCAAAACCAATTTATTATGGAAGAAAATGCACAGGAACCATTGATCAATCTGAACGTTGATTATGATGCAGGAAATATTTTAAAAGAAACTGCACGATGGACAAGATTCATTTCAATTATTGGGATAATAGGAGTTGCGATTGTGCTGCTCGTATTAATATTTGCAGGAGCCGCCATCACCGCTATGTATGCCCGAATGATGCCTGGCGTTGAGGCGATGGCAGGAGTGATTCTTTTTATTGCCTTCTTAGTGATAGCAATTGCAGGCTTCATGGTCTTTTTGCTGTATCGGTTTTCTACACTTGTAAGAAAAGGGATTGATACGCAAGACCAGCAAATGTTTAACAGCGGTCTTAGCGCTCTTAAAATTTATTTTATTATCAGCGGAGTATTTGCCATTCTTTCTTTGTTGATTAATTCTTTAAGCTTATTTAAACTTTAAAATTTATTTTATATGGACACTCCCAACTCACTTGACAATATTTTCAAAATAAGTTTTGATGATAATGGTCGTGATCAATTGCAGACAATTACATTGTGGGCAAAGATTTGTGCCATTTGTGCTTTCATCGGATATGCTATAACGTTATTCGTTGCATTTTTCGGCAGGACCCGCTATTCCGAAATGGAAGGAGCTGCCGCTGCTCTTGGGAAAGGCGCAACGATTGCCTTTGCTCTGCTTACTGCTATTATCGGCACAGCGATTAACTATTTTTTATACAAGTTTGCTACAGATGCAAAAAAAGGGCTATCAAACATTGATCAGATAAAACTGAATGAGGGATTAAGCAGCCTGAAGACCTATTTTAAAATACTCGGCATTATACTTCTGATCGTTTTGATTTTTGCAGCATTAGCAATTGTGTTCGGTATCATCGGCTCTGTAGGCAGGCAGTAGTTTACTTATAATTTTATAGGAACGGCTTTCCCAAAGCTTGGTAATCATTTTACGATGTGATGTTGGTTCTGAAGCTTGGGGAAGTTTGCAGTTTATCTTTCGATTGTGTAATAGTTGTAATCTTTCAACAGTGTCTCCAAAAAATCAAGTGAATCCTGATCACTTTGGATATTTAGTTTTGATTTGATGCGCTCTGCAATGCGCATGGAAAGATCATAGTTATTATTTTTTTTCACAGACCCGATAATGCTTTTCAAAGTGTTCACATCTTTATCGCTTAGTTGCATCACCTGCGGAAACATCGGCTGGTAGCCTGTTTCAAGCTCTGTGAAAACAGTGTCCTGCCAGGAGGTGCGGTTCTTTTTATCAATGATAATAGTTCCTGCAACAAGGTCGCCGATGCGCTGTGAGTTTGGAGTAATAATCACACAGCCAATGCCTGCAAAAAGAAGTGGCATGCACCACCATGGAAGTTCTCCGTAAACGACAGACGCAAACACAATCAATGGAAAATCAACAGCACGAAAGAGCCATCTGATCAGGTATTGGCTGATGGTCGGCTGTCCGCCATCAAGTGCTATCACCTGAATATTCATAGCTTTTTTCCCGATGCTCTGCCCGTTCAATGTTGCTTCACAAATAAAATGATAAAGCATAGGAGGCAGCTCAGCAATAATCCAAATCCAATACGGAAAATTGGAAGAGCTGCCATAATCGATAGAAAGCAATTCTATCATCAGCCACCAATAAGCTATTACAAGGACTATATCAATCACCCATGCAAACAACCTTTTGTGAAATGGCGTGATGGCAAAATCAATCTGAATATTAAAACCTGTATCTAATTTTACTGAGGACATAGTTGAAGATAAAAAAGCTTTTTTATAACTGCTATTGATTTGCGGATTTTATCAAACAATTGAATTGCTTAATGAATCCATAAATCTATGTTTTATATTATTTACAAGTTACTTAGTTCTTATTTTTAATTCCATTATATTTATCAATAAAAATATCACTAAACGGGCAATTCATGCGCGAGGGATTATTTATAAGAAAGAATTTAGAGAAGTGGAAAAAGTACCAATATGACGGAGCGACCGATCCCGATGAAATTGCAGGAGAGTTCACGGAATTGGTTGACGATTTAGGGTATGCCAAAACTTTTTATCCGCATAGCAAAGTAACAGAATACCTGAACGGTCTTGCATCAAGAGTATACCTTGGGATTTATAGAAATAAAAAAGAAGAATCATCCCGCATTGTTCGTTTTTGGAAAACAGAACTTCCGCTTGTTGTCAGGAAATATCACAGAGAGATTTTGTATGCATTCCTCATATTTGTTGGCTTTGCTATCATGGCAGCATTTTCTGCAGCACATGATGAAACATTTGTGCGCGGAGTTCTGGGAGATGCCTATATTGATATGACGGAAGATAATATTGCCAAAGGCGATCCTTTCGGTGTGTATAAAAACGGTAACCAATTGACGATGTTTTTAGGGATTGCGATTAATAATATCCAAGTATCTTTTATTGTTTTTGTATTGGGTTTTTTTCTCTCAATTGGGACGGTGTGGCAATTGTTCAAGAATGGTGTAATGCTTGGTGCATTTCAATATTATTTTTTTGCAAAAGGGCTGGGATTTAAGTCAGTGCTAGTGATCTGGATACACGGCACGCTTGAAATTTCATCCATTATTATTGCCGGGGCTGCAGGCTTTGTGCTTGGCAACAGCATCCTTTTTCCAGGCACTCATAAAAGAATTGACTCGTTAAAGCGTGGAACAAAAGATGGATTGAAAATGCTGATTGGGCTTGTGCCTGTTTTTATCTGCGCTGCTTTTCTGGAAGGCTTTGTTACCCGTTATTCGACAATGCCTGTGTGGTTGAGCATTTTTATTTTAGCAGCATCGCTCACATTTATCATTTGGTATTTTGTAATTTATCCCATTCAGTTGCAGAAAAAGATAAATGCAGCAGGAGTATCATAAACCATTGAACCGTTCATATTGATGAATTTTTTTCATGATCATACAAAACGTTTTTTTTCAAGATCATCTCTATTGATTCTTTTGCTGTTGATGAATTGTTGTGCTGCATTGGCACAATCAAAAGACCCATTGCCTGATTCGGTAAAGACTGCCGAAGATGAAGAAATCACATATTCAGATTCTGTTCAGGCTGATACTTTGAAAACAGATGTTGCTGCTATTCCCGACACTGTCAGCCTGCGCAATGTTCCTGATTCTACTTCACGGTTATTGAAAAAAAGCAAGGATTTCGAATACGCAAATGATGACGCTTATCTTGCCAAAGACCCCGAAAAACATGAAAAAGGTTTTTGGGATTATTTTTTTCAATTGGTTTCAAGCAAGGGTGCAAAATTTTTTTTATATGCATTAATGGCTGCGGTGCTGTTATTCGCTTTTTACAAAATTATTGTTGATAATAAACTGTATCTGTTCTATTCAAAGCCTAAAAGAATGGCGGCTGTTGAAACGAATGAAGTAGAAATCAGTGAAGACATTATCGATGACAAAATAGAAGAAGCATTAGCGTCACAGGATTATCGGCTCGCCGTCAGGTATATGCATTTAAAGGTATTGCATTTGCTGGACAAAGGGCAATTGATAAAATATCATGCGCAGGGAACAAACTACGAATATGCATCACAGTTAAAAGGTAGCAATCTTTCAAAAGATTTTCAGTACCTCACTAACGTATATGACCATGTGTGGTTTGGCGGGTTTGGATTGAATCAGCAACAAGTTTCAATTGTTCAACAAAATTTTAATCATTTTTATTCTGAAATACAGCATTGAAGAAGTTATTCATATATAAATTCATTTGGCTGGCTATAGCAATCACTGCGGTTTCAGGTTGTATTAACAATCAGAAAAAGCTGAACCGGCGAATATCATTTTCAAGGCGCGATAAGATTCCTTATGGCGGTTATTATGCTTACGAAAACCTCAAATACATTTTTCCGGAAGCTGAAATTGTAATCGAAAATCATTCTGACATAAAATCACAAAACGAATATTGGCAAAAGGTGAACGAGAACAAAGGGCACACTGCTGTTATTGTTATAACCAAAGACATGGAGCCTTCAGATGAAGAATTGAATATTATTTTTGATTTGATCAATCAGGGAGATCAGGTTTTCATTTCAGCGTTAAGCTTCAGCAGGAAATTCCTCGATTCATTTAAATTAAAAGACTTTAATTCAAGGTCGTTTGTTTTTAAAGACACATTGAAGACAAGTATTATGAGCCCGATTGATTATACGGAGAATACCTATACTTATCCAGGCTATGGGTCTAATAATTATTTCACGTCAATGGATACCGGATATGTGCGGGTGCTCGGAAAAAACAGTGATGGCAAGGCGAATTTTATAAACATTAATTACAAGAACGGAGCAAATCTGTATCTGCATCTTGAACCATTTGCTTTTTCCAATTTTTTCCTGTTGCACAAAGACAATAAATCTTATTATGATTATGCGCTTTCATATTTGCCTGTGCACACAAAAATGGTTACATGGTCAGAAGGCATTCGCCGCAGCCGCAAATCAGCACTGGATTTTATTCTGGGCATCGAGCCTTTTGTTTGGGCATTTTGGCTTTTGCTGTTGCTTTTCCTGATTCTATATTTATTTGAATCAAAACGAAAACAACAGATGATTCCTGTGATTGCTCCTTTGCGGAACAGTTCGCTCGATTTTGTGAAAACAATTGGCAGGTTATATTATCAGAGAAGGGATAACCTGAATCTTGCAAATAAGATGTCGGCGCATTTCCTTGGGCATGTCCGTTCAAAATATAATCTGCAGACAGCTAATCTCGATAAAGATTTCGCCGAAAGGCTTTCTTACAAAAGTGGTTATGATAAAGAGCTGACAAAAGATATTGTTGACCACATTAAAGTGATACAACAACAGCAATCGCTTTCTGACGAAGGTTTGCTGGATTTTAATAATAAAATGGAAGAATTTTATAAACACAAATAATCATGGAAGAAAATTTATTTGAGCAAAGAACAGATTTGAGCCAGCTTCAGGAAAGCGTGAACAGGCTGAAAGAAGAAATAGGCAAAGTGATTATAGGACAGGATCAAATGATTGAGCTTTTGCTTGCCGGCATTTTAGCTGACGGGCATATTTTAATTGAAGGAGTTCCAGGTGTTGCAAAAACGCTCACTGCAAAATTGCTCAGCAAAACTATTTCGGTCGGATTTTCAAGAATACAGTTCACGCCTGATTTGATGCCGAGCGATGTGATAGGGACATCTATTTTTAATCCGGGGCAAAGCAGTTTTCAATTCAAGCCGGGACCGGTTTTCAGTAATATTGTTTTGATTGATGAGATCAATCGCGCCCCGGCCAAAACACAATCGGCTTTGTTTGAGGTGATGGAAGAGAGGCAGATTACTGTTGACGGGCAAAGCTTTCAACTGAGCATTCCCTTTATGGTGGTTGCAACACAAAACCCAATAGAGCAGGAAGGTACTTATCATTTACCTGAAGCTCAGCTTGATCGATTTTTATTTAAGATAAATGTGACCTATCCAACACTTGAAGAGGAATTCAAAATTGTAAGCCATCATCATTCCATGAATCTGCATAACATGATCAATCAGGTTCAACCGGTTTTGTCTGCAGACTTAATTGGCTCACTTCGCTCACAAGTGCGCAGCTTGCATGTGGAAGATAAATTGATACATTTTATTACCACAGTTGTTACCACAACACGCAATCACAAATCCATTTATCTAGGCGCATCGCCTAGGGCTTCCATTGGCATATTGAACGCATCCAAAGCAATTGCGGCTATGCATGGGCGTGATTTTGTGATACCGGAGGATATTGTGTATGTGATACCTGCCGTGCTCCGTCACCGGCTTGAATTAACACCTGAAAAAGAAATGGAAGGAGCAACAACAGATCAGGTGATCAGTGAAATTATTCAGTCAATTGAAATACCGAGGTAGTTGAGGAGTTCAGAGTTCACAGTTCTGAATGTAAACGTATTTAGGAGACTCTGAACTCTGGACTATTGACTCTTGACTCAGAACTCTTCCAACTATGCTAAAACGTTTTTACAAATCACTTTTTTTTGGGCGAAGATTTTATACATCGCTGGTGATAGTGATTGTTCTGTTTGTTCTTTCTTACGGGCTTCCATTCCTTTTTAATATTTCAAAACTTGCATTGGCAGCATTAGCTCTTTTCACTTTGCTGGATTATATGATTTTGTTTTTCAGGCGGGACCCGATCAGTGTGAAAAGATCAGTGCCCGATCGATTCAGCAATGGAGACCAGAATAACGTCGGCATTCATATTGCGAACAATTATTCTTTTGCAGTTGAAATATTTATCATCGATGAAATTCCAGCACAATTTCAAATAAGAGATTTTACTTTAAAAGCATTTCTGAAAACAAATGAAGAAACAACTTTGAGTTATCAGTTGCGGCCTACAGAAAGAGGAGAATATTTTTTCAATAATGTGAATGCATTTATCAAAAGCCCGATCAAATTAATCGTAAGAAGAAAAACATTTGATGCAAAAACGATGGTGAAAGTGTTGCCATCTTATTTATTATTGAAAAAATATGAACTGCTTGCATACTCAAGCAATCTTGCAGAAGCAGGAAGCAAGAAGATGCGCAAGATCGGTCACAGCCTTGAGTTTGAGCAAATCAAAGAATATGTATTGGGAGATGATATCCGTAGTATTAACTGGAAAGCAACAGCAAGAAAAGGCGGACAATTGATGGTGAATAATTATTCCGATGAAAGAAGTCAGCAAGTGTACTGCATAATTGATAAAGGACGTGTGATGAAAATGCCTTTTGATGGAATGACTCTGCTGGACTATTCGATCAATGCTTCACTGATATTATCAAGCGTTGCGCTGATCAAACAAGACAAAGCAGGATTGATCACTTTTTCCGATCAGATCGGAAGCCTTTTGCCGGCCGATAGAAAGGCGAAGCAGATGAGCGCCATTCTTGAGACATTGTACAATCAGCAAACGAAATTTCCCGAAGCAGATTATGAGAAATTATTTGCGCTTGTGCGCATGCGCATCACGCAACGAAGCCTGATCCTGTTGTTCACCAACTTCGAATCCATGAGCGCACTGCAAAGACAATTGCCTTTTATCAAAGCCATTTCAAAAAACCATTTGTTATTGGTAGTATTTTTTGAAAACACTGGGCTAAAAGAACTGACTACGACCGATGCCGAAGATATCGAAGGCATTTATATGAAAACAATCGCCGAAAAATTTGAGTATGAGAAAAAGCTCATCATTAAAGAACTGCAGAAACACGGCATTCCCGCGATATTAACAGCGCCGCAAAATCTCACCGTAAGTGTGGTGAATAAATATCTGGAGATTAAAGCAAGGCAAGCGATTTAGTTTTCAGTTTAGAGTTAACAGTTTCCAGTTCTGAAATTCATAATTACTTCATAAATAAAATGCAGTAATTATTTCTTCAAAATTTTATCGGTTATACATTCACACTTCATCATGTAACTTGCAGCCGGGAACCACAAACTACAAAGCTGAATGAATCCTTTCGAATCCGGTGAAGTTTTATTAATCAACAAGCCATTGCATTGGACATCTTTTGATGTGGCAAGAAAAATACGTAATCTGGTAAAAATAAAAAAAGTAGGGCATGCAGGAACGCTCGACCCATTAGCAACCGGATTATTAATTGTGTGCACCGGAAAATTCACCAAACGTATTAATGAGTTCATGGCTGCAGAAAAAGAATATACAGGCACTTTTACATTAGGGGCTACAACGCCGACTTATGATCTTGAAAGTGAGCCTGAAAATTTTCTTGATTGTGCGGCAATCACTGATGCTCAAATTTATGAAGCAACAAAAAACTTTACTGGTGAAATTTTACAAACACCACCAATCCATTCTGCTATCAAAAAAGATGGGAAGCGGGCTTATGAGCTTGCAAGACAAGGGAAGGAAATCAAATTAGACCCGAGAAAAATCACCATCAAAGAATTTGAGATCACTGCTATTGATATGCCTGTTATTTCTTTCAGAGTAGTTTGTTCAACGGGAACGTACATACGAAGTTTAGCAAATGATTTCGGGCAGGTATTAGGTTGCGGAGCTTACCTCAGCAAATTGTGCCGCACAAGAATAGGAGCGTTTTCTTTGAGCCAGGCAATGAACATGGAAGAAGCGGAAGTGTTTATCAGAGAGAAGTTAGTTGCGAGTTCAGAGTTATGAGTTAATAGTCCTGAAAACAATATCATGCACTGACTCTGAACTCTGGACTCCCGACTCATCACTAAAACGGATAACCTATCCCTAATTGAAACTGCCCGTCTTTCAGATGCATATCATAAAACCATCGGTTGGGATAATCTATTCGTTGAGGGTCGCGTATCTTATACGCCCAGTCAAACCTTATTACAAAATAATCAAAGTCTAATCGCAAACCTGTTCCGATATCAACGGCAAATTCTTTATAGAACCTGTCGAACGCAAATTCACTGCCTTTCAAAAGATCTTTTAATTGAGAAGTGGTGTCTGTGATTTTCCAGTTCCATATATTTCCGATATCTGTGTAGATGGCACTTTTTATTTTAATACCAAATACAGTACCGAGCGGAAATCTGTATTCAATATTTCCTTCGAGCTTCAAATCCCCAAACCTGTCGAACCTGCTATATATTCCGGTATCATAAAATTGAGTAGAACCCAAACCCAATTGTCTTACCTGCCAACCGCGCATGCTATTCGGGCCTCCTGCAAAAAAAGCTTTGTATAACGGGAGTGTTTGATTGGTTCCTTTGCCAGCACCATATTTCAATCCTGCACCGGCATAAGCACGGAAAGCAAGCTCTGTATTTTTATAATCGATGTGGTGGCGATATTCCACATCTCCTTTAATGAAACGAAGCAGATCTCCTTCGTTTATTGATTTGATAAGGCCTAAAAAAGTCCCGCTTTCTTCGGCTGTTGTTCGAAGGAAGTCAGTATGCCTGCCGTATTTGTTTGAAGAGCTGTAAATGAACTGTCTGCTAAGCACAAATCCTGTTTTGAAAGCGAGCTTTAACGATGGTACCGTATCCAGCAAATGATTTAGGCTATCCGTTGGCGTTAGATTATTGCTTTCAATATTAATAGGCCTCAATATATATGATTTGTTACCTGTTGTCCATTCCCAGCCATAGGAGGTTTCAATTGTGCGAAGTGTGAAGAAATCTCTTCTGTCAGTATAAGATGCGTTTACATTTAATGCCGTGTGCCTGCTATCTGCTTTCTTGAACCACAAAAAAGATGGCGATTGCGGAAATGAAATAGTATGTGAAATAGATGCCTGCGTTGTCTGAATGAAATCTGCGCCCAGCTCAACGCCGCCGTGAAGGCTGGTGTTGGTTTGTATCGAACGCTTATAAGCATTTCTGTTGCGCAAAGAAATGCTTGCGCCAAGACCGAATAAGTTGGTGGCAGTAAGAATGTCGTTGGTGTTATAGCTTGCTTCGAGCTCACCAGTCAGACTTTGTTTTTGGCTCGGATATAAACGGATGGTTGCATTCAGCAATGAGTCGGATGTTTGTGATTCTGCAAAGTCAAGCGTTGCTCTTTGCCATGCGCCCATCTGATTGCCAAATATGTTCAGCGTTTTATAATAATCATCTGATTTATATAAACTGCCCGGCTTGATGCCAAGGTTGCGATAGATAATCGAATTCCTGAACCTGTCAGACCTTGATATGATCAGTACTTTATTTTTTGATGCCGTATCATTTTTCAAGATTGCTGCTGTGTCTTCTATCAGTGGCAGATCGGAAAAAACAGTGACACTGTCAATATAATATTTTTGCAAATGGCTCGAATCCTGTGCCGGCCGCTGCTTGATCACAACATTAATAGTTGGGTTCTCGCGTTTCTTTTTCAGTTCATCTAACAGTTGTGCTTGCTGAAACGGATCTAATGTCGGGTCAATCAATGCAGATAGCACCGTGTCTCTTTCAGCGTAAATATCTTTGATCGAAAATTTATAATAGCCATTGTTGCGGAATAAAGTAATCAGCCTGTCAAGCTCTGATGATACAAGTTGTTTTGAAAATGGTTTCCCTTTTTGCAGAAATGAATTCTTTCGATTTTTTAGTGCCAGTGCCTGCAGTTCAGGAGTCTGAAGTTCATAACCAATGGAATCAAGCTTCAGGTTCTTGCCCGGGTTTACTTTGAAATTAATAGTTGTCCTGTATTGATCGTGAACGGTATCAATCTTAAATGTGTCTTTAATCACAGGATTATAATATCCTAATGAATTGAGCAGCGCGATCATGAAATTATTCGAGCGCACAACATTTGCGGTATCAAAAACAGAAGGACTAAGAAGCTTTCTGTAAATGAATGGAGGATCAATTCTTATTGCGGTAACCGTTCCTGTGCGAAGGCTGTCATCAAGCTGATTGGATAACCTTAATTGGAGATCCTGCTTTTCGCTGTTTGATAAATTACCATCGACTCTGATAATTGTCTTGTAAACGAAAGGCTTCTTTGCAGGGTATTGCCCCTTTTTCGGAGCAACGCATGAAAAAATAAATGCCGTCATCGCCATCGTCAGCACCAATGCTGGTTTGAAGAAAGAAAGATTAACTTGCCGGCGAAATAGCATATAAGGATTGAGCGGTTTTATCGGATGGATCTTTCCACCTAAAAAATGAATTTAATGATTTGTAAATAAATGCGATGCTGACGAAATCACAAGCCAAATATATTCAAAGTTTAAGCCAGAAAAAATTCCGTGATGAAGAGCATGCTTTTGTGGCTGAAGGGCCAAAGATTATTAACGAATTATTAGATGCAGGCAATGTTGAACTGATACAGTTATTTGCATTGAAAGATTGGGAAAGCAGGAAAGAAATTGCGATGAATATTATCAGCGAAAAAGAACTTGAGCGCATTTCATTTCTGCAAACGCCGAATGAAGTGCTGGGCATTTTTAAGAAACCTGTTTTCGGCAAACATGATTTCAGTGGAAAAATATCATTGATGCTTGATGGCATTCAGGATCCGGGCAATCTAGGGACGATAATAAGAACTTCTGATTGGTTTGGCATTGATAATATCATTTGCAGCAAAGACAGCGCAGATGTTTTCAACCCGAAAGTGGTGCAATCGACCATGGGCAGCATCGCAAGAGTGCAAGTTATCTATGAAGACATCA
>Ga0070734_10004001_pt1 | contig 14546 bp, 14 predicted proteins | sample Coa_R1_8_FD_66444 | JGI IMG/M metagenome (GOLD analysis project Ga0070734, IMG submission 66444) | Surface soil microbial communities from Centralia Pennsylvania, which are recovering from an underground coalmine fire - Coalmine... | ecosystem: Environmental > Terrestrial > Soil > Unclassified ...
GCGCGGTAGCGGAAATTCGGCATGCCGTCACCGCAACGTCGTCACGCGGAGGATTTCGGCGGGCGAGGTCAACCCCCCGCGACATTTGGCGATGCCGTCATCGAGCATCGTGGTCATGCCCGCGCTGATCGCCATCTGATCGATCTTCAGGCCGTCGGTCTTTTCGCCGATCAGTTCGCGAAGCTCGCCCGTGAGCTCCAGAACCTCGAAAACGCCGAGGCGGCCGCGATAGCCGGTGCCGGCGCAACGCTCGCAGCCGCGCGGCTCATGGATCACGTCGCCGCAATGAAATCCGAACGCAGCAAGGCGCGGATCTTCGGTCAGGTCGGCATCGTCAAGGGTTCGCGGCGATTTGCAGCGCTCGCACAATTGCCGGACCAGCCGTTGCGCGATCACCGCACGCAAGACTGAGCGAAGCAGGTAGCCTTCGACGCCGAGATCGAGCAAGCGAGGCACCGCCGCGGCAGCGGTTTCGGTGTGCAACGTGGTCAGCACCAGGTGCCCGGTGAGCGCGGCATGGACCGCCACGTGCGCAGTCTCGGAATCGCGAACTTCACCGACCATAATGACGTCCGGGTCCTGGCGGACGAACGAACGCAGCGCCGCGGCGAAGGTCAGGCCGATTGACGGCTTGACCTGCGATTGATTGACGCCGGGGATTTCGTATTCGACCGGGTCTTCAATCGTCAGGATCTTGCGGATCGGCTCATTCAGGATCGACAGCACGGTCGCCAGCGTTGTGGTTTTGCCGCTGCCGGTCGGTCCGGTGACGATGATCATGCCGTGCGGCAGCTTCAACAGCCGCCTCAGTTTCTCTTCATCGACGCCGGAGAATCCAAGCTTTTCCACGACAAGCAGCCCGCGATCCTTTGGCAGAATGCGGATCACCGCTGATTCACCGTGCTGCATCGGCATGATCGCGACGCGAATATCGATATCGGCGCGCCCGACCCGCAGCCGCGCGGCACCATCCTGCGGAAGGCGACGCTCGGCGATGTTGAGACTGGCCACAATCTTGATGCGCGAAATCACGGCCTGCGGCAGTACATTTGCCGGCGCCGGGACGAGCCGCAGCAGGCCGTCGATGCGCATGCGCACGACAAGGCCACTCTGAAACGGTTCTATGTGAATGTCGCTTGCGCGTAATTCGACTGCTTTTTCAAGGAGATCGTTGACGGCCCGCACCACCGGCGCACCGCTCGCGAGGTCGCGCAGGCTCTCGATATCATCTTCGCGGAGCTGCGCCGGCAGAGCGTCGTTCGTCTCCGCCTCGTGCTGATCCAGGCGCTGGTTAAGGACGACGGCGAGGTCCTCTGACGTGGCAACCTTGATAGCCACATCCGCGCCAACCACGATCTGTGCCGCGCGTTGTGCGGCTTGATCGGTGGGGTCGACGACCGCCAAGGCGGCGTCGCCATCCGGCGAGCGGTAGGGAAAAACGAGCGTCTCGCGCAAAAAACGAAGAGAGAACGAAGCCGTCAGCGGCACGGCGGACATCATGTCCTGCAAGGTGACCCGTTCGAGGCCGTAAAATCGCGCGGCCTCGTCGGCAAATTCGCTGGCCGACAGGTCCGTGAGCTCCCAGAGCTTGGCCTGCCGGCGATCGACCCCGCCTTGTCCGGCGGCATCGTCACGCCCGCCGGCCGCCGCCAAATGCTCGCGTTGACGAAGATAATCCACGAACTGCGAGGACAAGTCGCTGGCCATTCGTCATTCCGGTCGCGCAAGCTTTACCAGCCGGCGCGTCACGACCATCGCGAAGGCGATGCGGTTGCCAGCAATTGCGATGTTATTGACCCGAAGTATGACAGCTGTACGAAGCACCTCCCGCAACCGCCGTTCAAAAAGAATTTAGCCGCGGATATTCACCGCTCAATTGCGAGGAGAGCGTTCGCTTTCCGAAGTTCGTGAGACATCGCGACAACCTCAAAGGGCCCTGGCAAGCTTATGATTCTAGTGCCGCTTTCGATCTGAGGTCCCTGTACAAATCCTGCCGCGCGTTGACTCAAGGACTTCAGATGGGCGGCACTAGTGGTCCGATGCTAACATTTGCATCGCATCCCTTTCTCAGCAGGCACTTTTGCGAATGTTAGCATCAAAGGACCACTGGTAAATTATTGACGCTAGTGGAGCTTTGGATTTGACGTTCGCATAAAGGACGCGCGCGAATGGGTAGCGAACGTCAAATCCGCTCCACGAGTGTGCTCTGAAATCAACGCGCGCCAACAGACGCCCGCTCATCACGTAACCAATTTATTTCTGTCATATACAATCGCTAAGTACCGATCTTGCGGGGGCGCAACGGCGGTCACAAACGATCAGTGACACCGACACAGCCGGAATTGGCGAGAGTTTATGGTAGGCGTCGGCAAGCTGGACCGGTATCCAACGGCCCGTCGCAGCATTTGTGCTGCCTTTGTTCTTTCGTCGTTGATTCTGCTGGCGTCCTGCAATTTCCAGACGGTAGGCGAGAGCGTCGACGGCTCCAACCTGGACATCACAGACAAGGTCAAATCGATCGACCTGTTGCCGCGTCAGCCGCAGCCGGTCGGCGCCGCGACCGCCACATCCGGCAGCAACCGCTCCAGCCCTGCCGCGGTCTATGAAGGCACGGAAGTCACGGCGGTTTCCGACGACCGTCCGCAACGGACGTCGAGCGGCAACGGCTTCGATCTCAATTTCGAGAATACGCCTGTTGCCACTGTCGCCAAGGTCGTGCTCGGTGACATCCTCCAGGTCGGCTACACCATCGATCCGCGGGTGCAGGGCACAGTCAGCCTGGTGTCGGTCCGGCCGGTGCCGAAATCGGACATTATCTTCGTGCTCGAGAGCGCGTTGCGGCTGAGCGGCGTGGTGCTGCTGCACGATACGTCGGGCTACCGTCTGACGCCGCTCGGCGACGCTGTCGGCGCCGGCCGGGTCGATGCCTCCGCCGCCAACCCGGAGCCCGGTTTCGGCGTGTCGGTGGTGCCCCTGCAGTATGTATCGGCGCAGACGCTGTTGAAGCTGATGGATAGCTTTGCCACCCGGGCAGGCACGGTGCGCGCCGACACCACGCGCAATCTCCTGCTGATCCAGGGCACCGGCGCTGAGCGCCGCACCGCGGTCGATACGGCATTGAGCTTCGATGTCGATTGGATGCGCGGTCAGTCGGTCGGCATTTTCCCGATCTCGAGCGGCCCACCGGCCCCGATTATCGCAGAGCTGGAGAAAATCGTCGATTCCGGCGAGAACGGCCTCAACCAGAATATGATCAAGTTCGAGCCAATGGCCCGTCTCAACGCCATCCTGGTGGTGAGCAAGCGTCCGGAAGTACTGCACACCGCCGCGACATGGATCAAACGGTTGGATCGCGCCGACACCGCGCGAACGACCGTTCATGTCTATCGGGTGAAGTATGGCGAGGCCCGCCAGATCGCGCGCGTCCTGACCGACATGTTCCTTGGCGGCCAGGGCTCGTCCGGCCTGCTGGACAGCGCCGACAACCAGGTCGCCCCGGGATCAGGCATCTCATCGACGTCAAGCGCCGACCGCCTGTCGCTCAACGGAAATAATCCCGCGGGCGCGGGTAATCCCGCTGGTGCGGGCGCCTTTGCGGCGCGCGGCGGCATCGGCAATGGAACAGGCTTCGGCGCGGGCGCGGCCGGAACGAACGGCAATGGCAGCGGCAACGGCAACGGTGGCGCCCTCGACAATGGCCATGGCGCGACCGCGGGTAACGGGCAGCCGATGTTGCAAGACGTGCGGATCACGCCCGACATCGTGAATAACACGCTGCTGATCTATGCCGACCAGGCCAACTATCGGATCATCGAATCCACGCTGCTCCAGGTTGACCAGCCGCAGTTGCAGGTCGCGATCGATGCGACGATCGCCGAAGTGACGCTCAACAATACGCTCGCATACGGCGTGCAAACCTACCTTCTCGGCCAGAACGTCGGATTGCGTCCGAACTCCGGATCGATTCTCAATACGCAGGCGACCACGGCTCCGGCAACCACGGTTGATGCCACCACCGGGCTCGCCAGCGTCACCGGATCGGTCACCAATGCCTTCATCAATCGCGCCTTTCCGGGTTTCAACTTCCTGATCGGCTCGGAGACCCAGCCGAGCTTCATCCTCGATGCACTGCATGCCGTCACCAACGTGAAGGTGTTGTCCAACCCCTCATTGGTTGTGATCAACAACCAGGTGGCGACGCTGCAGGTCGGCGACGTCGTGCCGGTTTCGACAGGCAGCGCCACGGTGCTGACGACCAGCAACACCGTGGTCAACACGATCGACTATCGCAACACCGGCATCATCCTGCGCGTCTCGCCGCGCATCAGCGTCAACGGCACGGTGCGTCTCGATATCGAGCAGGAAATCAGCAACGTGCCGAACACGGGGACGACCAGCACCACCAACCTGACGCCGACCATCTCCGAGCGCCGGGTCAAGAGCTCGATCTCCGTGGCGAACGGCCAGACCGTTCTGCTCGCAGGCCTGATCAGCGAGCAGCAGAGCGGCACCCGAAACGCTATCCCAGTGTTCGATCAGATCCCCATCCTCGGCGACGCCATGGGTCATCAATCCAACAACACCCAGCGCACCGAGTTGATCATCTTCATCCGACCGCAGATCATCCGTGACGGCTCGGACGCCCATGTTGTTGCGGAAGAACTTCGATCGAAACTGCGCGGCACCATCGCCACGACGACCAACAATGCGCCAATCACCACCAGCTTCCACTAAGAGCGGCATTGCCGCTTCCATCCGGGACGCCGTGCGGAGCTGTTTGCCGGCCGCGCTCTTCATCGTGCTCACCAACGGCGCCCCACCCGCTTACGCCGACGCGCTCGCTCGAGGCGCGGCGGCATTCCACCACGGCGACTATGTCCGCGCCGCGCAGGTCTTGTCTCCTCTGGCAACACAGGGAGATGCAAGAGCGCTCGGCATGCTCGGCTTCATGTACGAGCACGGTTTTGGGGTGCCGCAGGCCTATGAGGCAGCATTCGATTTCTATTGCCGTGGGGCCGCTCAGGGCGATCCATTTGCCCAAGCCATGCTCGGGCTGATGTACGACAAAGGCCATGGCACACATCAGGATTTTATCCAGGCCTATAAATGGCTCGATCTGGCCGCGGCGCGAGCGCGCGGGCGCGAGCGGGACGCCTATTTGAGATTTCGCGACGCAGTCGCCTCAAAGATGTCGCGCGACGAGATCGTCGTCGGCCAACGTCTCGCCTTGAGCTGGTTTCCAGGCGTTCCGGTGCCGCCCTAGATCGGATTTCGAGGATCGCGACCCCATGGCCTGTTTGCGCGCGCCATATAATACTCGCGCAACAATGCGTCCATGATCATATCCGCCTCGTGCTGCCGTCGTCCAAGTGCGGCGAGCGCGACGCTGGACGAAGGACGCTCCGAGATTCTGGCGACAACTTCGTTTCCCTCAGTCCCATGTGGGAATCCATGCGTGGCTTGAAATTCGTGCAGCACGTTTGCACCCCTTACTGGCCAACTCGCGACCGCGAACGCTGTATTCGCCGCCTGATTGTCGCGTCTCAATTTGAAATCGCGCCCCGGGCCCAAAGGTAGGCTATCCCTCAATTCTCTCAATTGGACTGGAGCACATTGTCCCTCGGGACAATGCAGGACACCGAGATGGCATTTTGCTTGAAGCGGTCGCCAGTTCGTCAGCCAAAGTCAAACCAACCGGCATTCATCCAGTTATCTTTCGACCAACATTGCGCTGACTTCGACGTCGAACTCGGTGAAATTCGACTGTGTCAACGTTCGGGCCGGCGGCGGCTTCCCCACATACTCCGCATAGATGGCATCGAAAACTGCTCGGTCGGCAAGATCGCGCAAGAAGACGTCGACCTTGACCGCATCCTGCAGGGAAAGCCCGGCCGCGCTCGCAATCGCAGCAAGGTTGTCCATCGTCATCCGTGCTTGCTGCGCGAATGGCGTATCCTTGAGGCGCACTCCATCGCTTGTTCTGGGCGTTTGACCAGATATGAAGACAAACGTGCCGGCGGCCCTGATCGCTTGGCTGTAAGTCCCGGCCGGTGGAGGAGCGGCCGAGGCCGTGATCGCTTCGCGAGTCATGCGACTTGCTCGCCTGGACGCCTGCGGCGCGCCAATCCGCTGAGAACTTCGACGATTCGATCGAGCGCAATCGCCCACTGTCGTTCGTCCCGCGCATAGCAGAGCCGGAAGTGCCCTCCGGCAGTCGGTCCAAACTGGTATCCGGGACTGACGAGAACTCCGGCCTCGACGAGAATGGCTTCGGCGACGACCGGGCCCGGTTCGCCTAACGCGGACACGTCGGGCCAAACGTAGGCCGTGCCGGCCTGGGGTTCGACTTTGAGCCAGGGGAGCTGACGCAGCTTTTGGATCGTCAAGGTACGCAGGACGGTGAACTCTTTCAGTAGCCCCGCAAGCCAATCATGATCGTCGCGCAACCACGGAACCAGCACGTGCTGCGCATACGCCGGTGCGCGCAGCGCCATGATCGAAAGCACGTTCTCGATACGAGCGGTGATGCTCGCTGGAGCAACGACGACGCCGAGACGGAAGCCGCTCAAGGATTCGGTCTTGCTCGGACCCAAGAGCGTGACCGTGCGCTCGAACATGCCCGGCTCAACAGCGAGATGCGGGAAACGACGCCCGTCGTGCAGCAGCCGCGAATAAAGCTCGTCGACAAGGACCGTGACGCCGTACGTGTTGGCGAGCTGCGCGATCTTCGAGATCACGTTTTGGGAGAAGACCGCACCTGTGGGATTGTTTGGATGCGAGAAGACCATGTACCGCGCATTCTTGCGGCTGAACTCCGTTTCCAGAACCTCAAGATCCGGGCTCGGGTCCTCGGCATCAAGGACGAGCGGCACGTAAGCGATGTCCGCGCCGAAGAAACGGAGAATTCGCGAGCTGAAGAGATAGTCGGGATCGAGAAGAACGACACGATCCCCCTCCTCCACCAGCGAGGCAAGCGCGCTGAAAAGTCCGGCCTGAGTGCCCGGTGTCAAAATGATGTTCTGCGCGGGATCAAGCGGAATGCCCACGAAGCGGCCAACGCTTCCTGCAAGCACTTTCAGCACGTCGGGATTCCCCCTGTAGCCGGTATATGCCAACGAGCCGTCCTTGGCCGCGCGCGCGAATGCTTCGGCAGCCCAGGGCGGCGGTGGAAAGCGAACCGTGTCGAAATGCGTCGTATCGAGATAATCAGGGGGCGCTTTCGCCAGAAGAGCGATATCCGCACCTCGCGCGCTTTGTCCCGCGATCGGCGCGCGCTCCGGCAGTTCGAGACGCTGAAGTCGCGCCGGAATGGCAGACGCTCCGATCGAGACGCTGGTCGGATTCATGTGTGTACCTTTTTCTTGAGGGTAATTTGATTTGGATGCGCCATCAGGCGGCGACCCGATCCGATTGTTGCGATAGAATTCGCGCGAACACGGTGGCATCGACATTTCCGCCGGAGGCGATCACGACCGCAGTCTTTCCGTTCAGGCAGCCAGGCGAGGCAAGGAGCGCTGCCAAACCCACGGCTCCCCCAGGCTCGACGACGAGCCTAAGCTCTTCGTAGGCGAGGCGCATCGCGGCAGCGACCGAAGCATCATCAGCTGACAGGACCCGCGACAAACGCTCTCGATTGATCGAGAACGGCAGTTCCGCCGGCGTGGGAGCCAGGAGCGCATCGCAGATCGACCCCGCAAGCTTTAAATTGACCTCTCGATTTCCAGAAACCAGCGAACGCCGCGTGTCGTCGAAGTCCGCAGGTTCGGCGGCCCATACGTCCGCCTTGGACCGGTGCGCTTCCGTGGCAAGACAGGTACCTGCCGCTAGGCCACCGCCGCCGCACGGGACCAGCACAACATCCACGACCACTCCCACCAACGCCCGCAGGGCTTCGCCCGCCGCCGTGCCCTGTCCCGCAATGACGTAGGGATCGTCTCCCGGAGGAACGATCGCGACGGGATTTTTTTCCGCGATCGCAGCTGCGATCTCTTCCCTCTTTTCCTTGTGCCGATCGTAGAGTACGACCTCGGCGCCGCATGCTCGCGCCCTGGCGATCTTCACCCGTGGCGCGTCATTGGGCATGACGATGGTGGTCGATACGCCCAGCATTCGCCCCACCGTCGCGATGGCCTGACCGTGATTTCCGGTTGAATAGGCGACGGCTCCACCCGGATAGACGCTGCGGTCAAGCCGAGACAGGCAGTTGTAGGCGCCGCGAAACTTGAATGCACCGGACACCTGCAAATTCTCGCACTTGACGAAAACTCTCCCGCCGACCTGAGCATCGATCGCGTCGGAGCGCAGTAATGGCGTTTCAACGACTGTGCCGCGCAAGCGTTCGTGCGCATCGAGAACATCGGCAGCAACAGGGCGCCGGAGATTCATGGTGATACCTTCAGTGCGAGAGGATGCGCGAGAGGAAGAGACGGGCGCGTTCGGCGCGGGGCGCTTCGAAGAACTGCTCGGTAGGAGCGACTTCGATGATCGCGCCCTGGTCCATGAAAACCACTCGATCGGCAGCCTTGCGGGCAAAACCCATTTCGTGAGTCACGACCATCATCGTCATTCCGTCCCGCGCCAGTTCGAGCATGACGGCCAGAACCTCTCCGATCATTTCCGGATCGAGCGCGGACGTCGGCTCGTCGAACAGCATGGCGATCGGATCGACAGCAAGTGCCCGCGCGATCGCGACCCGCTGCTGCTGGCCGCCGGATAGTTGGGCTGGATAGAAACTTTCCTTGTCGGGAAGCCCCACGCGCGCGAGCAAGCCACGTGCCTTGGCCAGAGCTTCGTTCTTTTCGCGCTTCAGAACATGAATCTGTGCGAGGCAGACGTTTTGCAACACTGTAAGGTGGGAGTAGAGTTCGAAGTGCTGAAAGACCATGCCGATGCGCCGGCGCAGTCGCGTCATTTCAGCGTTTGATTTGCCGACGGCGATACCGTCGACAACCACGGAGCCGCCGTCGAACTTCTCCAGGCCGTTCACGCACTTGATCAGGGTGCTCTTGCCCGAGCCGGACGGTCCGCAGATCACGACCACCTCTCCACGAGCAACAACGAGGTCGCAATTTTTCAGGACTTCGAGGCGGCCGTATTTTTTGCACAGATTCTTTATCTCGACCATGGGCGCGCGAGGAGAACTCTCCACGATCGGCTCGCGGACGTCGGTCGATGCGCCCGCGGAATTTCGCAACGGCGTAACGATTGCTCCGATCATGCGAGACTCCTCTTGCGGCTCAAGACCGATGCCGACCACGCACCCGTCGAGCAGATGACGAAATATACCAGCGCGGCAAAGAGATAGATTTCGACCAGCCGGTTGTCGCGATTGGCGACGATACTGGCGGAGGTCATGAAGTCGCGTAGCGAAATGACGTAGACGAGCGAGGTGTCCTGGAACAGGATGACGGCCTGGCTGATCATGACCGGCAACATGTTGCGGAGCGCCTGAGGCAGGATGATCAACCTCAGCGTCTGGATGTAGCCGAGTCCGGACGCGCTGGCAGCCTGCCATTGCCCCACGCGCACACTCGCAAGACCCGCGCGTATGATCTCGGAGTAATATGCGGCCTCAAAGAGAACGAAGGCAATGATTGCGGATTGCAGCGCACTGACCGGATGCCCCAACGCCAATGGTACCAAAAAGTAGAACCAGAAGATCACGAGTACGAGTGGAATCGCTCGGAATCCGTTGACGTAAGCGGCCGCGACGAGTCCAGCCGAGCGCCATGTCGACAGCCGTATGACGGCCAGGACAAGTCCGATGGCTGTGCCGCCCGCCATCGCTACTGCGGTGAGAAGGAAGCTCAGCGCCAAACCTTCAGCAAGGAAGGGTATTGCCCGGGCGACGACGGAGAAATCGAGGTTCATCATGCCGCTCCGACGCCGGACGGTAGAGCGGTTTGACGCTCAAGCAGACGCATGAACAACGTGACCAGCGCCGCGACCAGCAGGTAAGCGAAGGTTGCTGCGGTAAAGGCTTCGAAGCCGTGGAACGTGTAGCTCTCAACTTGTCTGCTTTGAGCGGTGAGCTCGAAAACTCCGATCGTCAGGGCGAGCGCGGAATTCTTGAATATCGTCAGGAAGTCCGACGTTAGTGGTGGAAGCACGATCCGGAATGCCTGGGGCAGCAGAACGAGACCGTAGATCTGCGCAATGTTCATACCGCTGGCGAGAGCCGCCATGCGCTGCCCCTTCGGGACGGCCGCGACACCGGAAGCCACCTGCACGGCGACGCGCGCCGACGTGAATACGCCGAGGGCGAGGATCGAGGTAACAAGCTCTGGAAACGGAAGATCCCGCTTCAGCCAATGGCCCCACGCAGTCGGCAGAATTTCCGGGACGACGAAGAACCAGATGAACAATTGCAGCAGGAGCGGGACATTGCGAAAAGCGCTGATATAGAGCGAAGTTGCGGCCCGCAGCTGCCAACTTGGCAGTTGCGACAGAACTCCAACAACGCCACCCAGCACGAGCGCGATCGACCAGGCCGACAGCGAGATCAGCAGCGTCATCTCAAGACCCGAGATGAGCCAACCCAGGTATGGCGACTGAGCAAGAACGCTCCAATCCCACGCGTAATTCACAACCGGATTCCCCCGAAGCTTGCGTCTATTCCGGAACGGCTTCGATCTTGAAGAGCGTAGAGAGATCGGACGACATCGGCAGCGCCAAAGGCGCGAACCATTTGTCGTAGAGCGGCTGTAGTTCGCCAGACCGGATCAAACGTGCCATCGTTGCGTTTACGAGGCTCAGAAAGACCGTGCTGTTCTTCTCCACGAGAAGACCGTACGAGTCGAATGAGAGCGGACGTCCGACGACATCGAAATCGGATGGATTTGGCGCTGACTGCTTGAGGCCGAACAGCAGGACGTCGTCGGTTGAGAAGGCATCGGCGCGATCGGTCGACACTGCCAGGAACCCTTCCGAGTTGTCTCTGACCGGAACAATTCTCACATTCAACTTCTTCCCTTCGATGAGAGCCCGGATCAGCCGCTCGGGAACGGAGTTGATGGGAAGCGCGATGGCCTTGCCATCGAGATCCTCGACCTCCTTGATCCCTGATCTCGATTTCACCAGCAGTCGGGTGTGCGAGATGAAGAACGGGACGCTAAAATCCACCTGGGATTGCCGCGCGATGGTGTTCACTGCGGATTCGCAGGAAATATCGACCGTGCCGTTTGCAACCAGCGGGATGCGGTTTTGCAGGTTGACGGGCACCCAGTTTACGGAAAGCTGGGGCATCGCGAGCTTCTCGCGAACCGCGTCGACGACTTTCAGGCAAATGTCGGTCGAATAACCAATGGGCTTCCTTGCATCGTCAAGATAAGAGAACGGGATGGAAGCCTCGCGATATCCGATCGATATCGCGCCATTCTTCTTGATCCTTTCAAGCACCGCATCACTTGATTGCGCGCTTGCTGCAGCAATAGTCACCTGGAGCAGGCACATCGACGCCAGCAACGTCTTGTACATGACTAGACCTCGTCAAATGGTTACACACTCACTCGCTCATCCTCAGCAAATGGTTGATACGAGTTCGGCCAGACTCCGCACGGTAAGGTCCGGTTTCGCTTCCGCCGCACCTTCGCCCGAGAGCCCGAGTTCACGCCCCTGACGATTGATCCATGCGCATTTGAGGCCCAGCTTGTTCGCAGGCGCTATGTCGGCGCGCAGGCTTTGTCCCACGTGAAGGATGCGCTCGCGTGGAATACCGAGCGCCCCGAGTTCTTCAATGGCCGTATGGAAATGCGGCCAATCGGGCTTGTAGGCGCCCACACGCTCAGCGGTAACGATCAGATCGAAGCGAAAATCGAGCTCGCGGCATGAGCTTGCCAGAGAGGCATTATCAATATTGCTCAACGCCCCAATCTTGGCGTGACGCTGCAGCGCCAAAAGGCCATCGTGACTGTCGGCATATGCAGGCCATGCATGAGGCGCGCCCGCAAACGACTCCCGTTCGTCGTGCAGGACTGCAACACCGTATTCGCGGCAAATGCGGTCAAAGCACTTTCTTAGGACGTCCGGATAGAGGTGCGCAGGTCTTTCCTTCTGGATGTCAGCGCGCGCCCGGTCGAAAGCCATGAGCAACTCGTGGCCGGAGGCCCTAACACCGTTCGCCCAGGTCGACAAAAAGGCGGTAATCGACGGCTCCCAATCGATCAAAGTGCCGTAGACGTCGAATGTGACGGCGTCGAAATCCGAGAGGCGGATGCGCATAAACTGTACCCTAATTTCACTTGAATATTAGCGATAATCGCTTATCGTTAGACTAGTCAAGCGAAAAGTACCTCCTGGCGGGGTGATGGTTTCAGGTCGAGTCGACGTCCACGTCAGGAGTCTTGTTTGCGCATGATCTTCTCGGACCCATCTTTGTCCGCCGAGGCTTCAAACCTCATGGGCGGAGCCGGCCAGGGCTTCGTGCAGGCGGAAAGGCGCTGCGACCTCAGCGTTACAAGTGCTGAGCGGGCCTTTCCCGATGATGCGTGGTCAGGATTTCTCGGTGCCGGCCGGTGAGGTAAGCTGCGACTCGGCTGAGAAAACGCGCGATGAGAGAAGAGGATTGAAGTCTTGCGGGAGCCTTATGCTCAGAATCGAAACCAGTCTGATGAGGCGGTGGAAAACCGATCTGCATCCGCCGTCGTCGCAGACTCGCTGCGCGAAAAAATCCTCCACAGCGCAATACCGGCAGGCGAACGACTCCGGCAGGACGCGATCGCCACCCGTTTCGGCGTAAGTCAGATGATCGTCCGGGAGGCCTTTCGTCAATTGACCAACGAAGGGTTCCTGAAGGCCGAGCCGCGTCGCGGCGTCAGTGTGGCGCCGATGAGTGCCGACGAAGCTGCTGAGATGACCGAATTGAGGAGCGTGATCGAAGCGAAGGCCTTGGCATGGGCAATTCCCCTGATCTCGGAGAAGGATCTTGAGGAAGCGACACGCATTCTCGCGGATCTCGACAGGGCGAAATCCACCGATCGGATCATCTCCCTCAACGCTCGATTCCATGAGACGCTGTATGCGCCCTCGCGGAAGGAGCGAACATTGAGGATGATCGCCACGCTCCGGCTGAACTTCGAGCGTTATTTGCGCTTCACGTGGGAGGAGACCCACTATCTAGAGCAGTCGCAACGAGAGCATCGCCAGATTTTAGAGTTCTGCAGAAAGCGGGATGTTGACGGCGCGTGTTCTTTGCTTCAGCGCCATATTGCGGGAACGGGCGGGCTTCTAGTACAGCGTTTGGAGGCGCGACACTCGAAAGAGGCGGCTCGATCGAAGAAGCCGAGCCTGTGAAAATCCCAGAGCGCTCCGCGGCTTTGGGCATGCTTCGTTGAAGCTTGGATCAACTGCTGGCGGGGTCGATCCCCGGAAAGAGCGTATTTCTCGACCCGATTGATGTGATCCAGGCCGCGGCCCCCGCGAATTTCGTAAGTGATGTCCTCGTAATTTACACCGTGCTCTCTTCAACCGCTCATCGTCAGGCCGCCCGAAACGCTGATTACCTGCCCCGTCATGAAGTTCGCGTCGTCGCTCGACAGAAAGGCGATCAGGCCCGGAATGTCTTCTGGCTGGCCGAGACGCTTTAAGGGGATGGCCCGCTTCAGACCCTCATAGATCTTCTGACCGTACTCGCCGTCGCCGACGAAAGAACGCAGCAAGGCGGTGTCCGTCGGCCCCGGACACACAACGTTGACCCTCACATTGTCACGCGCGCATTCCCTGGCGATCGTCTTTGAAAATGCGATCAACCCGCCCTTGCATGCCGAATAGACCGACTCACCTGAAGAGCCAACGCGGCCGGCGTCCGACGCAACATTGACAATCTTGCCACCACCCCCGGCAATCAGATGAGGAAGTGCAGCCTTGTGGAGATTCAGCGGACCGCGAAGGTTGATCGCGATGATCTTGTCCCAGAGGTCGGGCTCGGATTGCAGAAACGGCTTTGCGATGTCCCATCCAGCATTGTTCACCAGGATGTCGAGCTTCCCAAATCTTGCGACCGTGCGGTCGACGGCTTCCTTCACCCGCTCGTAGTCCGTTATGTCGACAGCGACGGGAAGCAGTCGCGACTGGTCCACGCCAAGTTTGGCAACAAGATCCTTCAATGCATGGTCATTGACGTCGACGCCGATGATATTGATGCCTTCTTCGATGAACCGCTGGCAGATCGCGCGCCCGATTCCGCCGGCCGCGCCCGTCACGATCGCGACGCGGTTCTTGAGACCTTTCATGCTGCAACTCCGCTTTTCATGATCACGTCATGCGTCCTGAGCACGTTCTCGAAGCTTGAATCGAACGCAAGGAGATTTCGCGAACGATCGTGGGCCCCCCATGGACTTCTGGGGCACCAGCGTAGTGAGAGTCTTCTACACGTCAATACGTTGATATCTGGTGGCCAAGTGACGAAAACGCAGACCGTGGCGCGTCGACAGACCCTCCCTCCCGCCAGGCTCCGGCTAAGACGTCAGATCGGTAACCGCTGCCGAACAATGGCGGCATGGAAGCGTGCGCCATAAAGCAAGCTTTGATCGTTGAAGCCATACGAGGGG
>Ga0070734_10004002_pt1 | contig 14538 bp, 10 predicted proteins | sample Coa_R1_8_FD_66444 | JGI IMG/M metagenome (GOLD analysis project Ga0070734, IMG submission 66444) | Surface soil microbial communities from Centralia Pennsylvania, which are recovering from an underground coalmine fire - Coalmine... | ecosystem: Environmental > Terrestrial > Soil > Unclassified ...
GGCCCCGACTGTCGAGGAACCTCTGGGCCAAGTCACCAAGGAACCACAGCCGCAGAAGCAATGCGGCGAGCGCCATTTGTGCCAGAGGCAAGACGTAGTTGAGTCTCATCTGCACGTCACGTCCGCTCTTTTACAGGTGCCCGAACGCACGGATAGAATGGCTGGCGCTGATCAGTTGCTGCTACCTAACGCTCTCATTCAGCAAGTGAGCAGCACCGCCGGCGCTCCAGATTTCTTTCCCCGTGTTGTCCAGCAAGACGATGCGACTGATTGCGGAGGAGCCGTTCGCTGAGGGAGGAAGCGGATTTGCACCGAACAAAGGTGGGTCGATTGTGAACGTGCCGACGGGGCGATCGAGGTCGTCAACCAGAGTAAAACTTCGCGCTCGGACTTCCTTCGTAACCGACGCTTGCGCGTATGCCGTGGAAGGCGGGGAATGGTGAGAATATTCGGGGACGCTAGGCTGGTTCCCGCACGATCACGAGAAGACTGCTGACGTTTCCGCTTCCGGTAAGCGATGTGACCTTGACTCCGGTGTTTGGAACCACGCAGACGACTTCTTTGCCGGCCCGATCGATTTCTTCCAAGGCCTGTTTAAGGCTGTCCGGACCGGGGTCGATTTCGAGGACGTGGTGCTTCCACTTTCCCATTACTTCTCGGCTGATTTCTTGCGCAATTTACCGTACAGCGCTTCTTCGGCGAATTCGGGGCACTTATATTCGAGCACGTGTGCGTTTGCTTCCACATGACGGTAGAGCGGCATGCTGATCTTCCAGGGGCGTGAGAACGTGTTCGGATCCTCAATCGTGGCCTCATACATGAGCGTGTCGGCGCTGCGTGGCGTGTAGCGTTCCGTAACCTTCATCGCGCTGCTATGAAAGTCACCGGCGCGGTCGAGCCACGTCTGGTCGTTCTGATCCGTTACCACCACGACCAACGTTTCTCCCTCCCAATGTCCGTTCGACAATCCCATCCAGCTGTCGGCGGGTGCCTCCCTCGGCTTATCCATATTGATCGTCCGCGCCGCACCAGCGTATTCGTAGGCGATCATGATGACCTTCGGAGATTGGACGATCTCAAAAGGGTACGGCATGTAGGTGGAGCGCGGAACGCCACCCATGTAGCACTTCACTTCGGGATCTTGCGTGAGGCGATTCTCGAAATTCTTTTTCTGCTGCGCAGCCGCAGCCGGCAGATAAGGGATGTCTCCACCGCCTTCGATGACGCCTGGGCCGGGAGGAATTGAAAATTCAGCCCCGAGCGACAACACCGGGCCCTGTGCGGCCGCGTGCGGGCGCAGGTCCCAGTTCGCCGTGTTCATGGCTTCCCAAATCCCGTTGAGATTGGGTTTGCCATCCGTGGTGCGCGGCGCCTTGTAGGCCAGCATTTGCGCCTGCCCGGCCCGCGGGATCATCATCAGCACGGCTGCCACGGCGAGCAGAGAGTGAAATTGCGGGACTCGCATCACTTCTTGTCCGCTTCCGGTTCGTTTGCGGACCCGCCCAGGAACATGCGCTTCCCATCCGGAAATGTAATGTTCTTGCCGACGGCGATACTCCCGTGGTCCTTGCCTTGATAGCCTTCCACGACGATCTCGGTTCCAGCAGGCAGGGAGTTCCTGGTGAAGCCGAGCCTGAGGAGGGCGTTGGGACTGCCACCCTCGATCATCCAGTTGGTGACTGTGCCGTCCTCGTTTTTCACATCGATGTGAATCCAGGAGTGGGGATTCACCAGTTCCCATTGGGTGACGGTTCCACGCAGCTTTATGGGCCGGTTCGAATCGAATTCCGCCGAGAAAGAGTGATGCGCCCACAGCGGCATCCCGGCCATCAACATTCCGATGCTGCTCATGACAAAAAATAGTTTTCTCATGTCTTACTTACCCGCCTTCTTCTCCGCCGCTTCCTTCTCGGCCACGCGAGCGCCTTGCAGCGTGTTGCGCAGTGAATAATTTCCTTCGTGGCAGGCGTATTCAAAGATCGGTCCATCCACTTTGGACCATGCCGTCTCCGCAGTCCATGGCCGGTCCCAAGTCTCGGGATCTTCCACCGTGAATCGATAGAGAATCGTATCCGCGTCGGCGCGCGTGAAGCGCTCCACCACGTGCAGCTTGTCGCCCGACCCCTGGAAGGGATTGCGAGCGGAGAAGTTGGTGGAGTCCACCACCAACGTGTCGCCTTCCCAGTGACCGATCGAGTCGCCTCTGAATTGGCGTACTTCGGCGGGTAGATGCGGGCGGCCGTCCATGGGGACGATCCGGACGGAGTGGTTCATCTCGCTCATAATGGCGACGACGCCGTCGCCCTGGACAATCTGAATATTGTTGTTGTAACCGCCTGAGAGCAGCGGCACAGATTCCTGGGCGACAACAATGCAACGAGAACTCAGAGAAAGATCTTCGGGTCCGTCCAGTCCGCGTCCGCGGTTCTTCGCGGCGATCTCGGCGTTTCTCTTGCGCGCTTCCGGCAGCATTGGCGGCAAGGTTCCTTGCTCGCCCACGATCAGGGAGGTGCGCCGGTTCCAGGAGAGCTTGGCTTGGCCGCGGTCCAGCCCGTATTGGGTGTAGTCGTAATGCACATCCGCGGTGGTTCCGGGCTCTGTCGGCCGGCCCTCGTCCTTGTTGAGTGTCACGCGGTCCTGATCTTTTTTAATTAGGGCCGCCAGCTCGGCGTCTGTATAGAATTCTTGCGCACCCAATCCTTTGGGCCGTTCGAGGGGCGTTTCGGTGCTGTTGGTCCAGTATCCCTGAAGGTCCGGGTGACCATCGGGCAACCGCGACGGCGTCCATGGGGTGGACGTCTGTGCGCAAAGCGTGATCAACGTCGTTAGTGCGATGGCGGTTGAGCCTAGCAAGCGATGGGCCATCCAAAATCTCCCTTCTGAATGGTGGAGCGTACGAATTTCATTTCCAACCTTAGAGCGCTTGTATGAACATGGCGTGAGCGGCGTGTGAATAAGGACCGAAACCGTTCTTGAACGCACCATTCATCCTTTAGCGGTTATTCAAGAGACGTTCACGGCACGTTAATGCCCGGGCTTTATCCTTGGCAAGTCCGGAAGGAGGGCGACTTGACCAAGCGACTTGTTTTGGCATGTGTGATCGGTCTATCTCTCATCAGCTTCAACAGAGCTGTGGCGCCGCTGAATGCTCAGGCACCGGTGTCTTTCAGTAAAGACATCCAGCCGATACTGGAGCAGAATTGCTTGAGCTGCCATGGCCCGTCGATGCAGAGTTCGCGGCTCAACCTGAGCACTTTCGAAGGCGCGCTGCGGGGCGGGGCGCGCGGGTCTGCCATTGTCCCGGGACAGTCCGAGGACAGCAGGATGTATCGAATGATCTCAGGTCTGGACAAACCCGCGATGCCTCTCGGCGGCAGCAAATTGCCGGATGAGCAGATTGCGGCCATAAAGGCATGGATCGACCAGGGCGCTCACTGGGATACGGGAGCAGTCGGAGCAAAGACTCAACCAGACCCGGCGACCGCGTTTGCGGCTTTGGAAAACGTGAAACTTCCTCCGGGCGCCCGCGATTATTGGGCCTTCAAGTTGCCGGTGCAGGCGCCGCTTCCCACCGTTGCACAAGGCTTCACGAATCCGGTTGACCGATTTCTCGAGAAGGCTCGCGAGGAAAAGGGTCTGAAGACTGCGCCGAAGGCTGACCGGCTGACATTACTTCGCAGGGCGTATCTCGACCTGATTGGCCTGCCTCCGACGCCTGCGGAAATTGACGCCTACATGAGCGACACCGCTCCGGGGTCTTGGGAACGATTGATCGACAAGTTGCTCGCGTCGCCGCATTACGGCGAGCGATGGGGCCGGCATTGGCTGGACGCAGCGCGGTACGCGGATTCGAGCGGCTATGAGAACGACACGGATCAGCCGAACTTGTGGCGATATCGCGACTACGTCGTTCAGTCCTTCAATGACGATAAGCCGTACAACACTTTTATCAAGGAACAGATCGCCGGCGATGAGATTCCCAACCGGACTGATGACAGCCTGATTGCTACAGGCTTCCTGCGCGCGGGTCCCCGCGTTCGGAACCATGAACACGCTAATCCAGCGCGACGCTATGACTACCTGGACGATGTGCTTGGGGCGGTTGGCAAGGGAGTGCTGGGACTGACGCTTCAATGCGCGCGCTGCCACGATCACAAGTTCGATCCGATCACCCAGAAGGATTACTACGCGATGGAAGCGTCGATCTTCGGTTACGTAGAGACCGAGTATCCGCTGGGGCCGCGTGAGGAAGCCGACGCCTACATGCGAAAGGTAGCGGAACTCGCAGAGAAAGTCGCGGCTTTAAAAGATCAGGTTGACGTGATTGACAAGCCTTACCACGATAAGCTTGCGCTCGAGGAGATTCGCAAGAAGTACCCGCCGGAAGTCGTTCACGCGGTCGAGAAACCGGAAAGCGAGCGGACGCCGGGTGAGAAATTAATCGCGATCCAGGTGCTCGAGTCCGGCGCCAGCATTCGCTCGATCTCTGCGGACAAGATCATGAGTCCCGAAGACGCGGCGAAGAAGAAGGCGTTAAACGACCAGATTGCCGCTCTTAACGCGGAAAAGCCGAAACCCGTTCCGATGGCATCGATTGTTACCGACGGCGATTGGCGCAGCGTGGAGCTGGGCTACGGAGATCGCAACGAGGGAGCTTGCCCTAAATGCGAACTGGAGTATGTGGGGGCGGGGAAGTTTCTCGAGTTAGGTCCCGGCAAAGGAAACTACAAGGTCCCGCCCTCGTACTTCCTGATGCGCGGCGATCCGGACAGCAAGGCATATCCAACCAAGCCTGGATTTCTGACCGTGATCACGCAGGGAAATCCTCCGACAGAGATCCCGCCGGCGGATGGACGGACTTCGGGACGCCGGCTGGCCCTGGCGGAATGGCTGATTTCACGCGACAATCCGCTTCCCGCGCGGGTCATCGTCAATCGCATCTGGGAGCACCATTTCGGAAAAGGCATCGTGCCCACTCTGGACAATTTCGGCAAGATGGGCGAGCAGCCGTCGAACCAGGCCCTTCTCGATTGGCTGGCTGTGGAATTCATGAACAAGGGCTGGAGCATCAAACAGATGCAGCGGCTCATCATGACGTCGGAAGCTTACCAGATGGAGTCGGACTTCAACGACGCCGCGAGCGCGAAGATCGATCCTGAAGATACGTATTTGTGGAAATACCGCATTCAAAGACTCGAAGGCGAGATCATCCGCGACAACATCATGTCCGTTGCGGGTTCTATCGATTTGACGATGGGCGGCCCAGCCATCTTCCCGCACGTGGATGAATCGTTTATCAAGACGCTGTTTCGTGGGATCTATAGAAATCCTCAGGAAGACAGCCCCAGCGTGTGGCGTCGAAGTCTCTATATTTACCAGAAGCGCACGCTTCCAAATCCTATGCTGCAGGTATTCGACTTGCCAGATATGAGCCAGTCTTTTGGCGCCAGATACGTATCGACCGTTCCGACCCAGGCGCTGCAACTGATGAACGACGATTTCGTTCTCAACCAGGCGCAACTCTTTGCGGATCGGGTCAAAAAGGAAGCGGGCGATGATGTCACCAAGCAGGTGGATCTGGCTTATCGGATCGCGCTCACCCGGCCACCTACGCAAAGGGAACTCTCATTGGCGACCGATATGATCCAATCGAGTTCCCTCGTCGACTTCACCAACGTCATCCTCAATCTCAGCGAATTCTTATACACAAGGTAATCACAATGAAAAACTTCTGGTCTCGGCGCGATTTTCTGTTTCAGTCCAGCGGCGGCATCGGCGGGCTAGCCCTTGCTCAAATGCTGTTCGATCAAAAACTGCTTGGTCAGACCCCGGCGAACGACGTTTGCGCCGCGCCGCCCATCGGGGGCAACCCGCTTGCGCCAAAGGCTCCGCATTTCAAACCTCGTGCGAAGGCCGTTATCTCCATCTTCAACACGGGTGGAGTCAGCCAGATGGAGACCTTTGAGTACAAGCCTGCGATGGAAAAATACTCGGGCCAAGTTTTGGGCGGCGATGTCCGCGTCCATGACGGCCGGCCGGGTCCGATCATGCCGGGCATTTTCAAATTCAAGAAGTATGGGCAATGCGGAAAGGATGTTTCGGAGATCTTTCCGAACATTGCCACGAAAGTAGATGAGATTGCGTTTTTGCACTCAGTTTGGGGAAGGTCCGACGACCACGTGCAGTCTACGTATGAGATGCAAACGGGGCAACTCCGCATGGGTTATCCCAGCATGGGGAGCTGGATCACCTACGGTCTGGGGTCGGAAACTGCCAACCTGCCGGGATTCGTCGTGCTACAGGACGCGCGTGGCGGGCCGCTCGGCGCACAGAACAACTGGCTATCGGGCTTCCTGCCTTCGACGTTTCAAGGCACTCCATTCCTAGCCGGCGACAACCCGATTGTCGATTTGAAGCGACCGGCAGGCGTGACTGCGGATCAGCAGCGCCTGCGCCTCGATATGCTCGCGAAGTTGAACGAAATTCACGCAGAGCGCTATCCCGGCAGCACGGACCTGGCGGCACGAATCTCCTCCTACGAACTTGCCTACCGGATGCAGGGTTGCGCACCGGAGGCTGTGGACTTTACTAAGGAGTCGGACGCCACCAAGAAACTGTACGGTCTGGACGAGGAAATCACGGCGCCTTTTGGTAAACAGTGTCTGATGGCGAGGCGGCTGGTGGAGCGCGGCGTCCGTTTCGTGCAGGTCTTTTCAGGCGGATTGGGCAACCAGAACCGGGACACCTGGGACGCTCACGCCGGCATGAAGGAAAACCATTCGCAGCATGCCAAGGAAACGGATCTGCCCATCGCGGGATTGCTGACAGATCTGAAGGCGCATGGTCTGCTGGACTCCACTTTGGTGCTATGGCATTCCGAATTTGGCCGCATGCCGCTCTCCGAGAACGGCGTCGGACGCGACCATAACCCGGGCGCGATGACCGTTTGGATGGCGGGGGCGGGAATCAAGGGCGGCCAGTCGATCGGAACGACGGATGAGATCGGCTACAAGGCAGAAAAACAGCCGATCACCTATCATGACTTGCACGCCACGATCCTGGCTCTGTTGGGCATCGAACACACCAAGCTGACGTATCGATACAACGGCCGCGACATGCGGTTGACGGATGTCGCCGGCGAACTGATTCCACAGATTGTTGGGTGAAAAGCTGAACCGACGCGAGTTTCTTGCATCCAGCGCGTGCCTGCTAGGCGCCGCGGCCTTCGCCCAGCGCACGCCGCAGCGGGCGCCCCAGCGCACGATCGTGCTGATGTTCGACGGATTCGGGCTTGAATACCTGGACCAAAGCGACATGCCAGTGCTGGCGCGGTGGCGGGAACACGGTCTCTTCCGTCGCGTCAAGGGCACGATGCCCTCAGTCACCAATACCAACAACGCGTCCATTTGTTGCGGCGTGTTGCCGGAACAGCACGGCATCACCGGAAATTCGTATTTCGACGAACGCAGCGGGAGGGAAGAGTACATGGAGACTGCCGATCTGCTTCTTGCGCCGACGCTGTTTGAGCGCGCCAAGAAGCAAGGCGTGAGCTCCGCGCTGCTCTCTTCCAAGAAGAAGACGACCACGCTGCTCTCACGCGGCGCGGATCTGGTTTTATCGGCGGAGACACCGACGCAGGATTGGGTACAGCGGCTCGGTCCTGCCCCGGACATCTACAGTCGCGAAATCAACTACTGGCTTATGGCGGCCGCAATCGATTTGCTGAAAAGCCGCCGCGATATCGGCTGCCTGTACATCCACACGACCGACTATCCGATGCACACCTGGCCTCCCGAGGCGAAAGAGTCAAAGGAGCATCTCGCCCGGCTGGATGAACTTTTCGGCGAAGCGGAGGCTGCTGCTCCCGACGCAGCGTTCCTGGTGACTGCGGATCATGGGACGAACCACAAGACTCTGTGCTGGGACCTGGGGAAGGCTTGTGCCAAACGCGGTACCCCCATTCGCATTGCCATTTCAGCGGAGCGCGACAGGTACCCCAAGCACCATCGCGGGCATGGGGGCGTTGCTTGGGTTTATTGCAACCGTTCGCAAGATCTCGACGCGGTATCGAAGACGCTGTCCGGGCTCAAGGGCGTAGAAGCGGTCCTGACAAGAAGTGAAGCTTCGAGTCGGTACCATTTGATGGCTTCGAGGATCGGGGATTTGGCCGTGCTTGGCGATCGCGAAACCGTCTTTGGCGATTTGGAATCCGAGTCAGAAGCGCTTCCCGAGGAGTATCGTTCCCACGGTTCGCTGCATGAAATGGGCGTGCCGCTGATCATCCACAACGCGGGGGCGCGGCTTTCCTCTGAAGAGTTTCAATACAATTGGCAGCTCGCGCGGTGGCTATATCGTTAGGACGTTCTATTTTGGCCCGTATTTACTGGCCAGATAATCCGCCAGAAGGTCGACGTCTCGCTGGGACACGCCAGCGTCTTTGCCATTCATTCTCGTGATGATGTCCAACCAACCTTCTTTTGTCGCTTGTGTGGAGCGTATCAAAGCGGCATCGTGACAGGAGGAGCAAATGCCCTCGATGTATCTCTTGGCTGTCCTTTCCTCTGTTGTCTCTGGCGTGGGGGCAGTCGAATTCTCGGGACCGAAGTACTTCGTCAGATAGGCGGTTGCGGTGTCGGCCTCTTTGTCGTCCAACTGAGCTCCTAATTCAACCATCTTCGCGACCAGCTTTTTCCACGCGCTTTGGCTCAGCTTGAGGCTGACCACCGGCTTCAAACTATGGCAGCCGACGCACCGCTCTTTCAGGAGCGTTTGGCCTGCGCCTTCGGGCAACTCCTGCGGCGCTGTCATCGACAGCGGGGCGAGAGCAACCGTCAGAACAAGCCAGATCGCAGTTCTTCTGAACATTCGCACACAAACATATCAACTAACGTTTACGAAGCAATGACTACGGTCTTTCGGTTTGGCTTCTTTCGCAAAACTACAATCTCCGCGCCGTTTTGCTTCTGAAGCGGGGATCTCATCAAACTGCAATTCGCGCCACGTACCCTTGTCCTAACCTGTCGCCTCTGCAGCAGCGCACTGTTTGCGCCATTCTGACCGCAGCCGAACGCGATCTGAGCATTTTTCAAAGGAGCTATATTACGTGCGATTTCAAGTCTGTCGAACGCTGACGCGCCTCAACGCCGGTGTGTTGTTGCTGGCCAGTTGCTTCTGTACGCATCTTCTTGCGCAAAGCGCATCCGTCAGTGGGCAGGTGCTCAACTCCGGCGCAGCCCCGGTCCCGGGCGCTGCGGTGCTGCTTCTCAACACAGACACGCAGGTCTCTGTGAAAACGGTAAGCGATGCCAGCGGCGTGTTCATACTGCCGCCGCTGACTCCCGGACACTATCAAGTGACTGTGACGGCGGACGGGTACTCGCCCTGGGTCGAATCCGGCGTCGTGCTGGAGGTGGGTGAGAAGGACGAGCTGCATCCGGTGCTGAAGGTTGGTGACGTGAAAGAGACGATTACGGTACAAGCCACGCCGCCGGAGATCAAGGCGGAGGACTCCGACCTGAGCACGGTGACCGAAACCTCGCTGGTCCAGAATATTCCCCTGGATGTTCGCAATCCGCTGCAGGAGGTCAACTTCACGGTAGGCGTGACGCAGAGCAACTCTCTGACCGCCGGGACAAACGCTACCACCCAAAGCACGACCAACACTTTCTACATCAGTGGCGCCAAAGGCGGTGAGTCGGAAGTCATGATCGACGGGGCAACCGATACCATCAACTACGACACTCACGCGGTGGGCGATATTCCGGGCCTGGACGCGGTGCGGGAATTCCGGATTTATACAGAAGCTTACTCGGCGGAGTTCGGCCACACGGCCGGCGGAGTCGAGAGCTTCACGATCAAGTCAGGCACCAACGACCTGCATGGCGGGGGTTGGGAGTATTTCCGCAGCGACGCCCTCGATGCCAATGGCTACAATGCGAATACCGCGGGCCAATCAAAGCCTTCGTTTACAAGGAATCAGTTTGGATTCCAAGCGGGCGGCCCGGTAATCATCCCCAAGCTCTACCATGGACGCAGCAAGACTTTCTTCTTCTTCTCCTACGAGGAGCTTCGCGACAGCACTCCGGGCGCCGGCTTTACCACCACGGTGCCTACGGCACTGGAACGAACCGGGGATTTCTCGAAGACTTTCAATACCAATGGATCGCAGAATGTGATCTACGACCCGTCCTCACTGGCGAACGGAGTTCGCTCGCCGTTTCCCAACAACGTGGTTCCCGCGACGCGGCTCAACCCGGTGGGTATGGCGCTGATCGCGCTGTATCCGCTACCCAACAAGACCGGCGTGGGAGGCAGCGATCAGAACAACTTTTTCTCGGATGCTCCCAGTACGGACAAGAACTATAGCTACGATATCCGGATCGACCACAAGTTCTCGGACAAACAGAGCATGTTTGGTCATGTCGACGAATTCAACGACTACATTTTATATGGGCAAGTATTCGGACAGCCGAGTCTTACTCCGCAAAATTCGAACGATTACATTCCCGGGCGCAACATCATGCTCGATCACACGTGGGTGTTTTCACCGACCTTGGTCTTCGATCACCATTTCTCGTGGGCGCACATGGAATCGCATCGCGGCTCCGTCGATCCGCTGGGGACTTCACCGTTCGGCATCCCGGCGTCGGCGGCGCCGGGCTTGACGGCTACGTTTACGCCGCAGGTGGAGGCGACCACCAACCAACTCGGGCAGCTTGGCAACTCAGAACCTTACGAGCGAAATCCCAACTCGGTCTACCAATACGCGGCTTCTCTTTCGTGGGTCAAGGGCATTCACACGATCAAGTTCGGCACAGACCTGAGACTTTATCGCGACCAACTTTATGATCCGCAGCTGCTGACCGTGAATACATCAAGGTCGTTTACCGGCGGTCCGACGGCGAACGCACCCGGGGGAACGACGGGAAATGCGATCGCGGAGCTGCTGCTCGGCCAAGCCACAGTGACCAGCGGCTACGCTCCGCAGGTGAACTTCGGGCACGAGTATTACGCAGGTTACGTGGAGGACACAGCAAAGATCCTGCGTAACTTCACCGCTACCGTTGGTCTGCGATACAGCTACGAGGGCGCCGACACGGCGAGAGGAAATGAATTGAGCTATCTGGACACCACCAGTCCATCGCCCATTGCCTCTCAGGTTCCGTCGATTCCGAATCTCATTGGCGGTGTCGGGATTGTTGGTCTGAACGGGTCGAGCCGAGTATTGCAGAATCCGGGAGCGCTCCACTTCGAGCCGCGGTTGGGCTTGGCTTATAACCCCAATTCGAAAACAGTGGTGCACGCGGGTTTTGGGATCTTCTGGCACCCGACGGCGACTTACCAGACGAACCCTGCTTCGTTTGGGTTCACGCGAAAGTCCACGTCGATAGATGCCGGAACCGACGGAGTCACCGCGCTCTATAACCTCTCCAACCCATTTCCATCCGGCCTGCCGACTCCGTACGGTAACAACCCATCGCCTCTTGCCGGGAACAATACGGGGAGCGGACCGCTGAGCATCGAACTGGGGCAATCGATTTCGGGCAATCCGCGCGCTCAGAGCGATGCTTATCAAACAGTCTGGTCGTTCGACGTTCAACGATCGCTGCCCGCAGGCTTCGTCCTTACAGCGGCTTACGTCGGCAGCGTAGGCAATCGTCTCTACGGCGCGGTTCAGCTTAACCAGTTATCCGATGCGAGCCTATCGTTAGGAAGCGCGCTGAACAAGGTTGTGCCCAATCCTTTCTACGGGGTCATCACGGATTCAAGCTCTCTGCTGAGCAAGAGCACGATTCAGGCGGGCTACCTGCTTCGAGCCCATCCACAGTTCCTGAACTTTGAAATGCTGAACAGCGGCTGGGGACGTTCGATTTACCAGGCCGGACAGTTCACGCTGGAGCACCGGCTCGGCCGGGGCCTTTCTTTCCTGCTGGGTTACACGTACAGCAAGAGTATGGATAACGTTGGTGAGTCCGGCACATCCGCCAGCATTGAGGACAATGGCTGTCATAAATGCGAGTGGTCTATCGCCGACCTGGATCAGACGAATGTGCTGCGGATAAGCGCGCTGTATCAACTTCCGTTCGGCCCGCACCAGCAATTTCTCAGCCATGGCGTTCTGGGCCATGTCCTCGGAGGTTGGGAATTCGGCACGACCTACCAATACAACACGGGTCAGCCCTTGGCCCTAACATCACCCGTGCTCTCGGCTTCCCTCGGAAGCGGCTCGCCGATGCGCCCGACATTGGTCCCTGGTCAGAGCATCACCCAGACGGTAGTCAATCCAACCACGGGCGAGAGGTCCAGCTTCAACCCCAAGGCATTTACCGAGACGGGGGTATATTCCTTTGGAAATGCGCCACGCTACCTCTCGGATGTGCGATTTCCAGCCCTCTCGGATGTCGACGCGCTTCTCCAGAGAAAGATTTATATCAAGGAAAACATGTTTATCACGTTGCGTTTCGAGGCGCTGAACGCGTTCAACCACGTAGTGTTTGGCGGCCCGGACGTCGGGGTTACGGATACCAACTTTGGTTACAACCCTCACGTCCAAGCGAACACTCCGCGTATCGCTCAGGTAAGCGGACGGTTCACGTTCTAGACGCAAAGCGTCAGATTTCGAGCTTCGCTGTACTGTCGCCAAAGCTGTCCTGCTGGACGCCCATTTTGTCCAGCAAGGCTAGCATCAGGTTCGACATCGGCGTGTGTTGCGGCATCACAATGTGACGCCCGCCTTTCAGCTGGCCGGACGCGCCGCCGGCGACCAGAATGGGCAGCGGGTCGTGGTCGTGCTGATTGCCGTTGCTCATGCTGCTGCCGTATATCACGACCGAATGGTCCAGCAGGTTGCCATCGCCGTCGGGAGTGGAGCGCAGTTTATCCAGGAAGTAGGCGAGCGTCTGCACATGATACCGGTTGATTTGGGCATAAGTGTCCATTTTGGCGCGGACGTTGGAGTGGTGCGAAGCGGTGTGAAACCCGTCACGCACGCCGCTGCCTGGATAGGTTGCACCGCTGGTATCGCGCGCGTACATCAGAGTTGAAATCCGCGTGATCTCGGCGCGATAGGCCAGCACTTGCAGATCGAACATCAGTTTGATGTGATCCTCGAAGGCCTCCGGTATGCCGACGGGCGCTTCGGGAACGCTGATGTCGTTCTTGGATTGCTCCGTGGCTTTTTGAATGCGTCGCTCGATTTCGCGAATGTCATCCAGGTATTCGGTCAGCCGAACCCGATCGCTGGGATCGAGTTTGCCTTGGAGGCGCGAGACCTTGTCGGTCACGGAGTCGAGGATGCTTTTATCCTCGGTCTTGCGCGACAGGCGTTGGGCTGAATTGCTGCCGTCGCCGAAAAGCCGTTCGAAAACGACTTGCGGGCTGTTCTCCATCGGCAGGGGCAGGGTAGGAGTGCGCCAGGAGATGGTATTGAAATAGGCACAGCCATAACCTGAGCCGCAATTCAGGCCGACTTCTTCAATCGCGAGCTCGATCGAGGGCAGCGGCGTTTCCTGACCGATGTGCGCCGCCAGAATCTGATCCATCGTAATGCCGGCGTGCACGGAACCCTTCTCGGGATGCGCTCCGCTCAGGAACACCGCGGCAGACCGGGCGTGATCCGCGCCCGCATCCGACCCGACGCCTCCGGCGAGCGGATGCGCGAGGTTGGTGACGATGTTCACGCGGTCGCGGAATTTCTCAATGGGCTTCAGGCTTTCGGAAAACTCGAAGCCCGACCCCTCCTGCGCCGGCGTCCACTTGTCCATGGTCGCGCCGTGCGGGAGATACATGCCGCAAAAACGGCTCTTGGGCATGGCCGCGGTTTTGGCCAGAGGAGTCTGCGCCGGGATCATCGAATCGAGCAGCGGCAGGGCCAGCGAAACTCCCACGCCGCGTAAAAACGTCCGCCGGGGCAAATGTTGTTTTGTAACGATTCTCATAGTAGGACCCTCAATCGCCTGGTGCTTCCTTCACCCGCATCTGAAACGGCGCGCTCTGGACGATCCCCAGGACCAGATCCGAGAATCGGTAGTGATTCGCCGCTGCGCCGCGCATTACGCCGCGAACCACTGGCATGTCGTAATACTTCGTTTCGCGCCCGACTCCGTACATCATCAGCTTGTTGGTCATCGTTCCGACGAAAGCCTCGGGGCGGTCGAGCAGCGCCTTTCGCAGACTGGAGGGCCCATCGAGAGGGGTTCCGTCCACTAGCTGGCCAGAGGCATCGATCTTGACGCCGGCGTCCATCGTGCGCCATTGACCCACACCGTCGAAGTTCTCGAGCGACAGACCGATCGGGTCCATGATCATGTGGCATCCGGCGCATACCGCGTTCGCGCGATGCTCCTGCATGCGGTCGCGAACCGAAGTGGCTGCAACACCACCGCTGTTCTCCTTGAGCGGCGGGACGTTCGGCGGGGGCAAGGGTGGCGGGCTGCCGAGAATGTTCTCGAGAATCCACTTACCGCGCTGCACCGGCGAAGTTCGATTGGCGTTGGAGGTGACCAGCAGCATGCTGCCTTGCCCCAGCAGCCCGCGGCG
>Ga0070734_10004005_pt1 | contig 14531 bp, 14 predicted proteins | sample Coa_R1_8_FD_66444 | JGI IMG/M metagenome (GOLD analysis project Ga0070734, IMG submission 66444) | Surface soil microbial communities from Centralia Pennsylvania, which are recovering from an underground coalmine fire - Coalmine... | ecosystem: Environmental > Terrestrial > Soil > Unclassified ...
AGAATTGAAGCGGAGCACCTTGGCTGATCCATAGTCACCGAGATAGAGGTTGCCGCTGGAATCCAGCGCCAAGCCCATCGGCGAAACCGCGAACCCGCCGCCGATACCGCCCATGTAGTTGCCGGTCAGCCCGTTGAAGCGTTGGACATTGTCGTTGCCCTGGTTGGCAACGTACACCACATCGTTCGAGTCGACCGCCAAGCCGTATGGATTCCCAATGAAGCCGCCGCCGAAGTTTCCCTCGTAGGCGCCGTTCTGGTCGTTGAAGCGAAACACCTCGCCCAACGCCGAGTCGGCAACGAAGAGATTGCCGTGTCCATCGTCGGCTATTCCGGTGGGCCGATTAACGAAGCCGGTGCCCCAAGTGCCGAGGTACGAGCCGCTGAACTGATCGAATACCTTGACGCCGCCCGAGCCGTAATCCGAGACGTAAACGTCGCCGGCTCGGGAAGCCGCCGCACCTGCCAGCAGGATAAGCGCCAAGACTTGCGGGCCGAATCGAAGCCTCATGGCCCGAACCCCGGAGCTCGCACGATTACGTAGAGCATGTTGTGTCCCTCCTTGTAGTCAAGCCGCCCGGAGCCATATACGCTACGGCCGCCGATCGGTCAATGATCGAACCCAAGTATCGAGGGAGATCCGGCGGGTTCTGTGGAATTCTATTCCGCTTGAATCACTTCAGCTTCACATTCTTCACCCAGTGGCGAGTGAAGGATTAGGCTGAACTCGGTATAGAATTCACCCACCAGACGAACTTGGAGTCTGGCTTTCTCGTGCTAATTCACTCACTATGCGCTATCACAAGATCAACCTGTACGAGCCTCCCGACCTTTGGAGCGCGGGGATACACGGAATGGATCGGGAGACGACCGAATGGTCGCAGCCGAACAATCGGTACGTCATGCTCCATCTTTGGCACCCGGGGACGTTGTTCGTCAATGGCGTAGCCCATCCGTTCGGCCCGGATACTCGGTTCGTCGTGGCCCCCCGTTCCCGCTGCAGGATCGAGCGCTCAGAGGGGGGAGAGAACCTTCAGTTCTGGAGCAACTTTCTCCCGTTTGAAACCAAAACCGGCGAGATGGCGGTGCCATTCCAGAGCAGCTTCGAGGACCGAAGCGATGTGATCAAGCGAAACGCCTCCCGCGCCATCGACGTGATCGCCTACAACCGCGGCTACACACGAGCCCTGACTTGGGAGCTGCTGTGGAGCATCGCCGAAGAGCCGGGCTTGCATACGTACAGCCTGGTGGTCGCGCGCGCTCAGGAGCTCATCGAAGCTGGAATTGGCGAGAAGCTCCGGATCCAGGATCTCGCTCGAGAGCTGATGGTGTCCCACAACCACCTCACCCGGCAGTTCGTGCGCGAACTCGGTGTGACTCCCCAGGAGTACATCCGCAACATGCGGCTGAGCATCGCCGTCAGGTTGTTGACCACGACTACGACCCCGATCAAGCGGATTGCAGCCCGGGTCGGCGTCCCGGATCTCAAACAGTTCAATCGGCTCGTCCGCGATCGGTTAGGCTTCCCGCCCCGCACGGTCAGGAAGAGCCAGCGGATACTGGACGCCAACGTGGAAATGCTGCGGCAGCGCGTCAGCGAGCGGTCACGGGAGTGACCGCCCGATGCTAGCCTGCATTCGAGATTCGCGGCGTCTCCAACTCGATGAACGCGTCGCCATGGCTCACGCGCGAACTTTCCTGCACCCGTTTGGGCTCGAGGATCGGGAGCGTATCGAGGTAGTTTTGACACCCCTCGGGAAGCAGCAGTTTGGCTAGGCCTTCCCGCCATGTCGGAGAGTTTGCTTCAGGATTCCCCACGAAAGAATCCGTTCCCCATCACCGGGTTGCAACTTCACGGATATAAACCGGGTTGCCACGAGCCACGAACCACAAACCACGAGTCACGAGCCACCAATCCATAATCCCTCCATGCCCCCCGCCTCCGACCTGTTCAAGCCCCGCGTCTCCGTCGAACAGGTGGAGGAGGGCCATGAACTGGCGCCCAAGTTCGACTCGAACGGCCACATCCCGGTTGTGACGACCGACCATGAGAGCGGCGAGTTGCTGATGCACGCCTACATGAACGCAGAGGCGCTTGCAAAGACGATCGAGCTCGGCGAGGCCGTCTACTGGAGCCGCAGCCGGCAGCAGCTCTGGCACAAGGGCGCCACAAGCGGTCTGGTCCAGAAGGTGGTCGAGCTTCGTATCGACGACGACCAGGATTGTGTGTGGCTCCGCGTGGACGTCCAGGGCGGCGCCAGTTGCCATGTCGGCTACCGGTCGTGCTTCTACCGTTCGGTGCCGTTCGGCCGCGCCTCCGGCGGCCCGCTCACCTTCACCGAGTCCGAGAAGGTATTCGACCCGAAGGTCGTGTACGGCGACGCCCCCAACCCCACGAAGCTATGAAGGGCGCCCCCTGAAGCAAAAACTTAACAGGAAGCGCTCAAACAATTCCTGCAAATTGAGTAAATTACTCCGGGGTTCACGGAGGAACGTTGGCGGCACAGCACCTAGAGGACGACGCAAAGGATCTACATCGCAATCTCCTCGAAATGTCCCCGATAGGGATTGCGATTTTGGCGGGGAGCGGGCACATTCTCTATTCCAATCCCGCGTTCGGTGAAGTGATCGGCACCGCGCCGCCCTCGCTCAGGAACCGCTCGCTCGCACAGCTCGCGCCGACCGCCGCCCAGAACTATGTGAACGACCGAATCGTGACCGCCGCCCAGCACGGCGGCGCCCGGTGCAAATGGGCGACCGAGCCAAACCGGCCGTGGATCGAGCTCTTCATTGAACGGGCCATCGAGAACCGATCCGACTTTCTCGTCGTCCGCGCTTGGCGCGGCACCGCGTTCACCGGCTCCAACCTTAACGGCGCAACACTGAACGGCTCTGCCGGCAGAGCCGAGCGCCCGTCAAATCTGGGCTCGTCGGTGGTGGTTCCCGCGCCCGAATTCGCCGTCGTCGCCTCCGCCGATGAGCCGCCCCCAACCTCACAAACGATCGACGTGAGCGCCCTCGCGGCCGATGTGGCCGATGACCTTCGCCGGCGAACCGGCTGGAACCCGGCGGTGAAGATCCAACCGGGCATGACCCTCCGTGGCGACCTCGGCCTCCTTCGCCTCGTGCTCCAGCATCTCATCGATAACGCGATGAAGTTTGTGCCGCCCGGCGAAACCGCTCGGGTCGAAGTCGGCCAATCGGACGGCGTGCTCTTCGTGCGCGATAGCGGCATCGGCTTCGAGCCGTCCCAGGCCGCCAACATCTTCAAGCCGTTCGAGCGCCTCCCCGAAGCCCAGAGCTATCCGGGCGCCGGCATCGGTCTTGCCAGCGTCAAGCGAATCGTCGAGCGGCTCGGCGGAATGGTCTGGGCGATCTCTAAGCCGGGCCGGGGCGCGACCTTCTTCGTCCGGCTCTAGCCACTGATAGCGCGGCCGAGGGCGGAGAAGCCGATCAGGAGGAGGACCCCGAGGACGGTGACCCCGATCCCGAGCCAGATCGCCCCTCTCGAGCGGCCCGGATCGATTCCCCGCGCCGACGCCCCGAGCGCGATCGCGACGATCCCGGCCAGGATGGTCCCGAACGCGCCGATCTGGAAGCAGCACAGGAGCCCGAGCCCGACCAGCGAGGCCGTGTACGAGGCGGTTATCGCCGGCGCGGTACCGCCTCCCGGACTACTCAGCGGGGTTGGTCGGTAGTAGTTAGAGCCCTGCATCCCTGAGGGCGTGTACGGGGAGCCGTAGGATCCCAGCGGCGTGCCGGCCGTCGGCCCCGGCATGACGGTCGGCGCATTGGGGTCGAAGCCCCCCGGCGCCCCCAAGTTGACCGGGAAAAAGAGGCCGGGAACGTCGCGCGCGAACATCTGGGCGCCGGTCGCTTCGTCGACAAGGGTCGTGTCCGGAATCAGCCGGCCCTCGCCGGCCCACTGGTTCAAGGTGGCCAGGTCGGCCGGGCCATACCGTTGCCCGCCGGGATGCACGACGAAATACCCCACCGCCGGTGAGTGTATCGGTTTCGAGCCCGGTTTCGGCCAAACTACGGGTGCGTCGAATGAGCTCCCGGCCGGACCCTTTCACCCAGTTCATGAATTCAGGACGCGCGGCAACGTACACGCTCATCGCACTGCTCGGCGGCTGCTATATCCTCGCCTGGATCACCCGCTCGCCTCTCTTCTTCGATGGCCTAGCGTTCAACGGAGACTGGTCGCGGCCCTGGACGGTGGTGACCTACCCTTTCGCCGGCTTCGGCTTCGGCGGGGGATTGCTCGGAGAGGTGTTCCTCCTCCTTTGGCTCTACTGGATTGGGACCGACCTGGAGCGCGGAGTCGGGACGGGGCGGGTGTTCGGGCTGTTCGTGGGCGCCTCACTCATCGGAGCGGGCTCCCTGTACGCGGCATGGCAGATTTTTTCCCATGGCGCCGGGCTCGGCCACCCAACACTCGCAGGTTCGCTCATCCCCATCGGGGCGCTCACCGTGACCTGGGGTGTTCGGAACCCGCATGCGCGCATCCTGATCTGGTTCGTTCTCCCCATTACCGGCACATGGATCGCGATCCTCGACGCGCTGCTCGTCTTCCTGGTTGTCGGCGGAGGCAACCCGCTCGTCGGCGCCTTCGCATTGGTTCCACTGGCCGCGGCGTGGGCGCTTGCCGCAAACCGACTACCCGGGCCAACCTCCGGCCCCCGCGGCAGGAGGCGAAGCGGCGCCGCCAAGGCCACCGAGCGGATGGACCAGACGTATTACGACGATGTACGCCGCCGGGAGAAGGACCGCGAGGAACGCGAGCGTCTGCGTAAGCTGTTCGAAAGCTCTGTCGACGACGACAAGAAATGACCACTTCCGAGTTCCTCGCCCTCATTGGCCGCGCCCCCCTCATCGCCTCGTCGCAAGCCTCGCCCGGCTCGCCGTTGGCAACGCCGGAAACCCTCGTGCAGTTAGCCGAGGCGAGCCTCGCCGAGGGTGTTTCCGTGATTCGCGCCGAGGGGGTCGATGCGATACGCGAAATGCGTAAGGCGTTCGAGAACCCCCTCATCGGCTTGATCAAGCGGCACTACCCGGGCTCGGAGGTGTACATCACCGCGACCGTGGCCGAGGTGGCCGCGCTGCTAGCCGAGAAGTGCGAGGTTATCGCGCTCGACGGAACCTCGCGTTCGCGTCCGGACAATGCGAAGCTCGCCGACCTCGTCGCCGCGATCCATACGGGTGGGGCCCTGGCGCTCGCCGACTGCGATTCGCTCGAATCCGCCCGTTTCGCCGCGGCCGCAGGCGCCGATTTCGTCGCCACTACCGAAGCCGGCTACACCGATGCGCCCTCGACTCCGGGACCTGATATCGAGCTGGTTCGAAGGATCGCCGCCGAGTCGAAGGTTCCGGTGATCGCCGAGGGTCGCTACACCGAGCGCTGGCAGGTCGAGACCGCCCTCCAAGCCGGCGCGTCCGGCGTGGTGGTCGGCGGCGCCCTCAACGATCCTGTCAAACAAACCGCGGCCCTCCGTCCTCGCTTCCGTACCCTCGAACGAGCGCCCGTCGGCGCCGTCGACATCGGGGGAACTTGGCTTCGATACGGCATTGTCTCGGGTGACTGGAAGCTGCAAGACCACGACAAGACCCCCAATCCGCACGACAAGGGGGCAACGATCGACTGGCTCAGATCCGCGGTCAAAGCGAGCGGGGTCGGGCGCGTGGGCGTCAGCACCGCCGGAATCGTCGATCCCGCCACGGGCGAAGTCTGGCGAGCGAAGGAGTATCTGATGCCGAACTACGTCGGCATCGTGTTCAACGAGGCGAGCCTCGGCGTTCCCACGATCGCCTGGGGCGACGGCCACGCCACCAACTGGGCCCACGCCTGTCTCCCCCAATTTGCGGGTCGAAGGGTAATCACCCTCGCGCTCGGCACAGGCGTCGGGTGCGGCTTCGTGCAGCACGGCCAAATCTGGTGCGGCCCGCGCGGCGAGTATCCCCGAATCAACGACCTCACCTACGAGACTGGGAAGTCGTTTGAAGACGTGCTGGGCGGCCTGCACCTCACGAAAGACCCGACGCCCGAGCAGGAGCAGGTCGCTGTCGTGGCGCTCCGGGCGGCCGTGAACGCGGTTCGCAACCTCTACTTTCCCGATGACGTGATCATCGGCGGCGGGGTGGGCACGAGCGATTGGCTTGCGCCGCACGTCGCGGCAGCCGGCGCCACGGTGAGCCCCCTCGGCCCCGACGCGGGCCTCTACGGCGCGGCCGCGCTGGCACTGTTCATGTAACCTGTAAACTATTCCCATGGGAGACGTGCCGTTCCATATGGCTCGCCTCATCGAGGCTCGCGATCTCCTCGCGAAGCGTTGCGCGGAGCAGGTGCGACTGGATGAGGCGGCGCAGGTCGCCTGTCTCTCCAAGTTTCACTTCGAGCGGCTTTTCCGCGAAGCCTTCGGCGACACCCCGCGTCAATTCCAGATCCAACGACGGCTCGAGCTTGCCCGTCGGCTGCTCTCCGTCACCGACCTCTCCGTTTCCGAGGTGTGCGTGGAGGTCGGCTACACGAGCCTGGGTTCTTTCTCGACCCAGTTCAGGCGCGTCGCCGGATGCACGCCGAGCGAATTCCGGTTCGCGCGACGGAGCCTATTTGCTCTGGGCTGGACGGCGCCGAAGATCTACGTGCCCGGCTGCATGGTCGCCCGATACGCCCCCGAACTACCGCAACTTTCGAGAAACATCGCCGCCACCCGCTAGGGAATCATGGGCGCGATGAGTATGCGATTCACCCACCACACCATTTACGTCACCGATCAAGAGGAGGCGAAGGCCTTCTACGTCGGCAAGCTCGGCTTCGACGTGAACACCGATGCCCAGATGGGCGATTTCCGCTGGCTCACGGTTTCACCCAAAGCTCAACCCGATTTCGAGTTAATTCTGATGCCCCTCGTGCCGAGCCCGATGATGGATGCCAAGACCTGCGATCAGCTCAAGGAGCTTCTGAAGTCCGGCAACATGCCGACCGGCGCGTTCCACACCGACGATTGCCAGGCGACCTACAACGAACTCAAAGCTAAGGGCGTGGAGTTCACGAGCGAGCCGAAGGAGGAGGTGTGGGGGCTGGCGACGGTCATGAAGGACCCGTTCGGCAATTGGTACAGCCTCGGTCAGCCGAAGAGGTAATCAGTCGCTCGTCGGCTCTCTCCAGTCACGGCACCAGGCGTTTGTCTCGTGCCCCGAGTATCCTCTTGCCCATGCCGGAGCTGTTGCTGGAAGTAGGATGCGAGGAGCTTCCGGCAACGTTCGTTCGCAAGGCGTACGCCGACCTCCACGACCGCGTCGCCGCCGCGCTCGCCGAGCTCTTCGGCGGCGAGTTCTCCGGTACCTCGATGGGCACGCCACGGCGTCTGATCATCAGCTTCGCCGATGTCCCGGAGCGGCAGTCCGACTCCACCAAAGAGATACGCGGCCCCGCCCTGAAGGCGGCGTACGACGGCAGCGGCAATCCGACCCCGGCGCTCCTCGGCTTCTGCCGCTCGAACGGGGTCGAACCGGGCGAGCTTCGCAAGGACGAGCAATACGTCTGGGTGACCAAGGCGATGGCCGGCCGACCGACCGTCGAGCTGCTTGCTGAAGCTCTCCCAAAGGCGATTCGCGCCCTGGGCTTTGAAAAGTCGATGCGGTGGGGGGAGGCTCGGATGCGCTTTGCCCGCCCCCTGCGATGGATTCTCGCCGCTTTCGACCGAGAGCCGGTCGAGTTCGAAATCGAGGGCGTGAAGTCGGGCCTTGAAAGTCGCGGTCACCGCTTTTACGCGTCAGGCTCGTTTACCGCCCGTACCCTTGCCGAGCTCACCATGGGGTTGCGCGAGCGTAAGGTCGAACCGGAAGTCGAGCACCGCATTTCCGCGATCATCGATCAGGCCAAAGCCGTCGCGGAAGGGGTTCCAGACCTACCCGAGGACCTCGTGGAGGAAAACGCGTTCCTCACCGAGTGGCCCACCGCCATCGCCGGCGAATATCGAAAGGAACACTCCAGTCTGCCTGGGTCGGTCTTGACCACGGCGATGGCGAAACACGAACGGATGTTTCCGATTCGCGACGCCGACGGCGGGCTGGTTAATCGATTCATCTTCGTTCGGAACTCTGGCGAGGACGACTCTGTCCGCCGGGGCGCCGAATGGGTGCTCAACGCCCGTCTCGACGACGCTCAGTTCTTCTATCGCGAAGACTTGAAGCACGACCTCGACTACTTCCTTGAGAAGACCTCGGGGATCGTCTATCAGGAGAAGCTGGGCACCGTTCGGGAACGCGCGGACCGATTGGAACGGCTCGCGGCCCACATCGCCGAGCAAACCGGCGCATCCAAGGAAGAAGTCGAATTTGCCCGCGTTGCCGGAAAGTATGCAAAGGCCGACCTCAGCACCGGCCTCGTGAGCGATATGGCGAGCCTGCAGGGAATCGTCGGCGGCGAATACGCGCGACGGATGGGAATGCCGGATCCGGTGTGTTGGGCGATCGCCAGCCACTACGACCACAACAAGAACCCCGAGCCCAAGTGTGAGGGCGCCCGAACCTCGCTCCGCCTCTGCCTGGCCGATAACCTCGAAAAGCTAGCCGGCTATCTCGGGCTCGGGCTCGTGCCCAGTGGCTCCAGCGACCCGTTCGGGCTCAGGCGCTCAGCCACCGCCCTCATAGAGATTGCGATTCGATGGCCGGATGCGCGAATTCATTTCGCGAACCTCATCGAAGGCATCGCGGCGACATCGAAGTCATCGGAATCCGGAACTCCTCAAACCGTTTCGAGGGCTCTCACAAGCCTCTTCACGGGTCGATATGAAGCCCTCTTTTCGGACGCCCGCTACGACGTCCTTGAAGCCGCGACGCACACTGAGGACTCCCTCGTTCTCGCCCCGTGCCATGTCGCTTGCCGGATCGAGGCCCTCACCGCATTGGCGATAGACCTACCGTTCACCCAGGCCGCGACTCGCCCCTTGAACATTCTCACCGCAGCGCGAAAGAAGGGCGTCGCGGTCGGGGAGACCTTGGCCGACGAACCAGCCGAGGGTATCGCTGACCTCGGCGACCTTGCCTCTAAAGAAGGTGAGGAGCTGTTCGAGGCGATGCTTGATGTTCGCGAGGGGTTGACCCAAGCATTCCGGGCGAACGATTCGGTTCTTGTGGTGCTCGAGATCAGGAGGCTCGAGACGCCGATCAACGTGTTCTTCGAGAAGACGATGGTCATGGCGGAGGACCCGAAACAGCAGTTTGCGCGCCTCACCCTCGTGAAGGCCGTGTCCGATGTGCTCTACCTGGTCGGCGACTTCTCCAAGCTCGTCGTCGAAGGGTAGAGCCGCGAGTCCGTAGAATAAACCATGCCAACCGCGGCGAGCCCGCTCGACCAGGCGATCGAGTTCCTGGACACCGTCGTCAAGCCTCGTGCCCAAGAGATAGACCAAGACCCGGACGCGCTTCGCGAGGTCCTGGAGGAAATGGGCCGGCGTGGTCTCATGGCCCTGAAGCGGCCGGCCCCCTACGGCGGGCCTGAACTCGACGAGCCGACCTTCCGCCGTTTTCAGGAGGAGATGTCCCGTCGAAGCGGCACACTCGCCTTCTGCCAAACCCAGCACCAGAGCGCGGTTGCCATGCTCGCCAAGAGCTCGAACGAGGAGCTGAAGTCGGCATACCTCCCCTACATGGCCGACGGAACCAAGATGGTCGGCATCGGTTTTAGCCAACTCCGGCGCCCCGGCCCCCCGATCATGCGTGCCGAACCGGCGCCCGGCGGCTACTCGCTTACGGGCAGCGTTCCGTGGGTGACGGGGTGGTCGTTCTACCCGGAATTCTTGGTCGGCGCCGGCCTTCCCGATGGCCGGGCCCTCTTCGCCGTCGCCCCTCTCACCGACCAGCCAGGTGTCAAGGTCTCGCCGCCGATGACCCTGGCCGCCATGGAGGCCGCGATGACCGTCTCCGTCGAATTCGACGGCTACTTCGTGCCGAATTCGCTGGCCGCGTTCACCCGCGAAGCCGGGTGGATCGCCAACAGCGACATGATCAACATCGCGCTTCAGGGCCACTTCGCGATCGGCTGCGCCCTGGGCGGGTTGGACGTGCTCCAAGCCGCCTACGAGCGTAGGCAGGAGCCCTTTCTCCAGGAAACCCTCGCCGCACTGAAGGCCGAGCTAGAGTGCTGCCGGCAGGAAACGGCGGAGGCGGCCAAGCTGGCCGGAGAAGAGACCACCGACGAGCGGCTCCGGGTGCGCGCCTGGGCGGTCGATCTGGCCTTTCGGTGCACTCAGGCGGCCATCGTTAGCAGCAGCGGCGCTTCCAACTCGCTCCGTCATCCCGCGCAGCGGCTGTACCGGGAAGCGCTCGTCTACTCGGTGAGCGCTCAAACCACGCCGATCATGCAGGCGACTCTCGCCCGGCTCACCAGGGCAACATCGTGACGCTCGACACCGTCAAGGATCTATCGATCGTCGGCGCGGGCGTGATCGCGCTGACGACGTTCTTTTCCGGCGTCGTCGAGTACGCCCGCCAAAACCACGCGCGACGAGCCGAGCAATTCGTGCTCATGCGCCGCCGCTTCCTCGAAGACCCCCTCTTCCGCGAAATCCTGAACTGCCTCGCCGCCGACGATCCTAAGCTGGCTGACTTCCCCATCCAAGACCGGCGCAACTTCATCGGTTTCCTCGAGGAGGTCGCCCTCATGGTCAACTCGCGGATCATCCGCCGCGAGGTTGCCCACTACATGTTCGGCTACTACGTGCTGCTCGTGGATCGAAGCCAGCACCTCTGGGCAGACCTCGACCGCGAGAGCGTTTACTGGACCGTGTTTCGTAACTTCGCCGCGCTCATGCGCAAGATCGGTCCGGCCGGCGCGGGTGACCTCCGCTTCTAGCGGCGTATAGCAGCGTATGGGTTCGCAGGACCCCGAAAGGCAGGCCAAACGACGGCGCAATCGAAAGCGCCGCGTAGTCGCTTACGGCTCGATCCTCGCCCTCCTGGTCGGCTTCTACTACTATCAGCCGAACCGCATCGACTTCATCCCTCGGCATCCGCCAAATCCTAACCCCAGGATCGACCCAGATTCGAAGCACCTGTTTGAAAAGGGCACGCGCGTCACCATCGTCACCGCCCATCCCGACGATGCCGAGTTCTTCCTCGGTGGGACCCTCACCCAGCTCGGCGCCGCCGGCGCCGACATTACGCTGATTGTCTGTACGAACGGCGACAAGAGTTTCTACCCGTGGGGGGACGGAAGCAAGCTCGGCGCGGTTCGCCAGGCAGAGCAGCGCGAAGCCTTCGAGCGCTGGCACGGGGCGCGCCTTGTCTTCCTCGGCTATCCGGATGGCCGCCTGCATCCGAACCAGGACGTCAAGGACCGGCTTCTCGACGAGCTGCTGCTCGCTCGCCCCGAGTACATCCTCTCGTTCGACCCTGACTACCCGCCCCGAATGAGCCACGGCGACCACCGCAGTGCCGGAGCTGCGGTCCAGGAGGTTGCGGGAAAAACGGGCGCGAGCTGGCTGCTGATGTTCCAGACGATCGCCGAGAACTACACGATCGACATTGACAAGCAGTGGGACGAGAAGACTCATCTCCTTGCCCTGCACCGGAGCCAGTTTTCGGGACAGAAGCTTGCCATGGTCACCGGCTTCGTCGAGGATATGGCGATCGGATACGGCGAGAAGATCAACTCCACTTACGGCGAAGGGTTCCGCTGCGTGCGCCTCCACTGAGACAAGCGCGGCATCAGTTAAAATCCGGGAACGAAGCAAGCCGGCGGCCCGCCGGATTCCAGGTGCGCCATCGATAACCGGATCGACTCTTTACTGGCCGCCGCCGGCTCGGCGCATGCGGGCGGGCGCCTGCCGGAGGCCGAACGCCTCGCAAAAGACGCCCTCGCGCTCAGCCCGGGCGATCCCCGAATTCTCCTGTTGCTTGGCGTGGTCGTCGGCAAGACTGGCCGGGATGCCGAGGCGATCCTGCACATGGAAGGCGTGCTCGCCGCCGACCCGAGCTCGTTTGAAGCGCTCTTCTGGCTCTCTCTGCTTCATCGGCGCAACGGCCGGCTATCGGAGGCGCTGAAGAACGCCGAACAGGCGGTTGCCCTCAGGCCCGGTGACGCGTACGGCCTGAACAATCTCGGCCTGTCCTGTCTCGATGCGTTCGAGCTGGACCGGGCAGTCGATGCGTTCCGACGAGCGGCGGATGCCCGACCCGACATGGCCCAGATCCACCACAATCTCGGCACCGCCCTCTACATGCTGGGCCGCGATGTCGAAGCGGCAAAGGCGTTCGATCGCGCCTTGGCACTCAACCCCCGGGCCGAGGATTCGCTGCTCAGCCTCGGCCAGGTGATGATAAGCCAGACCAACCCAACTGCCGCAGCGGAGTGCGCGCGACGCGCCCTCGCGCTCCGGCCGGAAAGCCCCGCCGCCTTGCTGCTCCTCGCCAGCGCCCTCGTGGAAGACAGCCGGCCGGGCGAAGCAGAGCCGTACCTAGCCAAAGTCATCGAGCTGGACCCATCCGACGCCAAGGCGCAGGCGCTCTTGGGGATGCGCTTTCAGTCGATGGGGCGGTTCGACGAAGCGAACGAGCGCCTCCTAAAGTCGATGGAAGTCTCGCCCAAGCAGGGGTTTGCCTACTTCGCCTACGTTCACAACAACAAGGTCTCGGAGAAGGATCGGGAGCTGGTCGAGACGATGCAGCGCTTGGTCGACGAGGGCGGATTGCCGCCGCGTGAGCTCGATTTCCTCGAGTACGGGCTCGGCCGTGCGCTCGAGAACCTCGGCGAGTACGAGCGCTCGATTCGCCACTACGACGAGGCAAACCGGTTGGCGTACCGGATCAAGTTCGGGTCGGCGAAATTCGATCGCGCGGCCTACTCGGCGAACTTCGACCGGATCATTGCGACCTACTCCACCGACGGCTTCGCCAAGACCCGAACCCAGGGGGATACCAGCGATCTGCCGATCGTCATCGTCGGAATGATGCGGTCGGGGACGACCCTGGTCGAACAGATCCTCTCGTCGCACTTCCTGGTTGGGCCGGCGGGCGAGGATCGCTATTGGCCGATGAACTGGCGACGCTCACTCGGTCCGACCCCCGGTTCTATCGCCGTGTCCCAGCTACGGCCTCTCGCCCAGGGCTACATCAAGCGTCTGAAGCAGGTCGCGCCGAACTACCTGCGCGTCACCGACAAGATGCCGGCGAATTACGAGTACCTGGGCCCCATTCATGCCGCTCTGCCCAACGCGCGGATCATCCACATGCGGCGCAATCCGGTCGACACCTGCTTCTCGATCTACACGACCCCAAACCGGGTGCCGGTCGACTTCGCCTACAACCGCGAGAACATCGTCTTCGCCTACCGGGAGTATGAGCGGCTCATGGCGCACTGGCGGCGCGTGCTTCCCAAGGATCGCTTTCTAGAGGTCTTATACGAAGAGCTTGTGTCCGACCGCGAGCGAATCACGCGAGAAATCGTCGATTTTTGCCGGCTCGAGTGGGACGACGCGTGTCTGAGCCCGGAGAGGAACGATCGGAGCGTGGTGACGCCCAGCCTGTGGCAGGTGCGCCAACCCATCTACACCAGCTCTATCGGCCGGTGGAAGCGCTTCGAGCCTTGGCTGGGCGCGTTTGATGAGTTAAAAGAGCGGGGCAGCGAATAGATTCGCCGCCCCGCTCCAGGCTTACTGCGGCCGAACTTCGCGGTTCGGATCAGGATGCTCGTTGGCAACCCGATCGAGTTCGGCCTTCTTATCGTGCTGCTGCTGCGCGGTGATTTCCCCGCTCGAGCAACCCTGAAGCATCATCGCCCCGGCCAGCAGACCGAGCGCGAGGAGGGCTTTCCTCACTATTGAAGACCCCACATCGGCCACGGTTGTGTCCATGCCGGGGTGCCGTTGCCGTAATAGGCGGCGGCTATCGGGCACAGATACTTGCTAAACGAGAGTCCGAATTGGGCCGCCGTCGGCGTGTTCGCGATGAACAGGCCGGCTGGGATCGTCTTCGTGTGTCCGTCGCAGTAGCTGAGAGGCACGTTCTCGGCAAACGGGGCCGAGCGATTATCGAGCACGCCGTCCTGCTCCTTACAAGCACCGGTTCCACCCGGCTTGTAGAAGTAGCCCATCCAGTGCTCCTTCACCGCAAGCGGGTAGTAGGTCAGCGTCTTGTTGTTGGAGGTTGTCCCCGACTCGTAACCGCCGACGATCGAGTACGTCGTTTGCTCCATCAGCAACATCGCCTCGGCAGGGCGCGGGGTCGCAGTCGTGGTGCCACCAAGGAACGGAAGCCGGTTGCCGTAGCTGGCATAGGCGCCCGTCGTCAGGTTGATGTTCAGCGCTCCGGTGATCGCGAGGTTGAGGGCGTAGCCACCGTCGACCTCGCCCTGATTCCAGCCGACAGGATCCTTCTGGATAACCGGGTGGAAGAACAGCTGCGTGTTCTTGACGTAAGGCTGAACCCACTTGCCCCAACTGTAGTGGTTGTCGCGGAACGCGTAACCGCCGTTCTGACCGTTCGTGCCATCGCAGAACGGCATCGGGTTGGTGCCCGCGGGCTGGTTGT
>Ga0070734_10004006_pt1 | contig 14530 bp, 12 predicted proteins | sample Coa_R1_8_FD_66444 | JGI IMG/M metagenome (GOLD analysis project Ga0070734, IMG submission 66444) | Surface soil microbial communities from Centralia Pennsylvania, which are recovering from an underground coalmine fire - Coalmine... | ecosystem: Environmental > Terrestrial > Soil > Unclassified ...
CGCTTGTCCCGCTCTTCCTTTGATGATGCGAATTTGTACCTGATTGCCGTGCACCGTCTGCGCCGTTGCATCCTGGCCGGTCTCCTGCATCCGTATGATCTCGCTCGAAATTGCGCTTGCTGTTTTCGATGCGAGTCGGACGGGCGCTGTCACTGTGAAGATGACCGTCTTGCCACGCGGCACCTGTTTGTCGAGCGCCGCGCGAATATCCGCGATCAGCCGCAGCGCCACTTTGTCAAATCTGAGTCGCACTCTCGCTGCTGAACGTCCCGGCACCTTGCGCGTCACGACCCGGACGCTCCGCACCAACCAGGGAGATATGCAGCATCATTCTTCCGGGCGAGCCCCAAGGCGGCTCTTACGGCGTCATCGAAATCCTTCTGCAGCACAGCAGCTTTTATTCTGCGCCGGAAATAGTCCGCCCAGAGAAATTCGCTGAATGGCTCCGTGTCCTTGGCGTAACCGCCCTCCCGTCGTACGGCGCCTGCCAGTGAGCGGTAAGGGTCGTCTTTCAACCCTGCGAGTGTTTTTGGGATGTCACTATACGCGCGGCGTTTTCCTGTCTCATCGAATGGGTGCATCCAGCCGCGATTGTCGAGAAATACGAAGAAAGCATCACGCGTCAGGCGGCTCAAATCCGCGACGACGGTCACCAGAACAAATTTCTGTTTTTCCCGCTCGAGTGCCAGACAGAGATGGTGATGATCGATGACGTAGTGGCGACCTTTGGGACCGAGCACGACAGGGACCAGATGCCCACGCAGGAACTCCTTGTCCTTTCGTGCCGAACGCTTGCGCCAGCGCGCGCGCATGGCCTCCACTTCGCGGAAACCGGCCGTGATTTGCGTCGGCCTCAGACTTTCGATTGGAACCGGCTTAAGACGTGGTTCGCGGACATAGGGCAATGCCAGGTTCTCCCACCCTTCAGTGCTCACCTGGCAGAACGCCGGCACCGGGCCGGGGCGGCGTCTGGCCGAGCTTCAGGAACGTTGCGATCTGCTCGACGTCATTCTTCAGGGCCGCACCCTTCGGTCCTGCCGGACATGAGAGATCAGGTGAACGTTCGTGCCCGAGCGAAATGAATATCGAACTCCCGAATGACGCGGGCTTCATGCAGCCTGAGGCCGTACGAACATGCGAAAGCGGTTCGGCCATCATGACGTCGTATTTCAGCTTAGCGAGGAGAGCATCCGGCAATACTTCGTGTCCGCTACGGTTCGCGCCGACATAGGATGTCTCGCCGTCGCCCTGTACGACAATCCGATAGGCCATCGCGTTGGTCGAGCCGGTGTTCTCGATAGTGATCGCGCTGACGTCGCCGGTCGTGGTTGCGGCCGAGCACACCGATGGCCCTGCCAAGGTTGAACCCAGTACGAGCGCCAGAACGCGTCCGGTGCGCACGCCTCGCTCCCTGATCAGCGCCATCCGCTTCGAAGGGCGCGCTGCCGCTTTACCGCCACCTTTCATAGCAAGGTTTGCCGGCTCATGTCCCGCCGCGGCCGACCTCTCGCGTTTCTCGTGCTGTTTCTGCCGCTTGCGGCATGCGGGTTCGATGCGCCCGCACCCAAACGATTGCCGCCGCCGCCCGCACCGGTGCCACCCCTTTCAATGGTGTCCGCAAAAATCACCATTCCCGCCGGAGAGATTGCCCGAATCCTCGACGAAAAGACCGAGAACCATCTCGCTGATGTCAGGAACAAGCCGATCAAATGTGCGATCGGACACTGCAGACTGACGTTGCTCGCCACCCGCGAGGGGCCGATCGAAGCGCGCGCCGAAGACGGTCGCCTCTGGCTTCGCGTGCCCTTTGGAATCGATGCGGAGATGAACTTGCCCGGGTTCCTCTCGATGCTGCGTGCGAGCGGCAATGCGGAAGGGATCGCAGAAACCGAGACCGGCGCGAAGGTCAGTCGTAATTGGCAGCTGGTCGCGAACAGTGACGCCCATATTCAATTGGACAATAGCCGGCTGCGTCTCGGGCCTGTCAAAGCGGACTTCACCGACGTTCTCAACAACAATGAAGACGTTCTGGCGCGCCCGCTATCCCGCATGCTCGACCGCGAGGTCGAAAAGAGTGTGCACTTGCGCAATCAGGTCGAGCGCGCCTGGGCAATGGCTTTCGTGCCCATTCGAGTCGCAAAGAATCCGATGGCCTGGCTCGTCCTCGCACCCGAGCGGTTGAAGCTTTCCGGGCCGAGCGTAGAGCACAACGCACTCACGCTCGATCTCGGCCTCGACGTCCGCGCGCGCGTTGTTGTCCAGGACAAGGCGCCGCCACGCGACGCGTCCCCGCTCCCACCGCCATCGCCACTCACGGAAGCCGCCGAGCGCTTCTCGTTTGCTTTACCAGCGACGATCTCCTACGCCGATGCTGCGCGAGAAGCGCTCTCCTCGCTCGAAAAGAAACCGCCGGTCGTTTCCGGAATGCCTCTGCGCTTCACCAAGCTAGAATTTCTGCCGTCGCGCGACGACGTCGTGCTTCTGGCGCGCGTCTGCGTCGACCAGAGTTGGGATCCGACGGGCCTCCTCTCGGCGTGCGGAACGGGTTACTTGCGTGGAATCCCGGTCTTCGATCCGGAAACCCAGTCCGTCCGCATCACGCATGTGCGCTACGATGTGCTCACCGAAAACGCCGTCCTCGCGGCAATGCGGGAGCTGGCTGGTCCAGAAATCCCGCAAGCGCTCGAGACCAGGCTCACTTTCAGCGTGTCGCATGATCTCGCCAAATTGCGCGACTCGGTTGCCAAAGCCATAGAACGCCCGCGGGGGCGGGACGTCACGATAGCGGGCCATATCGATTCTTTTGCCGCGCCGTCCTTGTCATGGAACGCGGATGGCTTCGTGGCGCTCTTCTCGGCCTCCGGCACGGTTCATGCGGAGATCCGTGCCTGAGCCGTCCTACAGCCTCTGTCCGAAAAAGAAGACGTTATAAGGCGGGCCATGGCTTTCCACCTCTTCGAGGCCACAGGCGCGATAAAATCCGATGGCGCGCTCATTCGCAGCCCCGACCGCCAGGTGAAAACCGGTAGCCCCGAGCGCGCGTACGCGTTCGCTCCAGAGCCGGATCAACTCTCGGCCGAGCCCGCGCCCCTGCAAGCGTGGAAGGAGATCGATGTGCAGATGCGCTGGATGCCGCTCGGCGATCCGCTTTGGCGTCTTCGCCGGATGATGGATAAGGTGCATCATCCGCTCGTCAGCACTCCAATCGGCGGCGTGCGCGATGTCCGGATCGGAATATTTGCGTCGCAGCTCGGGCCACCAGTCCTGTTCGAGCCTCTTCTCGAATGATTTCGTGTCCACGGGGCCGATGATGTAGGCGCCAACACCGTCTTCGTCCTCGATGACAAACGCTGTCTCCGGCGAGAAGCGAACATAAGGTCCGGCGTAGACATGCCCGATGATGCGTGAATCCTCATAGAGCGAGGTCGCATCCTTCCCCGCAGCTCCCGTTTCCAGGCAAATGCGGTAGACGGCGTCGAAGTCCGCTTCGCCATAGTTGCGAATTTTCGCCATCCAGCCCTTCATGTCCGAGCAGCGGCCGGAGGGTAGAGCGATTGGGTGCAAAACAAAATCTGGCAGTAAATCTCGGCTTCGCCGAAGACGCACGGCTGCTGATCATCAATTGCGACGATCTTGGCTCGAGCCATGCCGCGAATGCCGCGATTCGCCGCGCAATCGGCGAAGGTGCGGCAACGAGCGCGACTTTGATGGTGCCTTGTCCATGGGCCAGGGAGGGGATCGAAATTGCTCGTGGGTTGGATGTCGGCGTTCATCTCACGCTGACGAGCGAATATCCGTTCTATCGCTGGCGATCGCTTACTGGCGGCGGGACGCTGCATGATCGCGAGGGATATCTTCCGCGAACGGCCGCTGAGGTATGGGCCGGCGCCAATCTCAATGAGGTGGAAGAGGAATGCCGTGCGCAGGTGCGACAAGCACTGGAGTGGGGCGTGGATATCACCCATCTGGACGCGCACATGGGAACGATGCAGATCGATCCGCGCTTCTTCGCGCTTTATTTGAAAATCGCCTCGGAATTTCGCCTTCCGCTGCGCATGGTCAGTGAACGGCACGAAACCCAGCTGGGCTTCGACTGCCGTGGCCGAGCGAGAAGCATGGGAATCGTGTTTCCCGATAATTTCATTTCACCCGTGTGGGGAACACCGGCGCGCGGCACATTGATGCGAGCGCTGGAAACGCTTCGCGCCGGCATCAGTGAAATCTATCTTCATCCTGTCGAAGATGGCCCAGAGCTGCGCGGGTACGACCTCGAGGCGGCGGCCCTGCGCGCCGACGACTATGCATGTCTGATGGACCCCGAGGTAAAAGCACTCGCGAAAAGGAACGGAATCCTCCCTTTGAGCTTTCGGCCCTTGCGCGATTTGATGCGCGCGAACACGCAGAGCATGAGTTCTGTTTGATCGATTCTTGCTTGGAATGAATTCGAGCGTTGACAGACGCACGCATGAGGAGAATCATTCCTCAGTGCCGCATGACGGCGCCACCGCCGCTAGCGCCCGCCTCTTCGGGGCGGCTGCCAAGGGCGAGCGAGTGAAGCGCTTCTGAGGCACTGGCGAGGCTCCAGCAGGAGGGTTCCGCATGGAAGACACTCCACCGGGCATAAGGCCCGCGGCTCCGTCGCGAAACACGGAGCCACGGCTCGCGTAGTAATCCTAGGTTTGCAAGGCGAGCCGCCAGCAAAAATCGAAACTGCGAAAGCGGGCCTCGCGCCCGCAGAAAACGTCCGGCTATCGAGCCGGGCATCTGGAAGCAGGACTTCCAATAGGCCGGGAGGCCCGAAAACCCCGCAGCGAAGCCGCGGGGTTTTCGCTTTCATGAGAACCGGCACTTGCAATGGTGGAAGTTCCGCACGACTTGTCAGGTGCGGAGGGTCAAGAATCCAGAGTTCCGCGTTTCACTGCACAATGCCTGAGATTTCCCCACACCTTCTCGCAACCCGGCGTGTTCGTGGCGCATTTGCCTTTATCGCCCTGTTCACGTGGTCATGGCTCATCCTCGGCGTTGCTCCAGCGGCCGTTGCTGCGCATTCGATTTCCATGCGTCGAGGCCCGGCGTCGCAGCCGTCGAACGCTGCGTTGGCGAAAACAGCCGCCTTGGCGCGCGCCCGCGTGGCTGCCTTCAATCAGGAACAGGCAATGAGCCCTGCCGCCCGGATCAAACGCTGGGACGGGAACGTCGCGCGGGCATCGATTCGCTTCGGCATTCCGAAGAGCTGGCTGCGCGCCGTCATGGAAGCGGAGTCCGGTGGACGCACCATGTCGGGTCCTACAAGTCCGATTACCTCATCGATGGGCGCGATGGGACTGATGCAGCTGATGCCGGACACTTATCGCGATATGCGCACGCTCTACGCTCTCGGGCCTGATCCTTACGATCCGCAAGACAATATTGTCGCAGCCGCGGGTTATCTGCGCTGGCTGTACAAGCGTTACGGCTATCCAACCATGTTCGCCGCCTACAATGACGGGCCCGGAAACCTGGAACAGCGATTGATTGATGGACGCATGCTTCCGCTCGAGACCCGGCTTTACGTCGCCGAGATCACAGGAACGCGCTTCATTCATCCGAGTGGCGCGAAAGATCTTGCGAGATTCACGCGCCCGAACGGCGATCCGGTCTGGATCAACGGCTTTGCCGTGGCTTCTGTGCGTGCGCCCCTTGACGGCGAATATGCGCCCGCAGTCCGCTCGGTGATTGCGGTCGGAAAGTCGAAGCAGGGTGTCAAGGAAACCGTCGCGCAGGCGACGGAGATGCTTCGCGCACACGGCGCCCGCGTTTGAACGTCCTCTAGGCGGCGTGCAGATCGCTGATCTGCGCAACGCTTCTACTTATGCTGGGCGTCGAAGACGCCATCCCAGTCTGCTGGCGGCGGCACCTGCCGGAAGGCGGAGATCCGGCCTGCGTAGAGTGCCATCAGCGCATCTAGTTCGAAACGGCCGGCGTGTTCCCGCAATGCTCTGAGCAAGCCTTCGGCCTCGTCCCAATTCTGTGCCCGATAAGCGGCGAGGAAGGTTTGCTGTGCGGATTTCAGAACCTGAAAGCTAGGTTCTGCGGATAGCTCAGGCGGACCGAGCAAGGCGTGGAGCGGTTCAGGCGTATCGCGGCCCACAACTCTGACGCGATCGATCTCTAGGGTTGCAAAGCCAGCGAGTTTTTTTGCGGTTCCGTCGCCCATCGCGATTGCCACGCCATAGACCTTCGTCAGGCCCTCGATTCGCGAGGCGAGATTCACGGTATCGCCGATCAGGGAATAATTCAGCCGCTGCGCCGAACCGATATTGCCGACGCAACAGGGTCCAGAATCAAGCCCGATGCCGATGCGAACCACGCCCGGCCAGACCTTCCCAGCCGCCCCGGCATTGACCTTATTGAGCTCGGCAACCTTGGCTTTGAGAGCAAGCACGCCCAGCGCCGCATTGCGAGCATGATCAGGGTCATCGAGTGGTGCATTCCAGAAGGCGAGGATTGCGTCGCCAATGAACTTGTCGATCGTCGCCTTGTGAGCGAGCAACACATCCGTGGTTGGCGTGAGGAATTCGATGAGGAACGCGATCAGCTGGCGTGGTGTGAGTTTCTCGGAGATGCGTGAGAAGCCACGGATGTCGCAGAACATCACCGTCATGTCCCGCTCTTCGCCGCCGAGTTCGAGGCTCGAAGGGTCTGCCGCGATCCGATTGACCAGATCCGGGGAAAGGTAGCGGTCGAACGCGCGGTGGATGTAGGCGCGCGCGCGCTCCTCGCGCCAGAAGGCATAGAGCGTTCCCGCGACATAGACGCTGACGACTTCGCCGGCGGCGTAGGTGGGATCGACCAGCAGGGCGTGCGATTTGAACGCGAACCATGAACCGAGCGCAGACAGGACCAAAAGTGCGCCCGCGACAATTCCGCCGCGCAATGCGCTGACGGACGGAAGGCCAAGAGCAAGCCCGACGCCGAGTACGACGAGTACGAAGAACTCGATGCCGTGAGCCCAGTCCGGCCGCTTCAGGAAGCGTTTGAGGATGATTTGCTCGATCGCCTGTGCATGGACGGATGCCCCGAGTTCCTGCGCCCCGAGCGGCGTGGCAACCAGATCGCGCAGACCTTCTGCGCCGGTGCCCACGAAAACAATTTTCCCCTGGAAGGCCGCTTTCATCTCGGCATCGCTCAACGCTCCGGTGAGAACCTTCCACGCCGGTATCGAGTCGTCGGCGCGCGGGCGGCGGTAATACATCCAAAGGGCGCCTGCGGGTGTTGTCGGCAGCTCAAAGGTACCGACCTTGATGCGCACAATGCCTCTTTGACCGGCACCGAATTCGCCGCTTCCGGTCGTTGTCTTGATGAGGATGGTGCTCGCGCCTTGCGCGACGCGCAGCGCCTCGAGGGAAAGTGCGGGATAGATCGTATCGCCGATCCGCGAGAGAAGCGGCGCCATGCGAACGATGCCGTCGCCGCCGCCGGGAATGGAGACAAATCCCCCGCCGGTTGCTCCTTCTTCGATCGCTGGCAACGAGGGAATGCTGCCCCGGTACGCGGGCAGCCGATCAAGCGCGGAGGTCCCGGAAACAGCAACGCCCGCTTTCGCAAGCGGCCGTGCCTTGTTGGGTTCGTTCGTGAAGAAATAACCGATAACGCTGGGAGCAGAAGCCAGCGCTTTCCCGAAAAGAACGTCATGATCCGGCATGGCTGCAATGGCGTCGTAACTTCCATTCGCCGAAGGCTCTCTTCGGAGGAGTGCCGCAATACGCGAAGGCGATGTCCGGTCGGGTTCCGAGAATACCGCGTCGAACGCGATGGCGGCCGCGCCTGCTTTCGCCAGCCGATCTGTCAGACGTGCCAGATCCGTACGCGGCCAGGGCCATTGGCCGAGGCGCGCCAGACTCGCATCATCGATGTCGATCACTTTTACCGGGACCGGCTGGTACGGTCGCGGCGCAAGACGCTGATAGAAATCGAAAACGAGATTGCTGGCTTCCGACATAATACTCGGCTGCAGCTCGTGAAGGAGAATGAAGAGCAATGCGGCTGCAAGGCCGGGAAGGGATGCGACGAGAAGCCGGGCGCGGTCTTTTCGCCGTGGCTTCCCGGGCGGTTCATTCTGCAAGGATTCGTTGTCCATCTTTGCCCCGGAGCCGCGACTGTCGGTGCACGACAATTGCCCTTGCCGCCCCACAATCGTAAAATCCGGATTCTAACTGATTTGCGACTGCGCGCGAGCGGCCGAACCTCTTTGGGGGCGCTTTACATGATGTCTGACTTGGCAGCGCGATGCTGCGGATTGGCGTTATTCGTTTTCTGTGTGTGCGTTCCTTTGTCGACTGCATCGGCCGAGGACCGCGACGCGGATTTCAACCAGCTCCTGACGGCTCCCGACAACCCGGACGCCAATCTTTCCTATGCGCGGGAGCAAGCCGAAAACGGAAATCTGCTCTACGCCGCAGCGGCGCTCGAGCGCATTCTTATTCAGCATCCCAATGCGCACGGCGTGCGCCTCTTTTACGCCGTTGTGCTCTACCGACTGAATGATCTGCAGGGCGCGAAATATCAGCTCGACCAGCTCAAAAACGTAAAACTCACGCCACTCCAGGAAGCCGAACGCGATAAATATTCACAGTTGGTCGCGAACGGCCGCGACCCGTTTACGTTGACCGGCAAGATCGCGACGGGTGTGACCGTGGAGAGCGATGCGATTGGAGCCCTCCTGAACCGGCTCGATTTTTTTGGGTTGCACCACCCGAAGAATGGTGCTGCCTCGGTAAACGCGGGCGACCTCAATCTCGGTTACGCATTCGGTCCCAACGACGATTACTCGCTCTACCTTTCACCATCGATCTATACGCGAACGAGCATCGCCGGGCCGAACGCCGATTATGGGATGGGCGAGTTGCGTGCCGGTGTTGGCGGCTCCGATCTCAACACCTCGTGGCAGGCCGGGGGCGTGGTTCGCCATTTCATGATCTTCGACAATCCCTATCTCACGGAATTTGGCGGACAGGGGCAGTTCAGCTGGCAGCCCACAACGTCAAGCGCACTGACAGGCGCATTCGAGGTAGTCGACCAGAGCTATCACGAACCTTCGGTCGACGCGCTGAAACCTTTTCTCCTTCACGGGACACATGATGGCATCCGTTACAATATGTCCGTTGGGGGCTTCTATCGCTTCGACGCCTTTTCCTCGCTGGCCCTGAATGTTGGTTACGAGGGCGATGACGCCGGCTATAGACCGTTCAGCTATGACAGCGCCTTTCTGAACGGCAATTTTCATGCGTTGCTCGGGCGTGGTGCCTACCTTGATGCGACCGGTGACCTTTCCTATGTGAAATACCGCGCGCGGGACTTCGTCTTTCTGTTCGGTCGGCAGCGGGAAGATCTGAGAACAGACGCGCGGCTCGCCCTGGGCGCACCGCTCAGCGCCTTCTCGGAGGAAGGCGCGACGGGAGATTGCAGGGAGAATTTGATCGTCGAGGGGGCTGTCAGCTTTGCAGACCGCACAACACGTTTACCGCTCGCGCCATTCCACAGTCTCGGTGGCGAGCTGAGGCTTATCTGGAAATTCGGCGAGTGATCCGGACGGAGAGGTGGACCCCATGAAAGCGCATGCACTGGCTGTTGCCCTTCTGCTCGCAAGTCTGATGTGTACGGCTGCGTCTGCCGACAATCGCGTTGGCGTGAACGCCGCGATCCGGAATTCGGTTCAGGAAAAGAACTCAGGCGAGAGCGCCTTGCATCCCGCCGTGCTGCGCGCCCCAGTGGCGCTCGGCGATACGGTGGTGAGCGGCAATGAGAGTGCGCTGCAGATGCTGCTTCTCGATCATTCCGTGTTTACCGTTGGCGCAAACGCTAAGGTGACAATCGACAAGTTCGTCTACGATCCCGATAGGGGCACAAGCGATATTGCCGCATCCGTTGCTACGGGCGCGTTCCGCTTCATGTCGGGGCGATCGCTTCACGGATTCGGACATGATGCCATCAACACGCCGGTCGCTTCGATCGGGGTTCGCGGAACGATTCTGGAAGGTGTTGTCGGACCGCAGGCGGCCCAGGTGCTTGCGCAACAACCCGGACTTCCTCCATTCACCGGCGACCCCGCCAATCTGAATTTGATCGTGCTCAACGGGCCCGGCCGCGGCTCGCAAGGGTTCGACACGCCCGGTGCCATTGATGTCACTGCAGGCGGAAAGACCGTGACCATCGATCATCCGGGCGAGGCCGTGATTGTGCCCGGTCCGGGTCAGCCGCCCTTCGGGCCATTCGATCTCACAGACGCTGCCTTCGCGAAGCTGAGTTTCCTTCTCAGGACCGAGCCAACCGGTCCGGAAGACGAGGGGCCGCAGATCGGTTCGGCAGCCAACGCGTCGGGCGACAACAACAATGTTGGACCTACTGGTGGCGATCCGTACAACCAGAAGACCAACGGCCTGAATCTGCCTCTGCCGCAGCGGCAAACCGGCGACAAGGGCGGAGGCTATTGACACTGAACACTGGGCAGTTCGTGCGTCACATTGCTTTGGCCCTGATCGCCGGCGGCTAGAGAAATGGCGCGTCAGTTCGGCTATTCATCGCCGCCATGATCGCGGAGATCGGGCAATTCGCCCTTGTGCTTTCGTTTCTCGTGGCGCTTGTCCAGGCAGTCGTTCCCTTCATAGGCGCAGCGCGGCGCGATTCCGCGTTGATGGCTGTTGGCCGGGCTGCTGCCTGTCTTGAGCTCTTCTTTGTCGGGCTGGCCTTCGCCGCGCTCGCAGCCGGATTTATGCTCAACGATTTTTCGATCGCGCTTGTCGCTCAGCACTCCAATTCCACGCAGCCACTGATCTGGCGTTTCGGCGCGACCTGGGGAAGCCATGAAGGCAGCATGCTTCTTTGGGTGCTGATCCTCGCGATCAACGGTGCGGCGCTCGTGACGTTCGGCTCCAATTTGCGCGAGACGCTGCAGGCGCGGGTGCTTGCCGTGCAGGGCGTCATTGCCGCCGCGTTCCTGGGCTTCTCGCTTTTTACTTCCAATCCGTTTTTGCGACTCGATCCAGCGCCCCCCGACGGTGCTGAACTCAACCCACTGCTGCAGGATCCGGGTCTCGTGTTCCACCCTCCGATTCTTTATCTCGGCTATGTGGGCTTCTCCGTCGCCTTTGCCTTCGGCATTGCTGCGCTGATCGAGGGCTATGTGGATGCGGGCTGGGCACGCTGGGTACGTCCATGGGTGCTGTCATCATGGATCTTTCTCACGGTCGGCATCGCAGCTGGCAGTATCTGGGCCTATTACACGCTCGGGTGGGGCGGTTGGTGGTTCTGGGATCCTGTCGAAAACGCGTCTTTGATGCCGTGGCTGATCGGTACGGCCTTGCTCCATTCATCGCTCGCGCTCGAGCGTCGCGGCGCGCTCGTGAGTTGGACCATTCTGCTCGCGATCTTGACCTTCTCGCTCAGTCTCGTTGGAACCTTTCTTGTCCGCTCGGGCGTGCTCACGAGTGTGCACGCCTTTGCTGTCGATGCCGCGCGGGGAGTCTATATCCTTGGCATCATTGCGCTTGCGACCGGTGGTGCACTTCTGCTGTTCGCTCTGCGCGCGCCTGCGCTCAAAACAGGAGCATTGTTCTCGCCCGTTTCCCGTGAAAGCGCGATTACATTGAACAATGTGTTCTTGGTCACGCTCACCTCCGTCGTGTTCGGGGGTACGTTTTATCCCGTGTTCATGGACATACTCGGTGGCGAGAAAATTTCTGTCGGCCCGCCTTACTACAGGATCTGGTTCGGTGCAGTCGCTGTTGCGCTTCTGCTCCTCGTAAGTTTCGGGCCGATGCTGAACTGGAAACGCGATCGCATCACCGATGTGGCAGAGCGACTCAAATGGCCGCTGCTCGCGTTTTTCGTCGCAATCGTAATGCTTGTGGCCGCACTCGGACTGGGCAATCTCCTCGCAAGTTTCGGAATTTCTCTTGGACTTTTCTTGATCGCCGGTGCGGCCGCCGTTCTCGCGCGGCGTTTCCGGCGGGAGCATGGTCCGATCCGTGGGCTCGCACAATTATTGCGTACAACACCGCTCGCCGTCTGGGGGCTTGCGCTCGCGCATGCGGGGCTCGGCGTTACCGCCATCGGGATCACCGCCGTCAGTGCGTTCCAGTCGAATGTCGTCCTTGCGATGCACCCGGGTGAGGGCGTCACTTTGGCAGGCAGTCGCATCACGCTCGAGAGTCTCGAGATTATTCGCGGTCCCAATTACGAGGCCAACCAGGCACGTTTTGTCGTGGACGGGCGACGCGGTCCGCGCATTCTCTATTCTGAACGGCGTTTCTTTCCGGTGAGCCAGACGGAAACCACCCTTGCCGGCATCGGCACCGGCGCTTTGGGGAACATCTACATTTCGATCGGGGATCGGAGCGCAACCGGCGGCACCGTGGTCAGGATTTGGGACCATCCCTTCGTCGACTGGATCTGGGCAGGCGTATTCGTGATGGCACTGGGCGGCACCATTTCCCTTGCCGACCGGCGGCTGCGCATCGGAGTAGCCTCGCCTGCACGGGCTGCTCTCGTCGGCGTGCGCGCATGAAGCGGATTTTGTACATTCTGCCGCTCGCCCTTTTTGCCGCGGTTGTTGCCGCCTTTTTCGCAGGACTCGGAAGCGATCCGTCGAAGCTTCCCTCGATGCTGATCGGAAAACCCCTGCCCGAATTTTCGTTGCCCGGCGTCGTCGCAGGCGCACCCGGCCTTGGTTCGACCGATCTCCGAGGCCGGCCGATGCTGCTGAACGTCTTTGCCTCATGGTGCATCTCCTGCCGTGTCGAGCATCCATTACTGCTGCAATTGCACGCACAAGGCGTGCCCATCGACGGCCTGGACTGGAAAGATGATGCATCCGCCGGAGCTTCCTACCTGCGTGAGAACGGTGATCCCTACGTCAAAGCGGGGAATGACAGGAGCGGAAGGATTGGAATCGACCTCGGCGTCAGCGGAGTGCCGGAGACATTCATTGTCGATGCGGCGGGCCGGGTCCGGTTCAAGCAAGTTGGTCCGATCACACCGGACGATTGGAAGCAGACGATTAAGCCGCTGTTGGCTAGGTTGACCGCCGGCTCATGACCCGCGCTTTCGCCGTCGCCCTGGGCCTTCTGCTCTCTATGGGCGGAGCCCGCGCCGTTCTTCCTGACGAGCAACTCCATGATCCGAAGCTCGAGGCTCGCGCGCGCCACATCAGCGAGGAACTTCGTTGTGTTGTCTGCCAGAACCAGACGATCGACGATTCCGACGCGCCGCTCGCGCATGATCTCCGCGTACTTGTGCGTGAGCGTCTCACCAAAGGCGATAGCGACGATGAGGTCGAAACGTACATCGTCAAGCGCTACGGGACATTTGTCCTTCTGAAGCCACCCCTCCAATCTGACACGCTCGCGCTTTGGCTCGGACCACTCGGCGTGCTGTTGCTGGCTGGGCTAGGTGCCGGTTTCTACCTGAAGGGACGCGCGGCCGCGGCGGCGCGCGAACCGGCTGCATTGGGTCCTGAAGAAGAGCGCGCTCTGAGCCGCGCGCTCGAACAGCAATGACGATTTTCCTTGTCATGGCTGCGATGGCGGCAATCGCCATCGTAGGTCTTGCGCTTCCCTTGTTGCGCCCTCCTGGAAGCGGAGAGCGCGATACGGCCATGGCGGTCTTGAAGCGCCAGCTTGCAGATGTTCAGAGCGGGCCGTCGTCAGGCGATGCAGAGGCACTTGCGACGGAACTCAAGCGGCGGATCATCGCCGAATCGCGGCAGCGCGACCCGTCTGCAAGCCCATTCACTTCAGCTGCGCGCCTGCGGATTGCGCTCGCACTCACGACGGCGGTCGCTGTCGGTGCAATCGGTATATACGCGCAGCTCGGCCGGCCCAAACTGCCTTCGTCCCTGCACAGCGCGGAATCGCCGCCCCCGACAGGAGAAGCGCGCGCCCTCGCGCTCATCATTACGCGTGTGAACGAGCGGCTTGCCCGTTCGCCGGGCGATGTTCAGGGATGGCGGGTGCTCGGCTGGGCCGAGCTCGTTTCGGGGAAGCCCGCACTTGCGGCGAATGCGTATGCGCGGGCCATCGCCATCGACCCGCGAAATGCGGCCGATCGATCGGCGCAAGGCGATTGCCTGGTCCAGGCGGCGGGCGGACTCGTGACGCCGGCCGCAATTTCTGCGTTCAGATCGGCGCTCGCGCTGGATCCCTCAGATGCCCGAGCGCGCTATTTCCTTGCTTTGGCTAAGGAACAGAGCGGCGATCACCCCGGAGCCATCGCCGACTGGATCGCCCTGATCCGGAGTGCGCCGCCTTCGGCCCAGTGGCTTCCAGAGGTTCGCAGCGTCGTCGAGCGGGACGCACGCGCTCACGGTGAAGATATATCACGTCGCCTTTCCCCGGGTGCGGGACCAACCGACGCACAAGACTCTGTCACATCGCGGTTGAGCCCGGCCGAACAGCACGCCATGATCGAACACATGGTCGAGGGGCTGGCGGTACGTTTGAAAGCGAACCCGCACGACATTGATGGCTGGATGAGGCTGATGCATGCCCGCATG
>Ga0070734_10004008_pt1 | contig 14526 bp, 14 predicted proteins | sample Coa_R1_8_FD_66444 | JGI IMG/M metagenome (GOLD analysis project Ga0070734, IMG submission 66444) | Surface soil microbial communities from Centralia Pennsylvania, which are recovering from an underground coalmine fire - Coalmine... | ecosystem: Environmental > Terrestrial > Soil > Unclassified ...
CTGATGATCAGCCTGGGAGCGCCCTTCTGGTACAACATCCTGAAAAATCTGCTGGGGCTTAGGTCGAGCCTGTCCAGGAAAGACGATCTGCAGCGCGTCATTCGCCAAACCACACAGAGCGCCGACGGACGCGCGGCAACCGCAACGGCAAACATGACCACAACTCCCGATTGGCTTCAAGGGGAACGCGGAGATCTGACCTTGGTGGGCTAGCAAGGCAGCGCCAGTGCCCGAGTCCGGAAGCATGGTGGCGTCGGTGAAGAGGGCGGGTATGTACGAATTCGTGGGTTGCGCCGCATCGAATTTTTGCCGCGGCCGTCCATTCGGTTTCCGGCCGGAAGGCGTCGTGGTTCACACCATGGGCGCAACCCTGGCCGACCGCGAGGCGCTGTTTCGCCGCCCGGGCAGTTGTAAATCCACCCACTACGGCGTATCCCGCGCCGGAGAAGTCCATCAATACGTCGACGAGAACGACTCGGCATTTCACGCCGGCATCGTGGTCAATCCCACCTGGACGTTGTTGAAGCCGCGGGTGAACCCGAACTTCTACACCATTGGCATCGCGCATGAGGGGATGGCCAGCCAAGTTTGCACGGAGGAACAACTTTGCGCCAGCGCGAAGTTAATCGGAGAGATCGCCGAGCGCTGGGCCATCCTCCTGGACGAGCGCCATGTGATTGGCCACCAGCAGATTCGAGCTTCGCGGCAATGTCCAGGAAGTTCGCTGGCAATCTCCGAATTGCTGAGGCGGGTCCCCACGCCAGCGGCGAAGGTTGTGGCGGCGGCGGTGGGCGGAACGTCCGGGACAAGCCATACCAATCCCTTCGGAGATCCACCGGCGGTTTCATTGGTCCGTGCGACAGAGGCTGAGGTTGTGGTCTATCCGAATGGTCAGAAGAACCTGGCCAACCCAGTTGAATGCAGTGGCGCGGCGAATGGCGACAACGCTGCCCGAAATGCCGCCGCTGACAAACCGGTGGTGGTTCGCACGCTTTGCAATGTGAAGCTGCGCAAGTCGAAGGCGACGATCCGGGCGCAGTTGGTGCGGGTGATCCCGGCGTTTACCGACGTTGTGGTTAGCGGATTTGAGCTGGGAGAGCCACTCGAGGGCAATGCCTATTGGTACGTTGACGTCCAGGGAAATTTTTTCTGGGCCGGTGCGACGAATGTGCCTGACCCGACGGTGCTCGAGCTTCAGAAAACGCAAAGCTGAGAGGACAACGCTGCACTGCGCAAGGAGAAGATCAGGTGGCAACGGGCGGTCTATTGTGGGCGGACTTCCGAACGCGGCCCGACGAGTCCGACCTATGCGGCAGTCTGCCCAGGACGTACGCAGCCCAGCGCGTGACCTTAATGGCCGATCTGCTGCAAGCCGTGCAGCAATCGCTGCCGTGGGCGGCGTGCTTTGAATATGATCACCCACATCCGCGCGGGCTCGAGGCATTGGCCGAGACTCGCAGCCGTTTTCGTTCGCTGCCGGTGGTGGTTGTAGCCGAGCGGGATTCGCAAACCCTGGCGAGCTACGCGCGACGCTGGTGCGTGTGGGATTACCTGGTGAAACCCATCTCGCTGCGTCGGCTGTGCCATTGCTTGACGAGCATTGACTTGGCTGCGCCCCCGCTGGCGCACGAGACAGTGCCGGGATTGTCGATCGGTGCTCCCGTTGTCGGGTTGCCGCCGGCTTCCTCTAGCGGCGCGAGGCTTGCGCCGGCGGTCTCGTACGTGCAAGCCAACTACGCCGAAAAGCTGCGCCTGGTAACCGCCGCGCGACTCTGCCATTTGAGCCCCTGCCAGTTCAGCCGCAGCTTTAAGAAAGAGAATGGGCTTGCCTTTCGCGACTTCGTGGTGCGGACCAGGATTGCGCGTGCCGCGGAATTGATGAAACAGTCGAGAGTTTCGGTCACGGATGCGGCATTTTTTGTAGGGTTCAACGATCTTTCCTACTTCGCGCGAATGTTTCGCCGCCAGCTCGGCGTTTCCCCTTCGCACTACCGCCAAGGACAAGCTGCAGAACAGCTTTCGTTATTCACGACGCCGGATCGTCGCCCCGCGTGACGCAAGAAACTACCGGTTACGCCGCAACAAACTCCTAGCCTCGCTGATGGACACCGCGTTTCAATAGGCTGCACGCGCGACTTCCCCCAAATTTGCTGAGCTATCCAAAGTCTGAGCCGGTAAGGCATGCAAGCCGGCCTTACCAGGGAGGAATCAATGGCCGTCGCAGTCTCCTATCCCGGCGTCTATGTCGAAGAAATTCCGAGCGGCGTGCGCACGATCACGGGCGTGGCCACGTCGATCACGACCTTCGTTGGCTGGGCGGCGAAAGGTCCCATCAATTACGCCGGACTGGTGCTGAGTTGGGCAGACTTCCAGCGGATTTATGGCGGTCTGGACGCGCGCAGCCCCTATCTGGGATATGCGGTGGCGCAGTTCTTCATGAACGGCGGCACCCAGGCCTACATTGTGCGGCTCGCCTATACCGGGGCGGCCAAGCCAAACTTGAAACCCGCGGCTTCCGCATCCCTGAAGTTGGATGGCCTGACGTTCACCGCCGGGACGGTCGGCCCCGACGGCCTGGTGAGTCATGCCGCCAATCCTGGCGTGTGGGCGCAGGACTATGGCATCGCGATCAAGAACCAGTCCGGGGGTACGAATCGTTTCCGGGTGCAGGTGGTTTACAACCCGCCGGGCGCGCCGTCTGAGGTCGTGGTGGAGTCGTTCGAGAACCTTTCCATCACCACGCCCGATTCGCAAGGGCGCTATGTCGCTGATGTAATCAACAAGCAGTCCAGCTACGTGACCGTCGCGGTGGCGGCAGGCACGACCAATCCTCCCGCCGATACCGCATCGCCCTCGCCAAAATTGCAAGGCACGGCGGATGACGATGGAACGGTATTGCTGCCCAGCACGGACAGCGCGACCGGTGGGCAATTCGAGACCCAGGTCTCAGCCACCAAAGCAATGCTGGACCAGATCGACTTGTTCAATCTGCTCTGCGTTCCCGGCGAAATCGTCACCGCCACCATCAGTGACCTGGAACAGTACTGCGAACCGCGGCGCGCATTTCTGATTGCCGACTCCGATCCTGGCGTTACCGATCCGAGCAAAGTCAAGGGACCACCGACTTCGGGGAAGAACGCAGCGTTTTATTTTCCCTGGGTGCAAGCGCCGGACCCGCTAAACCAGAACCGTCCCAGCTATTTCCCACCTTGCGGATTCGTCGCCGGAATCTATGCGCGCACAGACGGAACGCGCGGGGTGTGGAAGGCCCCGGCAGGCACCGAGGCGACTTTGGCGGGAACTTCCGGAATTGCCGTGCAGCTCAATGACAAGCAGAACGGGGTGCTGAATCCGCTGGCGGTGAACTGCATTCGCAACTTCAATGTCTACGGGACCGTGATCTGGGGCGCGCGCACCATGCAGGGCAACGACGAGGCCGGTTCGGAGTGGAAGTACGTACCCGTGCGCCGCACGGCGCTCTTCATTGAAGAGAGCCTGTTTCGCGCGCTCAAGTGGGTGGTGTTCGAGCCCAACGACGAACCGCTGTGGGCCGAAATCCGCCTCAACGTGGGCGCCTTCATGCAGAACCTGTTCCGCCAGGGAGCCTTCCAGGGGAAGACACCCGCCGAAGCTTACTTCGTCAAGTGCGACAAGGAAACCACGACCCAGAATGACATCAATCTCGGAATCGTGAACATCGTCGTCGGATTCGCTCCGTTGAAGCCGGCAGAATTTGTGGTGATCCAGATCCAGCAGATGGCGGGACAGATCGCGACATAAGGGGGAAGTCTCATGGCGCAATTCACCGCGAATGCACAACGCTTCGATCCGTACAAAAACTTCAAGTTCCGGATCAAGTGGGACGGCAAATACGTTGCTGGCGTCAGCAAGTGCGGCATGCTTAAACGCACCACGGAAGTCGTCAAGCACCGCGAGGGCGGCGACCCATCGAGCAGCCGCAAGTCTCCGGGACGCACTGAGTTCGACGCCATCACCCTGGAGCGGGGCGTGACCCACGATGTCGCGTTCGAACAATGGGCGAACAAGGTATGGAGTCTCGGCGCCGGCTTGGGCGCGGAGGTTTCGCTCAAGGATTTCCGCAAGGACATCACCATCGAGGTGTACAACGAGGCGGGACAATTGGCGATTGCCTACAAGGTTTACCGCTGCTGGGTTTCCGAGTACCAGGCGCTGCCCGACCTCGATGCTAACGCCAATGCCGTCGCCATTCAGCACATCAAGCTGGAAAACGAGGGCTGGGAGCGCGATCAGAACGTGACCGAGCCGACGGAGCCTTCGTTCACCCTGCCGGCCGTAGGGTGACCAGCCATGCGTCCATTATCGGTCCCGGAACTACTGGCGGTATGGGAGCTCGGCCTGGGCGCCATGCCGTTGCAACGCGCGCTCACCATCCTATCCGCTGCCAATCCCGGCTCTTCTCCACCGGCGCTGGCGCGCCTGAGCATCGGCCGTCGAGACAGCGACCTGCTGCAGTTGCGCGAATGGGCCTTCGGGAAGGACCTCACCATCGTGGCCGCCTGTCCTTCGTGTAATCAAACGCTGGAACTCACGTTACAGATCGAGCAGTTGCGGAGAGCTTCGGGCCCGAAGAGTGATTCGGCGGATGAGACAGATGGCTGCGCCGAGCTGCGCGATCGCGAGCAACACCGGTACAACATTTGCTTCCGGCCTCTCAACAGTGAAGACATCGCGAGCTGTGCGGGGCTCGAGCTCGCCGCCGCGCGACGCAAGCTGCTCGGCTGCTGTGTGCTTGAAGCGCGGCGAGAGGGCGTGAGCGTGGCGCCGGAAGAGCTGCCTGAGGAGCTGGCTCAACCGCTGCTGGACAGTGTGGCTGCGAGCGATCCGGCGGCGGAAACGCGAATCGAGCTTAGCTGCCCCGAATGTCACACAAATTGGAATGAGGTTTTTGACATCGTGTCCTTCTTCTGGACGGAAATCGACGCCTGGGCGCGGCGCACCTTGCGAGATGTGAACGTATTGGCGCGCGCCTACGGCTGGCGAGAGGGTGAAATTCTGGCCATGAGCCCGATGCGCCGGCAAATCTACATGGCCATGGCACAAGCATGATGGACTTTGTCAGCAGCCTCATAACGCGAAGCTTTACCGAGCAGCCAGTATTGAGGCCTCGTCTCGCTTCGTTGTTCGAGCCGGCGGCAAACGCGGATTTCGCGCCAGCCGAAGCAGCGCGTTCCGAAGATACACGGCTTGTGCATGAGGTTGAGGTGGATCGAGAAGCAACGCCAAACGCGGAGCGTGTAGCGAGGGCCGTGCGACACGAGCGCCCGCCCGCACAGAACCAGTCGCCGGTTGTCGCTCCTATGCTTTCGCCCGGCGCAATGTCACTGCGCTTCGTCCCGGCTATGGTTGAAGAGCATTTGCAGGAGCGTAACGCGGTCAGCCGCGCCCGGAAAGCGCCTTCAGCAGTTCGGGAGGAACCCGAAATCGGGGCCGCAATTGAGCCGCGTACGAAGGCGACCGACGCCGCGTCCAGACCATTTTCTGCAAGCTTACCGAGCGCGGCCAACGCTCCCGAACGTACCGCCCAACGCGATCCTCGCGAACAACTGGTCATCGCGCCCAAGGCGATCCCTGAAATAGCGGTGCCGCACAGGCGTGCCGAATCCAGCCGCGAGGTTCAGCTCCCGCAAGGAGCACAGCACAGAGCGGCGACCGCCTTACGCTCCCTCAGTACGAGTTCCGAAACAACTGTCAACGTGAGCATCGGAAGGATCGAAGTGCGAGCGGTAAGCGAAAACAAGCCAGCTCAGCGATCGCGTCCCGCTTCTCCGGTGATGAGCCTGGAAGACTACCTGCAGCGGCGCGGGGGCAGCCGGTGAGCAACCCCCTTGCCATTGCCGCGACCACGCTGACGCTGCAGCAGATTCTGCAGACCAACATTGTCTCCGATCCCGCGGACACCGATCTGACCGATACGACGGTGACCATCCTTCCTCCCGACAAAGCGCGGGGAAACGGCAACGCAAATCAACTCAACCTATTTCTGTATCAGATCATGCCCAATGCTGCGTGGCGCAACATGAACATTCCCAGTCAGGTCGCGTCTCTGGAGACCGGCAATCCGCCGCTGGCGTTGACCCTGCATTACCTGATGACCGCCTTCGGCAAGGACAATGACACCACGTTGCCCTTCGGCCATCACCTGCTGGGGAAAGCCATGAGCATCCTGCATGAGAACGCCGTGCTCGGTCCGGAAGAAATTCGCGCCGCCACTTCGGCGAGCTTCCCGCTTACCGACCTGGACAAGCAGGTGGAGCGGGTGCGGATCACGCTGCAGCCGTTGTCGCTGGAAGAGATTTCGAAACTATGGTCGGGACTGGTGACGCAATATCGGCTGTCGGTGGGATACGAAGTTTCGGTGGCGCTGATCGACAGCACGGCGGCAAGAAAGATGCCGCTGCCGGTGCTGACACGCGGTGCGGGAGACAAGGGCATCTCGTCGCAAGCCAATCTGATGTCACCGTTTCCCACGCTCGACCAACTCCTGCTCCCCAACGCGCAACCCTCTGCCCTGCTGGGCAACATGCTCACCTTGACTGGCAGTAATCTCGATGGAAATAACGTTGGATTGTTGTTCAACCATCTGCTGTGGACGGCGCCGATCGAGGTCGCCCCGCAGCCAGGCGCGACCGCGACGCAGGTGAACGTTGTGATTCCCAATGCGCCGGCGGATTGGCCGGCAGGTTTTTACACGGTAAGCCTGCTGGTGCAGCGGCCGACGGAAAGCTTTCGCCGGACCTCCAACCAGCTTTCGTTTGCCCTGGCGCCTACCATGACGATCGATCCGGCAAACGCTCCCGGACCCGATATCACGTATACGGCAACTTGCAGTCCTGAGGTGCGTCCGGAGCAATTCGCCTCGCTGCTGATTGGCGACCAGGAGGTGGTGGCGCAGCCGCACACAGCGCAGACCGACACCCTGAGCTTTGAGGCGCAAAACCTCGATGCCGGCGACTACTACGTACGCCTCAGGATCGATGGCGTGGACACGCTGCTGGTAAACCGGGCGGTGAAGCCGCCAGCCTTCGACAAAACGCAGAAGGTGACGGTGACATGAACAACGGCGGCGACTGGCAGAAGGGCAACGCGCAATACCTCTCAGCGGCCATGGCCTGGTTGCGGGCCTGTTTCGAGCAGTGCGCATCCCGGCAGCACGAGGCGCACAGTGGCGCTGCTATCCCGGTGGTTTCCGATCAGGCCCAAGCCAAGCCGCGGTGGCGCGATTTCATGCGCCCCGGTGCGCCGCAAGAAAAACCGAGTACTCCAGCGCTGCTGCCCGGGGTCGCGCCGCACTCCGGGCAGCGCGTGCTGGAGGCCGCGGCGGCGATGCAGGCAGCCGCCAACGGAATGAATCCTCCGCCTGCGCTAATCATCCTCACGCAGCGTCTTGGCCTTTCTTCTTTCGAGCAGCAGATCCTGCTGCTCTGCCTGGGAATGGAACTGGATCCCGATGTGGCAGCCTCTTGCGCCCGCTGCCAGAACGACCCTGCGCGACCGTATCCCACCTTTGCCCTGGCGTTCTCGTTGTTTGAGGAAGCCAGCTGGGATGCGCTTTCCCCAGAGCGGCCGCTGCGCTACTGGCGGCTGATCGAGATTACGCAGCCCGGTGCGCAACCGATCACGACCAGCGCGGTGCGTGCCGACGAGCGCATTGTCAATTACCTGAAGGGACTGAATTATCTCGATGACCGGCTGCTGCCCTTTCTGGCGCCGCTGGATTATCAGCCGGGCGGCGCAGAGTTGCCAGGGTCGCATCTGGCGCTGATCGAAACCATTATCAGCCGCCTGAAACTGGCGGAGACGAACCGCAGCCTGCCGATCGTGCAGTTGCTGGGCAGCGACGCGCCAAGCAAGCACCTTGTGGCGGTGGAGGTGGCAAGCGCAGCCGGCTTGCAGCTGTATCGTTTGCCCGCGGCATTTCTCCCCGCACCGGCAGCGGACCTGGAGACCCTGGTCAGGCTTTGGCATCGCGAGAGCCTGCTGTTGCCGCTCGCGCTTTATGTGGACACGCTGGGCTACAGCGCGGAAGCGGCCATGCCGGGCCCGGCGTCGCCAGTGACTCGCCTCCTGGAGAAGATGGACGGCGCTGTGTTCCTGGATTCGCGCGAGGCGTGGTTTGGGCTGCATAAGCCGACGATCACCGTGGATGTAACCAAGCCTACGGCGGTCGAACAGGCGGCGGCTTGGCAATCGACGCTGGGGCTCGCCGCCGGCGACAGCCCCGCCCAACTCGCTGCGCAGTTCAATCTCGGTTACACGGCCATTCTTCAACTCGCCAGAGATGTGCTGGCTGAGCAAAACACCTCGGCGCCGCTGCAAGACCGTCTATGGGACGCCTGCCTGGCCAGCACGCGTCCGCAACTCGATTTGCTCGCGGAACGAATTAACCCCAAAGCGACCTGGAATGACATTGTGTTGCCGGACAGCGAAGCGACGCTGCTCCATCAGATTGCGCAGCAGGTGGCGCAGCGCACGACGGTTTACGAGAAGTGGGGTTTCGCCGAGAAGATGAGCCGCGGGTTGGGCATCAGCGCTTTATTCTGCGGCGACAGCGGCACCGGCAAGACGATGGCTGCGGAGGTTATTGCCAACGAACTGCGCCTTAACTTGTATCGCATCGATCTGTCAGCCGTAGTCAGCAAGTACATCGGTGAGACGGAGAAGAACCTGCGGCGCTTGTTCGATGCCGCCGAGTGCGGTGGCGCCATCCTGTTCTTCGACGAGGCCGATGCGCTGTTCGGCAAACGCAGTGAAGTGAAGGACAGCCACGACCGTTACGCCAATATCGAAATCAACTACCTGCTGCAGAGGATGGAGTCGTATCGCGGGCTGGCGATCCTGGCGACCAACATGAAAAGCGCGCTGGACACTGCCTTCCTGCGCCGCCTGCGCTTCATCGTCCGCTTCGCCTTCCCGGGAGCGGCGGAGAGGAAGGCGATCTGGCGCAAGGCGTTTCCTGTGGACCTCCCGAAGAGCGCGCTGGACTATGACCGGTTGGCGCGGCTGAACGTTACCGGGGGCAGTATCCACAGCATTGCTCTCAATGCGGCGTTTCTGGCGGCGCGGGCGAATTCGCCGCTGACCATGCCGCTGGTGCTGGAAGCGGCGCGCGCCGAATTTCGCAAGAACGAACGCCCCATCAACGAAGCCGAATTCCGCTGGCAGGACCCGGGCGTGGCGGTGGTGGCATGAAGATCAACCTGCACATCGAGCGCGTGGTGTTGGAAGGCCTGCCGGTGAGGCGCCTCGATGCCGGGAGATTTCGCGAAAGCTTACAGGCGGAAGTGGCGGGGTTGTTCGCCGCAGGCGCCTGGCCAGATGCATTCGCGAATGGTGCGGCGATGCCGCATCTGCATGCTGCCGACATCCGCCTGCAGCAAGGGGAGCAACCCATCGCACTTGCGCAGCGCCTGGCGCGTGCGGTGCATAGCGCGATTCGCGCGCAGATTCCTCGCGGGCGCAGCGCTTCGGCCGACATTCCGCGCACAGCGCGAAGGCCGCAGCGGCAGCCGCAAAGGAGAGGCGTGCAATGACGCAGCACAACTCCAAGGGCAAACGGCGGCGGAATGCGGCCCTCGAGCTGCAGAACAGCGGCGCTCTGGAGAAGACGCATTCGTTCGGCTCGCACGCCTGCGTGCAGCGCCAGCCCATGGAAGCTCAGGCTGCGCCAGCGGAAGGTGCTTCGATCGCGAAGGTGCTGAACACGTCGGGCAATCCGCTTCACCCGGTTACTCGGGCCCAAATGGAGCCGCACTTTGGGCAGGATTTCAGTGGCGTGCGGATCCACACCGATGCCGCCGCGGAGAGTTCGGCGCGCGGCCTCTCCGCTGATGCCTATACGGTGAACAACCATGTCGCGTTCGCGCCGGGCAAATACGCGCCGCAGACAGAACCTGGGCAGAGACTCCTTGCCCACGAGCTTACGCATGTGGTCCAGCAAGGGCCGACCGGCGGAAACGGCAGCAATCACCAGCCTGTTTTCGAAGTCAGCCAGCCCTCCGATCCGGCGGAACGCGTTGCCGATCAGGTTGCCGCCGGCCAGCTGCTCCCCACACAAACCTCGCTCATGGGAAGCCTCGCCGGGCAGAGTCGTGCGATGCGCCTGGTGCAACGGGACGCGGCGAAAGGAGCGACGAAGGAGGCTCCCGCTCCTGCCGAGCGGCAGATACCGGCGTCGGAGGCGTGGCTGTTCGCGGAGAATCGGCTCATCACCGAAATACAAACTCGCTATGAGGAACTGGTTCGGCTGGCGGCTTTTGAAACCAAGGACCAGGTCGAAGACTTCTTTTCGCCTTATAGTGACGATCTCAGCGCCGACGCGCCCTTCAGCACGTTCTTGAACATCACAGCAGGCTCGGCGGGGAACGTACCGAACGATCCTGCCAGCATCCAGCCGCTGCAGCCAGGGTCGTCGCCCACCACCCCGCACGGGCCCATTCCGCCGACGTTCTCCGTCAGCGGCGGCATCGCGGGCGGATTAGCGGCGGGCATCGGCCCTTTGGTCTCGCTCATTCTCGACGCCAGCGCGGTGGGTGACGTTCGTAAGAACCTGGACAAGAACGTCAACAAATATCTCAACGAGGAGCTCACGACCAGCTCCGAAACCTACAACAGCTTCGAGGCCCAGGCGCGTAGCGAAATGCAGCAGTACTTCCTGAGTAACTGGGCGGACAGCGACCGCCGTCACGATGCGACGGGCGTAAGCCAGCTGGTGAATGAGACGGCGCTGCACGCGCGCCAAAGTTACGGCATCAGTTCCACGGTGGCAGCGCAGCTCAGGCAGACGGTAGCCGCCTACGTCAAGAAGCAACTGGATCTGATCCAGCCGGTCATGGATGGCCTGGAGAAACAGCACCGAAACCGGCGCTACGGCGCCTTTGCGCTCGGCGCAGGGCTGGCGGGCGCCTTGTTCGGAGGCGCTCTTGGTTTGGGGTTAGGAGGCGGCAAAGGGTTGGCCATTGGCGCCGGCCTCGGGCTGTTGGGCGGCGGATTGCTTGGGCTTGCCGGCGCCGGCCTAACGAATCTGCTGACTCCGACTGCCGCCGACATTCGCAAGAAACGCGACAAGGAGAAAGATGAGGCGGAACGGAAACGGCAGGAAGAGCTGCGGAAGAACGACATCCTGGATCCGCGCTATCGGCAGCCGGGACGCTCACAGTTTGGTTAGTGGTTTGTAGGCCAACGGGAGTATTCGTAACTCGGAGTGGCAGGTTCAAGAGGAGTGAGCGTGCAATTGGCAGCAAAAACCAGCAGACCGGCGAGTTCGGAGTCTCTTCATGTGCAGCGTAACTGCGCTTGCGGGAAACACACCGTGGCTGGGGCAACCTGCGATGAATGCAAGCAACGGCAGACCGCGCTTCCCAGCAGTGTGCGCTCAGCCCGGAGCTACGACAGTGTGGGATCTCTAGTATCGAGGTTGCTGACGTCCTCTCCCGGTGAGCCGTTGCCGGAATCGACCCGGCAGTGGATCGAGCCACACGTGACGCGCGTATCTGCGGATGTCCCGCTTCATCGCGGAACAGAGGCGCCCCTGGAGCTCCGGGCAGGGCGCGACAGTTTTGAGGCCGAAGCCGACCGCTTCGCTGACCGGGCCGTCGTGTCAATTCCCTCCGCCGCTCCAGGGACAGCCAAGGGAGCACGCAAAACCGATCTGAGCGCAGTGCGAGTCCACGCCAACGATGCGGCTGCGAAATCGGCCAAGGCCATCAATGCGGCCGCCTATACGGCGGGGAACAACATTGTTTTCGGCGCAGGGCGGTATGCCCCCCAGAGTGCGCGCGGCCGCTGGTTGCTGGCCCATGAGCTCGCACATGTTGTCCAGCAGAATCGCGGATCGGTTTCTCCCAGCATTCAGCGCTACACGGAATTCAGCGCCGCAGAGCAGACTAGCGGCAACTCGCTCGGTTGGCGGCATCCCGCGGGCACCGACCTGCGTGTTTCGGATGACGGTTTTCTCGCGTGCGAAGACAACGGTTGGGGCGAGGGACTGAGCAAACGGGCCTGGACTATTCCTGCCAAGGTCGACGAATCGAACAAGGTCCTGGCGGCGCAAGGCTCACGCGCCGAATTGCGCTTGAAAGGCGGCGGCCAGGAGGTTTCCGGCACCGCTCCCGAAACCAGGCAAGCGATGAAATTGCAGGAGATTGAGCCGTCCAAGACAGGTGGAGGCTCCCTCGACTTGGCTTCCGATTGCGGAAGTGCTTGCCGACAGGTTACAGGGAGCGGCCCTGCTGGCAAGAGGGATGTCGCGGTGGTGGGCGGAGGTACAGCGGAAGCGAGCGGAACGGTGGGAGGCGTACTCGGCGGACTGGGAGGTCTGCTTGCTTTGGGGGCTGCGGGAGCCGGCATCGGCTACCTCGCTGGGGGTTCCGACCCAAAGAGCCAGATGCTCGGCTTGGGGATCGGAGCCGCCATTGGCGGAATCGCCGGGCTGATCGGCGGCGCTTTCGGCGGCTCTGCCCTGGAAAAGAAGATCAAGGGCAAGGCCACCGTGCCGGAGCAGACGCTCACCCCGCGTTCGTATCACGGTGGAGATCCCACGACGCCCGAGCAATGGTCGGAGGAGCTTTTCAAGAAGGAGTTCGGAGCGGACCTTACACGCGAAGAGGCGTATCAGGCGTACGCCAATCTGTCGCCGGAAGACAAGGACAAGTTCGACCGCAAATATCGCATTAATAAGTACGCGGTGCCGAAAGTGGGGCAGGGAATCACCATCAGCACCGAAAAAGATATGCCGGGCTTCAAACGCGTGAGCGGTTTCACCTGGAACTTCCATTATGCCGCCGACGTCCTGAGTAGCGGTCACGACTACATCACGCTGGAGAATGCCGCGGGCTGGGCGCCGACCGGCTGGATTCTTTTCATGTACGGGCCGGAAAGCAAAAAGCAATCATTCTACGAGTTTCAAGGTGCCACGAGAACCCACGGCAGCAAGTACACGGCCCTCGTTGTGGAGCCCGAGAAGTAAATGCCGCAGGACTGGCAAATCGTTCGAACGGAAGCGGACATCTCGCGTTGGGATGGACAGCGGGTGTTGGTTATCGGAGAGTACGAGGCGATTCCGAACCCAGTGAAGGGAATGATGAAGAGGGATCGGCCAAAAGACCGAGCGGTAGTCAAGCTTAGTGACGGAACCTTGTTATATCTGGAACCGTTGGATTCAGCCCATTCGCGAAGGGAAAGCAGTGAGCTAGAAGCGTTCGATCAAAGGATGGTTCGGGTGTTGGGGACCGTGCATGCCCAGATGCCCTCAAAGGGCGAAAGCTTAATCGCTCCGTGCATCACCGATATCGAGCTGATTGAGGAGGAGAGGCGTAGCTGACCGTTGCCAATGGGCAAGAGGTCGCCGGAATACGCAAAACGAAGATGAGCGCTTTCCCCGGTTCACCGCGCATTCTCAAGGGCGGCCTCGTGCTGCTCGATCCCGACACCTTTGCCGTGCTGCCCAACGGAATCATCGTACTGCAGTACAACCCCGACACGCTGGCGCGCACGCTGAAGGTGCAGAGCGCAGAAGAAGGCGGAGACCGCTCGGAGGCGCTGCGCCTCAAAGGACCTCCGGTGGAGACGATCAAGGTCGAAGCGGAGATCGATGCGACCGATCAGCTGGAGCTCCCCGACCAGAACCCCAACACGGTGCAGAACGGAATTTTTCCGCAACTGGCAGTACTGGAGACGATGGTCTATCCCGCCAGCACCACATTGCAGAACAACTTCAACCTGGCGCAGGCAGGGACGCTGGAAATCATGCCCGTGATCGCGCCGCTCACCTTGTTCGTGTGGAGCGCCAACCGCATCGTGCCGGTGCGGATCACCGATTTCAGTATTACCGAGGAGGCCTTCGATCCGGCGCTCAATCCCATTCGCGCCAAGGTCAGCCTGGGACTGCGCGTGCTCAGCATCGACGACTTCTACTTCAATGACAAAGGCGGCAGCCTCTATATGGCGTATCAGCAGCAGAAAGAAACGCTGGCCAGGCTGTACCAGGGCGGCACCTTCGGTGCGCTGGGAATTCGAGGTATTCCATGAGCAACGGTATTCCCACCGATCCGGTGCAGGCGCTGCTGGCGCAGACGTCCTTGCAGCGCAACTTGTTTGCCGGCAGCAGCCGTTACTACGGCCTGGAGACCGCAACCTGGACGCGGCCCGACGGCACCATCGTCGTTTATCTGAAGCGCCGGTTCCTGCCGTCGTCCGATGTCTTCCAGCTCCTGCAGGAGCACACCGTGGTGCAGGGTGAACGGCTGGACAACATTGCCGCCAGATTTTTTGGCGATCCCGAATTGTTCTGGCGCATTGCCGATGCCAACGACGCCATGCGTCCCGAGGAGCTGGTGGAAACGGTAGGACGCAAGCTGAAGATCACGTTGCCGGAGGGAATTGCAGGAAGCTCGCTATGAACCGCGGCTTTTACCTGACGCTGATGATGGGGCCGTTTCAGGCGAGCCCGGTGCCGCAGCCGGTCATTGATGCGCTGACGGAGGTGCG
>Ga0070734_10004009_pt1 | contig 14526 bp, 11 predicted proteins | sample Coa_R1_8_FD_66444 | JGI IMG/M metagenome (GOLD analysis project Ga0070734, IMG submission 66444) | Surface soil microbial communities from Centralia Pennsylvania, which are recovering from an underground coalmine fire - Coalmine... | ecosystem: Environmental > Terrestrial > Soil > Unclassified ...
TGGCTTCGCCGTAGCGGCTCCGCACGCGGACCTGGGCGCCGTTCCCGATCCCGCGTGGTTCCGCGTCATCCGGATGAATGTCCAGCGTATCTATAGGCCGAAGTGTATTGTTCAACGTCCGACCCGTCATCGTGCCCGCATTGAATTGATACAGGGTCCTACCGGTGTTCAGAAGCAACGGGAATTCTTTCGAGACAGTCTCCGGGGATTCGAGATGTTCGATCCTTCTGAGGGTCGCTCTCGGACCGATCGAAAACGTCTCGCCGTGAAGCAGCGTCGTTCCCGGGTGATCTTCGGTCGGGCACGGCCATTGGAGGCCGCCCGCTTCGAGGCGACGGTAGCTCATGCCGGCGCCCGGGGCCCAAAGCCGGCGCACCTCGTTCCAAATCTCCTCGGCGGAGTTGAAGCTGAAGCCCTCGGAATGCCCCATCGCGTGTGCGAGAGCCTGAATGATCCCCCAATCGGGCTTGGACTGTCCGACCGGATCGATCGCCGCGCGAACGAGTTGAACGCGCCGCTCCGCGTTCATGAACGTGCCGTCCCGCTCGAACGACGAACTGGCCGGAAAGAAGACGTGGGCGAACTCGCGCGCCGTCTCGGTTACGAACAGGTCCTGAACGATGACGAAATCCATCGCCTCGAACGCCTTCCGCGTCTCGTTGGCGTCCGGGTTGCTGAAATACACGTCGTACCCGATGGCCCACAGCGCCTTGAGCCGACCCGCACGGGCGGCGTCGAGCATGTGCATGAGGTTCAAGCCCGGCGTGCTTGGGATCGGCGCTCCCCAAACCGACTCGAACCGGTCTCGATTCTCGGGAATCGCGACGTAGCCGGTCAGATTCGCCGGCTCGCAGCCCATGTGCGCCGAGCCCTGAACATTGTTCTGACCGCGAAGCGGGTTGACGCCGGCGCCCCGCTTCCCCAGGTTGCCGGTGATCAGCGCTAGGTTGACCAGGCACATCACGCCCTGCGTGCCCTGAAGTTGCTCGGTCATGCCGAGACCGTGGGCGCAATAGGCGGGCTTTGCGGTGGCATAGAGCCGCGCCGCAGCGCGGATCGTGCCGGGATCGACGCCGGTGATGGGTGCGGCACGCTCGGGAGTCCATGACCTGACGAACGCTCGGAACTCCTCCGCCTCGGCGACCCGACCGGCGATGAACTCGCCGTCCTCCAGTTCCTCCTCGAACACCACGTGCGCCATCGCGTTGAGCAAGGCGACGTTCGTTCCCGGGCGAACCGCGACATGAACGTCGGCGTACTCCGCGAGCTCGGTCCGACGCGGATCGATGACGATGAGCTTGGCCCCTCGCAGCTTCGCCTGGAGCATCCGGTCCCCGACGATCGGATGGTTCTCGGTGGGGTTGGAGCCGACCACGAGGATCGTCTGGGCGAGCTCGATGTCATCGTACGAGTTCGTGGCGGCGCCCGTGCCCAGGATTGCTTTCATCGCCGCTGCGGTTGGTCCATGGCAAACCCGTGCGCAGCAGTCGACGTTGTTCGTGCCGAGGACGACGCGGGCGAACTTCTGGGTCAGATAGTTGTCCTCGTTCGGCGCCCGCGCCGATCCAAGCACGCCGACGGCATCGGACCCATCGCTGCTCAGGATCGCCTTCAATCGACCCGCCGCAAATTCGAGGCACTCCTCCCAACCGACCGGCTCGAGCGCGCCGTTCCGGCGAATCATGGGTTGTGCCGCCCGATCTTCGGCGTGTACGTATTGGTGGGCGTACCTGCCCTTGACGCACAGATGGCCCTTGCTCACGGGCGATTCGAGCACGGGCAGCACCTGAACGATTCGATTTCCGCGCGTTCCCACCGAGAGCTCGCAGCCCACGCCGCAGTAGGGGCACGTCGTCCGGGTCCAGCGGTCAGGCTGCTCGGAGACCCGGCTCTTGTCCAATAGCGCGCCGGTCGGGCATGCGTCCTCGCACGCGCCGCAGCTTCGGCACGAGCTCGCCTCCAGCGTCGTTCCGGAGTCCGGAAGAACGTGAGTCTTGGCGCCGCGATCGTAGATGTTCCAGACGAAGGCGCCCTCCACCTCTGCGCAGATCCGGACGCACCGATAGCACTTGATGCACGCCTCGGGATCGAACCGGAAGTACGGGTGGGATTGGTCGAGCTGCTTCGACTCGCCGCTCGCTTCGATCCCATAGTGGGTGAGCCACCGATGGAAGCTCTTTTCCGGATAGGCGGCAACGTATTCGGGCGGGTAGTGGCGAGCCAGCATGCGCAGCTGGCCCACGTGGGCGGACTCCACTTCGGCTGTTCGCACCTGGAGCTCCATGCCGTCCGAAACCGGCAGATTGCAGGAGGAGAGCAAGTGCTCGAAGCCAAGCGCGCGGACCAGGCATAGCCGGCACGACCCGGTCGGTGTTAGGCGCGGGTCGTGGCACCCGGTGGGAACGTCGAGCCCGGCGAGCCGCAATGCCTGGAGCGCCGTCGCGCCTTCCGGCACTTCGATCTCCCGTTTGTCGACGATCACTCGGGGCATGGCTCGGCTCTATCATAGGCTCGAACGCCCGCTCGCCCGCCGTCCCGGTTTTTAACGGCGCGTAACCTCTTGCGCATCGATATGACTCGCGCTTCCGTCTCTCGCCTTGACGATGGCGAATCGATGCGGCCGCCGTCGGGATTAATTTATGCAGACTGACAGCAAGAGCTTCATCGTCGCGCTTCTCCTCGCGATTTTTCTCGGGGGGCTGGGAATCCACCGGTTCTACTTGGGAGATACCAAAATGGGCATCGCGCGTATCATCGTGACGGTGCTGTGCTTCGTCCCGCTCGTTGGACTCGTCGTCGGAATCGTTAGCCTGGCGTGGTGGGTAGTGGACATCGTCCTCATCGCTACAAGGAAGCTCGGCCCGGTCGACGGCAGCGCGTACGTTTAGGCGAAGCCCTACTCCAGTTCCGGTTTAATCTGGCGCACCAGCAGGTGGATCGCCAGCCATCCGAGCACGTACGCGGCCGGCGCCATCGCGAACAGCAGGAGATAGCTGTGCGTTCGATCCAGCACGATCGGCACGAGCTTAGCGAAGCCCATCCCGCCGACGGCGCCGACCACGCCGCCCATCCCGACCACCGAGCTGACTACCCGCCGCGGCATCGTGTCCGAGGCCAAGGTAAAGAGGTTCGCCGACCACCCCTGGTGGCCGGCGGCGGCCAACCCGATCACAAGGGCGGCCATCCAGAGGTTTTGGGTGTATGCCGCCCCAACCACCGGGAAGACCAGCAACGCGCACGCTCCAAGCGCAATCTTCCGACTCGCGTTTAGGCTTAGGCCGTGCCGCAACAGCATGGAGGAGAGCCAGCCGCCGCCGATGCTTCCAACGTCCGAAATCAGATAAACGAGCACCACCGGCGCACCGAGGTTCTTCAGGTCCAGATGGTAGTTGTCGAACAGGAAGCCCGGCACCCAGAAGAGATAGAACCACCAGATCGGCGAGGTCAGACCCGTTCCCAATACGTAGGCCCACACCGCCCGATACTTCAACAGCCCGAGCCAGGAGACCGGCGTCGGCGGATCGGCGGGGTCGGACTCGATCACCGCGAGCTCCGCCGCGTTGCAGCGGAGATGGCTGGACGGGTGGCCGTATCCGACGAACCACCAGACTAGCCAGAGGAGCCCGAGGGCGCCGGTCACGATAAACGCCGTCGGCCAGCCGAAGTGCAAGGTCAGGTACGGCACTGCCAACGGCGTGACGATGGCGCCAATGGGGGCGCCGGCATTGAAGATTCCGGTCGCAAGCGCGCGCTCCTTTTTCGGAAACCATTCGCTGACGGTCTTGATCGCGGCCGGGAAGTTGCCCCCCTCGGCGAGACCCAACGCCGCCCGCACCCAGCAGAACCCTGACACCGAGGTCACGAAGGCGGTGCCGACCGCGGCCGCGCTCCATAACAGAACCGAGAGCGCATAGCCCCGCCTGAGCCCGATGACGTCCATCAACCTGCCCGCGAACAGGTACCCGGCGGCGTAGGCGCACTGGAACCAGAAGACGATGCCGGCGTAGTCGCCCTCCGTCCAGTGCAGGGCGTGGGAAAGGGTCGGCTTGAGAATCGCGATCGCCTGCCGGTCGACGTAGTTGATCGTCGTCGCCGCGAACAAGAGCGCGCATATCCACCAACGGTAGTTGGTCCGGGGGCCGCCGTCGGCCATCGCGGCAGTATAGTCACCTCATGCCCAAGTGCGTGGTGCTGCTGAGCGGCGGCCTGGACTCGGCCACGTGCTTGGCGATCGCGGACTCCCTGGGTTTCGAGCTCCACGCGCTCACGGTTTCCTACGGGCAGCGCCACCAAGCCGAGCTCGCCGCGGCCGAACGGGTCGCGCGGCGAGCGGGTGTTAAGGAGCATCGGTACGTGTCCGTGAACCTGGACGCCATAGGGGGCTCTGCACTCACCGCCGACATCGAGGTGCCCAAGAACCGCGACGAGGCGGCGATGTCGGGCTCGATTCCGGTCACGTACGTCCCCGCGCGGAACACCGTGCTGCTCGCGCTCGCCCTGGGCTACGCGGAGGTGATCGGCGCGGAAGACATCTTCGTCGGCGTCAACGCCGTCGACTACAGCGGCTACCCGGACTGCCGGCCGGAGTTCATTCAGGCCTTCGAGCACCTCGCCGCCGTCGCCACCAGGGCCGGGGTCGAAGGGCACGGGCCGACTATTCACGCCCCGCTCATCGGACTCAACAAGCCCGAGATCATCCGCCGCGGGTTGGAGCTTGGCGTCGACTACTCGATCACCCACAGTTGCTACGACCCCAAGCCCGACGGGCGTCCTTGCGAGGCGTGCGATTCGTGCCTTATCCGGATTCGCGCCTTCGAGGCGCTCGGCATGCGGGATCCCGCCCTGCCATGAACCTGCGGATCGCCGAGATCTTCGCCAGCGTGCAGGGCGAGGGGCGGTGGCTCGGCGTCCCGAGCACGTTCGTGCGGGTGAGCGGCTGCAACCTGCGCTGCATCTGGTGCGACACGCCTTACGCGAGCTGGACCCCCGAAGGGCCCACGATGTCGACCGACGAGATCGCCTCCCGGGTCGGCAGCCTCGGCCACCGGCATGTCGTCCTCACTGGCGGCGAGCCGATGCTCTTCGACGCGATCGAGCCGCTGGCGGAGCAACTGAAAGGTCAAGACCACGTGCTGACGGTCGAGACGGCCGGAACTGTGTATCGCGAACTGCCGGTCAACCTCATGTCGATCAGCCCCAAGCTCGCCAATTCGGCGCCGGACGCGGAGTCCGGTTGGACTGAACGGCACGAGAAGCTTCGCCTCGATCGTGCCCCCCTGCGCCGGCTGGTTGAACGGTACGACTTCCAGCTCAAGTTCGTGGTCCGGCCGGAGAACCCGGGCGAGTTGGATGAGATCGACGCGATCCTCGCCGACCTTCCTCCCGTCGACCCCGACCGGATCTTCCTCATGCCGGAAGGCGTGGACCGCGAAACCCTGCTTCGCCGCGAGCGGGAGCTGGTGCAGCTCTGCATGTCGCGCGGCTGGCGGCTGGCGCCACGACTGCACATCGATCTGTTCGGCGACACCCGCGGGACCTAGGGATACTCGATTCGGCGCAAAACCTCATTTACAATGAAGCGGGGAATTCCAGCTTGAACTCAGCCGTTCGATATCTTCGCGTCGCCGTCGTAGCCGCATCCGCACTCTTGGTCGGGTCCGCAAATGCCCAGATCTTCAACATCTACGAGGGCCAGGGTGTCCTTGAAAACGCGTGGAACGACTGGTCGTGGGGCTGCACCATTGACTACAAGAACACCGCCTACCTCTACGCAGGCGCCTACAGCACCAAGGTGACGTACACCGGCGCCTGGCAGGGCTTCTCGCTCGAGTCCAGCGTCAGCTTTCCCGCCGGCTACTTCAGCGCCCTGAGCTTCGTGATCAACGGCGGCGAGAACTCCAACCGCGTGATCTCGGTCGCGCTCTCCGTCAACGGCGCCGCGACTAACGCCGTCAACCTCAATAATTACATTCAGGGCGGCTCGGTTCAGGCCAACACCTGGAGCCAGGTCACCATTCCCCTCAGCGCTTTCGGGCTGAAGCCGACCGACCAAATCGAGCGCTTCTGGCTCCAGGAATCCAGCGGCGGCGCCCAGCCCGCGTTTTGGCTGGATCAAATCGGCTGGACGCCGTTACCGCCTCCGAACTCGGTCAAGGTCGCCGTCAATGCCTTCGCCAGCGGCCGCCGCGTGGATCAGAAGCTATTCGGCGTGAACACCGCCGTTTGGGACAACAACTTCACGAGCGCGACCTGTAAGAACCTGATCGCTCAGGGCGGCTACAAGGCGTTCCGGTTCCCGGGCGGCTCGCTCTCGGACGGTTACCACTGGGCCACCAATACGACCGACCAGAACACTTGGACTTGGGCGACGAGCTTCGACGATTTCGCCTCGATTGCCGTGCCCACCACCCGCGGCCAGTGCGTCATCACCACCAACTACGGCACCGGAACACCCCAGGAAGCCGCCGCGTGGGTTCAGTACTCCAACGTCACCAAGGGGTACGGCATGAAGTTCTGGGAGGTCGGCAACGAGTGCTATGGCGGCTGGGAGGAGGACGCCCAGGCACGCGCCCATGACCCCGTCATCTACGCCAACCGCTTCGCCGCCTACTACCAGGCGATGAAGGCGATCGATCCGACCATTCAGGTCGGCGCCGTCGCCAACCCCGGGGAGGACAGCTTCGCGAACTACGCCGACGAGGTCGTCACCAACCCCCGCACCGGAGTCCAGCACAGCGGATGGACGCCGGTGATGCTCGCCACGTTGGCCGGGCTCGGCGTCACTCCCGATTTCATCGTCTACCACCGCTACCCCGAGTACGTCATCGATTGCGACTTCACGCTTCTCGTCTGCAATAGCTCCTGGGCCACCGACATGGCCGATCTGCGGCAGCAGCTCAAGGACTATCTCGGCAGCGCGAACACCCGGACGCAGCTCATGTGCACCGAGAACAACGCCGATGCTGGCACCGAGGGAAAGCAGATGTGCAGCCTCGTTAACGGCATCTTCTTCGCGGACACTTTCGGCACCGTGTTGCAGACCGAGTGCAACTCGTTCCTCTGGTGGGATCTCATCAACGGCCAGAACTACAATGGCGACAACGGCTTGTGGCTCTACGGCTGGCGGATGTACGGCGATGAGGGTGTCTTCTCGCCCGACTTCACCCAGACCTATCCCGTGTACTACATGGAGCAGCTCGTCAACGACTTCGCCGCGCCCGGCGACGTCGTGGTTCCGGCGGCATCCTCCTACGGGCTCCTATCCGCCTTTGCGGTCAAGCACGGAGGTTCGGTGCACGTGATGCTCGTCAATAAGAACCCGACCGCGACGCTGACGACCGTGTTGAACCTCGCCGGCATCCACCCCGCCGCCACCGCGACCCAATACTTCTATGGCATGCCGCAGGACAACGCCGCGATGAACGGCCAGCCTCAGTCGATAGCCGTCTCCACCCTAAACAACGTCGGACCAAGCACGACGCTCTCCATTCCGCCCTACTCGGTGACCGTGCTGGTCATCCAGCCGGCCGGCCAGAAGCCTGGCGGAGGTAACGGCCCGGTTCGGAGCAACGGGCGATAGCCGACCGCGCCCGGGCATTACAGGTAAACAGGGTCCGATGCGCCCGGCCCCTGCCCTTCTGGTCTTGGCGCTCGCCGGCGCCTTGGCCGGCTGCAACAAGGAAAAGATTCCGTTCCTTGGCCACTGGGACGGCGGCTTCGAGGTGACCTCTTCGACCGCGGCCGCACCGGTCGCGGCGATCAATATGCGCGGCTACCTGCAGCTCTACCGGACGGGCGATAAGTTCCTGATGGAGCTCTCGAACCCGGTTCAGGTCCTGGACCTGGGCGGCAAGTGGAAGATGGTCGGCAGCCATCGGATCGAGCTGACGTTTCGGGAGTACAAGCTCTCCGAACCCGATCTCGTAAAGCTGAAGGGAATGCGGCGGCCATTCATGGATCCCGCCGACTTGAAGAACGCCTTCAGCAAACCCCTGCTGCTAGACCTCAGCCAAGACGGCAAGTCGCTAACCGGGCTGCTCATCCGCATCGGACCGCTCTTGGGAAAGCACGTATTCCGAAAAGGAACCTAGAACCTGAAACCTGGAACCTGGAACCTGGAACCTAAACGGGCGTTTCCGAACGCCGCTCCGCCACCCGCCGCTCGGCGTGATCCAGGATCTTCTTCCGGAACCGAAGCTGCTTCGGCGTGACCTCCAGCAGCTCGTCGTCGCGGAGCCAGCTCAGCGCCTGCTCCAGCGAGAAGTCCAGGTAGGGGTCCAGCGCCACCGTACTCTCCGAGGTCGCGCTCCGAATATTCGTCGCCGCCTTCTGCTTCGTGGCGTTCACAACCATGTCCTCGTCGCGGCTGCATGCGCCGACGATCATGCCGGCGTAAAGCTCCACGCCGACCTCATAGAAGAGGGTCCCCCGCTCCATGATGTCCTCGTAGGCGTAGCGGGTTAGCTTGCCCGGATCCTTGTTGATGAGCGAGCCTTGCGTGCGCGACACGATCTCGCCCTTGTACTCCTGGTAGCCGTCGAACAGCGAGCTGATCGTGCCCATTCCGCGGGTCATCGTCAGAAAGCTGCTCCGAAAGCCGATCAGCCCCCGGGTCGGAATCGCGTACTGAAGGGTCGTCTGGCCGTGCTCGTTCTTGCGCATGTCGACAAGCTCGCCCTTGCGCCGGCTTAAATCTTCCATCACCGACCCGACGGCTTCCTCGGGCATCTCGAGGGTAGCAAGCTCGCAAGGTTCGAGCAACCGCCCGGCGTCGTCCCGCTTGTAGATGACCTGCGGCCGCGAGATTTGCAGCTCGTACCCCTCGCGCCGCATCGTCTCGACCAGCACCGCGAGCTGCAACTCGCCCCGCGCCTGAACCTTCACCGTGTCGGGCGGCGCGTCGGGGTCGATCTTCACGCTCACGCTGACCGCCTCCTCCTTCGCGACCCGCTCGCGGATCTTGTGGATGGTCAGGAACTTGCCGCCGTCCTTGCCCGCCAGCGGCGAGTTGTTCGCGTAAAAGTTCATCGTCAGGGTCGAGGGCTCGACCTTGATCGCCGGCAGCGCGGACGCGCCCTCGGGGTGGGCGATCGTGTCGGAGATCAGCACGCCGTCGAGGCCGGCCATCATCCCGATCTCGCCCGCGGAAACCGACTCGACCTCCTTGAGCTCGATCCCCTCGTACACCCAAAGCTTGGTCACGTTGAACGATTGGGTCTTGGTCGAGCCGTCTCGAAGCTGGACCAACCGGTCGCCGATCCTGACCGTGCCCCGCAGCACCTTTCCTCCGAACATCCGCCCCAGGTAGTCGGAGTAGTCGAGGTTGTTGACTTGAAGCTGGAACGGCCCCTCTTCGTCCACGTTCGGCGGCGGCACCGAGTTCACGATCATCTCGAAGAGCTCGCGCATGTCCTTCTCGCCGCCGTCGGGCGAGACCCGGGCGAATCCGGCCGAGCCGCTCGTGAAGAGGTGGGGGAAGAAAAGGTCGTCCTCGTGCGCGCCGAGGTCGATGAACAGGTCGAGCGTCTTGTCGTACGCGATCATCGGCCGCGCGTTCTCGCGGTCGATCTTGTTGATGCAAACGATCGGCTTGAGCCCGTTCTCGAACGCCTTCTTCAGCACGAACCGGGTTTGGGGCATCGGCCCTTCGAACGCGTCGACGATGAGCAGGACCCCGTCGACCATGCTCAGCACCCGCTCCACCTCGCCTCCGAAGTCGGCGTGGCCGGGGGTGTCGACGATGTTGATCTTCGTCCCCTTGTAGTGAACGCTCGCAACCTTGGAGAGGATCGTGATCCCCTTCTCGCGCTCGAGGTCGTTCGAGTCCAGCACGCGCTCGGCCATGTGCTGGTTTTCCCGAAAGACGCCGACCTGCTTAAACATCGCGTCTACGAGCGTCGTCTTCCCGTGATCGACGTGAGCGATGATGCCCACGTTGCGGATGGCGGCACTCATTCCGCCCAAGTTTACCGGTCGGGCCGGGTTGGCCTAGCCGACGTAGACGACCGACGTCGAATCGTTCACCGCTTCGCCGGATACGAGATGCGCGGCGTGATTGATCGGCTCCGACTCGGCTTCGTTGCGAAACACCACCACCCGGTGGACCTCGGTGCCGCATGGGAAAGCCCATGCCGGCCGCATCGCGTGGAGCTCGGGCGCAAAGGCGACGTCGCCCCGCACTAACATCGCTTGTTGAACCAGCTCGATGTTTTGCCGGCGGCCTTCCCGGCGGCACATGATCTTGCCCTCGACGGCCTCGTACACCCGATCGCCGTTGTCAAGCTCGATCAGCGTCCGAAAGAATGCGCCATTGGTTTCCATCGTCCTCTCCCCGGGAATATCCTCTCCTTTCCCCGTCATTGTCCGCCGGAAAAGGTCGAAACGGGTGAACGATTTGTGCAAATTGGGACGTAGTTCCCTAACGGATCGGCCCCGGCAATTCTACGGTTAGCGCCGAAAGCTGTCCGCGACCATCCAACCGCAGAGCGCGCCGAGGTAGATGAGGTTCCCGCCCCAGAGGAACGTTTGCCATCCGTTTGGCCCGCTCGAGAGGCCGGACGCGAGCGAAAGCAGGACGGTGGCGCCCGCCACCGACCCCACCAGGCGCGACGTGCTGAAGTTGAAGCCGCCCTGGGCAACCCCCATCGCGACGTACATCAGCGCCGCCGCCCAGAAGTTGGCAACCGCGACAAACGCGAGCGCGATGCTCGGGCTGAGCCTTCCGATCGTCGACGTGGTGACGGTGCTGAACCGGTCGAGCAGGTGGCCCATGCTGAACGTGGCTCCCAGGGAGACGCCGCACAGGAAGAGCATCACCATCAGGCCGAAGGTCCAGGAGCTCAGCAGCTTGAAGCCGGGCATGAGCGGCGATTCGTTGCTCAGGATCACGTAGCAACTGGAGAGCAGAACGAGGCCGCCCCCGACCAGGGGCATATAGAGCTGAGCGGTCGTGGCGTGTTCGGTTCGGCCCGAGTCGGCGACGTTCAGCGCGCCGAGAAGTTCCTCGTGCCGAGCCTGATAGAGCTGGTTCCGCGGGTCCATCTGCACGGCGTAGGCGTACATCTTCGAGGCTTGGTGCAGCTCGCCGCGCTGCCGATGCAGATCGCCCAACACGGCGTACGGAATCGGCTGCCGCCCGTCCCGCTCGATGATCTTCCGCGCCAGGCGCTCAGCCTCCAGGACCTGGCCGCGTGTGAAGAGCATGGTGAGACGGGTCACCTCGACCGTCGTCGAGCCGCGGCTGGCGGCGGTGAAGTCCGTGTTTCCGCGCGGGGCGGAGCCCGTCGGAACCGTCGGCCCATCGACCCGTTGGCGCGGCGGCGGCTTGGGTGCGCCCGACTTCGACTTCGCGCCCGTGTAGCCCTTTCGCCGCGCGTAATCGCTGAGCTTGTCCTGCTCGGCCTTCATCCGTTCCAGACGCAGCAGCTCGTCGTACTGCTTTCGCCGGTCGGCGTCTCCGAGCACCTCGTAGGCTGTGGTGGCGGCAAGGAATAGCTCGGCCGAGCGCGGATCGCTCGAGCGGTCGGGATGGTGTTGGAGGACGATCTTGCGGTACGCCGAGCGAATCTCGTCGCCCGTGCTCGCTACCCGCACGTCAAGCACTTCGTAGTGCGTCTTAGCCATTGCCGCCTGAATTGAGTGTATCCGCCGGCGCCCGGACGGCCGCCCTTACTTCATCTTCGGCAGGTTCGCCGACCCTCGTCATCTTGCGGGGGCGGCTCGAAGAACTCCTTCCTACGTGAAGGGAACGGGTTTCATCAACTGGTCCCAGTTATAGATCGCCATCTGGCTGTCGTAGACGTCGGCGGCGGCTTGAGCGTCGAGAAACGCCACCGCGGCCGCCTCGTCCACATTCATGGCTCGTCCGCTCCGGTGCTCCAGGTCCCGATCCCGATCGTCCAGGCGCAATAAGTCTTCGTGGGATAGGAAGATCCCCGCGCACTTGGAGCAACCCGCGAGCATTACCGGGCTCGAGCCCGCGAAGTGATACCGGTCGAGCGGGTTTCCGTCGACTGGGCACAGCTGTTGGTGCGGGGCAGCCGGGGCCGGGGTGATGTCTGGCGGCTCTTCCGCCATAACCGAATCGACCGCCCGGGACCCCCGTCGACTGAGCCGGCCGAACTCTCCGGCGTCGAACCAGACCCCGCCGCACATGCTGCAGATATCCAGTCGAAGGTCGCGAACACCGTGCGGCTGCATGGGACCGTGGCAATCGGGGCAGAGACGTTCGGCGTCGGCCATGCCGCTATTGTAGATGGTCTGGGAAGCGCCAGAGCATCTCTTCACCGCCGCCCGCGCTCATCGTTCGTCCCGCCGCCCCGACATAGAAGGTGATGACGATGTAGCCGATGTAGACGGCCAGAATCAGCAGAAGGGCAACCCCGGTTACAACCGCCAACGCCATCTGCCTGGATTCCGCCTCCTGCTCGTAGTACTCGGAGACCTTGGCGACCATCTGCTCCATGTTTCCGGTCTTCTCGCCGGTGCCGATCATATCGAGCACGATCGGCGAGAAGGCGCCGGTGCGGGCCAGGGTATCGAAGATGCCGGTGCCTCCCTCCACCCCGCGGAGGTGAGGCATCATGCGCCGCCGCAGGTGCTCGTTTCCGCACGCATCCGCCGCGAGCGGCAACGCTCGCGTAAGCGGCACCCCCGCCTTGTACATGGCCCCGAATGCGCGCCCGAACTTCGCCATCGCGAGCTGGTGCATCGTGTAGCCGAGATACGGGGCCTTCAAAACGATGCCGTCGAAAGTGTTCTTGACATCCGGATTGGCGAGGCCGATTCGAAGGAACAGCCAAATGCCCAGCGCGAAGAGCCCGAGACCGATCCACGTCGAAAGGGCGAACGGGGTCACGATCGTCGGAGCGTTCGAAGAGAGCGAGCCAATGATGGTGTTGGCGACGCCGATGATGACGAAGCTACAAGCCAGAACCAGCTTCGGATAGAAGGTCGCCCGCTTGTACATGTTCCGCAGCTGAATCTCGCGGTCGATATAGTCGGCCACCATCGTGAGCGCATCCGCCAGGAAGCCGCCCTCTTCCCCCACCCGGACGAGCGAGAGCATGACTGGCGAAACCGTGTCGGGATACCGCTCCAAGCCCGAGCTGATCGTCCAACCCGCCTTGACCCGCTCCTTGAGGTCGTCGAGCATCGGGCGCATGCGGGGATCTCGCGCCTGTCCCGCCAGCGTTTCCATCGACTGGACGATCGGCACCCCCGCGTTCTGCATCGTCGCAAACTGCCGGAAGAAGAAGCCGACCGCCGCTAGCGGCGCACGATTGAAGACCGGCCCCAGAATGTGGCTCTGAACGTACGACCGGCCGTCCGATGGCGGCGGCGGTCCGCTTTGGGCAGCCGCGCCCGCGGGTGTCTCGGCCGGCCGGGTCTGGGTGGGAGGAGGAATGTTCGCCACGTCGGCGAGCGGATCGTTCAGCAGCTTGGCGACCCTGATGTCTTCCACCGTCAGCCCGCGACGCCCGAGATCGGACAGAACGCTCTCCAGATTGGCGCCGATCGCGCTGCCGTTCACGGCAGCTCCGGCGGAGTCGACGGCTTTGTACTCGAAGGTAGGCATGGTTAATCGGCGCTCGGAATCACATTGAACCAGTGCATGTAGAGGTCTCTTATCATGAAGCCGCTCAGGAGCAGAACGAAGGCGACCACGAGAATGCCCCAGCATCCGAAGCGCATCTTGCTCATCCCGTCCTGGCGGGAGAAGTCGTCGCGCGACGCCCCGGAAATCGTCATGAGGGCCGATGAGACGTCGCCTACGAGCTCGCCGTTGGAAACGATCGGCCCGTACTCCTCCGGCACCACCCGCGAGTCGGAGATCGCCTCGCTCAACTTGGTGCCGTCCTGCATCCGCGCGCCGACCTGGCGCATCCGGTCGGCAAGGTACAGGTTCGGCATCGCTCCGGTGGCGAGCTCCCAGGCGGTTCGCGGGGCGACGCCGGCCCGGCTGACCATCGAGAGCGCCCACGCGAAGATCGCCAGCGACTCGCTTCGCGCCCGCTTCCCGATCGTCGGAACGTACAGCAGCGCGTGGTGGCGCAACCCCCGTTGCGAAAGCCGCATCCACCACCAGTAACTGCCCCAGCAGACCGCGGTCACGAGGATCGTGATCGGCCCGACCGGCCACACGAAGCACTGAACCGTTTGCTGGAGCATCACCCTCAGGCCGTTCTGGTCCGCCGAGGCCGCGTTCGGACCGAAGTAAACGTCGGTGGAGCGGTTGAGGGCGCCCATCAGCGCGTAGCACCCGGGGAGGAAGATAATGTTGCCGAAGATCCACCACCAGAGGAGCAGGGGCCACCGGTTGAACTTCAGGCTCTCGTTCGTCTGCTCGGCGACCGCTTCGGTCGCCTCCACGAGGAAGCCCCCCTCCTCGCCGGCCTTGATCATCCCGGGAATGTGGGGGGGATAGAGGTCCGGATACCGCTCCAGAACCTGGCTGAAGCGCAAGCCTTCCGACGTCGACTTGGCCGCCTCCGTGAGCGACTGCTTGTACCACGGCTTGGGATGCGT